>Ga0228535_1002830_pt1 | contig 14845 bp, 15 predicted proteins | sample SJ1metagenome_FD_168457 | JGI IMG/M metagenome (GOLD analysis project Ga0228535, IMG submission 168457) | Enriched culture of PCE-dechlorinating microbial communities from Ithaca, New York, USA - SJ1 | ecosystem: Engineered > Modeled > Simulated communities (microbial... > Unclassified | place... | reverse complement strand
TGTATTGCCCGTCCCGCGGCGTACCCTCCGCCGAAGCGCAGGCAGAGAGCGCCAGAACCAGCAGTATAAGCGGGAAGGCCAGAAGCTTTTTCATAAAGGATCCTCTCCAAATGTGCAAACTCTGTACGCGCGGCAGGATGTCGCACGTACAGAGTTTGTCAAGCGTTTTGCGTTATTTGGCCGGGACGGGACCCGACACCGAGACCATATGGTCGTACCACGAGCCTTTTGTCCCCACAAGCGCCACGGCAAACTCTTTATCAATAGCAGGGACCGGAATATCGAAACCGTACACTTCCTCCTTTGTCCCGTCGCTGTAGGTGACGCTGTCTATGGTAGGCTTCAGCAGCGCGGCTCCGGCCTTCTGCGCGGCTTCCGCGGTACCGGCAAACAGGTTGACGATGTTCTTTGACGCCAGGCTGACGTGAATGGTCATCTTTCCGCCCTTCACTGTCAAAACGCCTTTGCCGTCATTGGCTTCATTCACATGGAACATGCTGTTGTCAGTGGCAAAGTCCGCGCTGTAAACGCCGTCGGCAAGCCCCGCGCCCGATGCACCCGCAGCTTCCGGCGCCGTTTTCCCGCTCGGGTTTCCGCAGCCGGAGAGCGCCGCGATCGCCATGGAAAGAAATAACAGAACGATCGGTTTTGCTTTCGTATTCGTTTTCATCGCTTTTATTTGATTACTGCCGCGGCGTGCGCGACATAGATCTGCTGGATATCGGCTATCCCGCCGAGACCCGCGATCTGGCAGTCGATGCTTTCAAAATATTTGGAGGCGGTGAACTGGCTCTTCCAGGAATCGGCGTCATCGCCGGCCATATCATTGTTGGCATGGTCGCCGGCCACCACCATCAGCGGGCGGAGGATCACCTTCGTAAAGCCGGCCGCGTGGACCTTCTCGATCACTGCCTCACAGGCGGTATCCGCCGGCTTGCCTTCCACGGTGCCGATGAACGCGTTCGCATAGCCCAGCGCCTTCATCTGCGCCTGCATCTGATCGTAAGTCACGTTGGCCGTGTGAGAGGTGCCGTGTCCCATGAATACGAACGCGACGCCGCCCGCTGCGGCCGCTTCCAGGCTTTTATACCCGGACGTGGTCACAGCATTAGCCGCGATGGCCACGGCAACGCTTTTCTTGTCCGCGTTGACGACCGTTGCGTCAGAACCGACCTCGCCCAGCAGCGGTTCGGAAACCGCTACGGATTCAAACTTGTCCCGGTATTTTTCCACCGCTGCCACGAGCTCGTCATACTCGGCGCCGTGCATCAGATGGGTGGGCTGTACCACGAGGTGTTTGACGCCGCCCTTGACCGCGCGATCCAGCGCCTGCTGCACATTATCGATCTTCACGCCGTCACGGGCCTGAACGTGGTTGATGATGATCTGGGCAGTGAAGGCTCTTCTCACCGACCAGTCCGGATAAGCTTTCTGCAACGCCTTCTCGATGCCGCCGATGTCCTCGATGCGGCTGTCGTTGAAAGAGGTGCCGAAGCTCACGACCAGCAGTTCGTTCTCGCCGATCTTATCTCCGTTGAGCGGGTCGTCTTTGGAGGCGTCGCCGGTATCTCTGCCGAAATAATCCGGGTCGGCGTTTTCGCCCGCGACCAGTTCCTTCTGAGCGTCCGTCAGGGCATCCCAGGCCTTTTTCGCCGACGCACACTGCGCATCCGTTTTATTAGTGCGCTCCTGCACATAGATGGCGTCGATCAGAGCCGCCACATTGTCCGCGGCCTTCTGGTCGGGGGTTACAGAAGCTGCAGACTTCTTGGCCGACTGCGTACCGCAGCCCGCCAGCATCCATAGGCTGAGCGACAGCGTAAGCAGCAGGGTTAAGAATTTTTTAGTATGTCTTTTCATTTTCCATTCTCCTTTTTTCACTTTTGATATTTTCGCTCATGAGAAACCTTGCCGGGAAAACCCATCAGCAAAAATATGGCCGAAGGCAACAAAAAACGCCTGCAATCAGCTTGCAGACGTTTGTTTATGTACGAAGCCGAGACATACCTTTATAGAGTCAAGTACATCTCATTCTCATGCATGACCCCGGTAGTCCGCAGGGCTGTATGCGCCGCGCAAATCGCGCGGCAGGAAACAGGCAAGTATTCTGGCTTATCGCCCGCGTTTACTTCAAAAACACAGCCTTCGGCGCCTTCCCGGAATCTCTTCCAGTGACTTATACCAAAAGCATTGGCGAATTACAGCAACGGCCTTGCGTGGGATTCACACCCAACTTCCATGGCCAGTTCCCAATATTTGATTTGAGGCCAGTATATCACCGGGAGAATCCTTTTGTCAATGCCGTAGCTGCATCACGCCTTGACAAGCGTTCGTTTTTGGCACATACTAATCTTAAAATTAAACTGGGGAAGCAGGGTGCAATTCCCTCGCAAGTCCGTTACCGTAAAAGCCGGGTTACCAGGATTCATATTCCTTTGCGGGCACCGAAGGATATGATTTAAGGGAAACCCGTTTCTCCCATAAATCAGCCCTCGGCGCTTTGCGCCGGGGGTTTTTTGTATGGAACTTACACGAAACGTAAACGGAAAACTATTGCGCTGCGGCTGTACCACCGGCGCCTGTGCTGCTGCGGCGGCAAAAGCGGCCGGGACTATGCTGCTTTGCGGCACTCCGGTGGAGCGGGTGTCAATCAGTACGCCAAAGGGCGTCTCCCTGACGCTCGACGTGTTCGATATCCGGCTTTCCGGTGATTTTGCAAGCTGCGCGGTGCAAAAGGATTCCGGCGACGATCCCGATGTAACGAACGGCGCTCTTGTGTACGCCCAAATTGAAAAGAGTGCGCGGGGCATACATATCGACGGCGGCGAGGGCATTGGCCGCGTGACCAGGCCCGGCCTCAATCAGCCGGTAGGCGCTGCGGCCATCAATAGCGTGCCGCGCGAAATGATCACAGAAGAACTTTATTTAACGGCAAAAAAATACGGATACGAGGGCGGGTTTTCGGTCGTCATTTCCGTCCCCGGCGGCGAGGAAATGGCAAAACGCACTTTTAACCCCCGCTTAGGGATAGAGGGGGGCATCTCCGTGATAGGCACCACAGGCATTGTGGAACCGATGAGTAATCAGGCCGTGGCGGATACTGTGCGCGTTGAACTCAGGCAACTTAAAGCGTCGGGTGTGTGCGATGTGCTCCTCACTCCCGGTAATTATGGGGAAGCCTTTGTCCGCGGGAATCTTGGGCTGTCAATGGAAAGTCATGTGACCTGTTCAAATTTTATCGGCGATGCCATCGACGCGGCAGTCGAGCTGGGTTTTTCCCGGATATTGCTTGTCGGGCACATTGGAAAACTCGTAAAGTTGGGGATTGGACTGACCAACACGCATTCCTCTTTCGGCGACGGGCGAATGGAAACGCTGCTTAGCTGTGCGCTTACGGCGGGGGCGGGGCTTCCCCTCTTAAGGGATATTTCACACTGCGTCACCACCGACGCGGCGCTGACATTGATTTGGGATGCAGGGCTGATAGAAAAGACCATGGCGGAACTCGGACGTCGTATAGATGCCGTTCTTCACCGGCGCGTGCCGGAAGATGTGACTATCGGCTTCCTTTGCTTTACGAACGCACAGCCGATATGCGGTGTGCTGACGAAGAGCGCCAACGCGGACGAGCTTATGAAAGTATGGAGGATAAAGGAATGATCCATTTTGTAGGGGCCGGCCCCGGCGCGACGGATCTGATTACCCTGAGGGGCGCCGGGTTTCTTAAAGCCGCCGACGCGATTATTTATACGGGGTCGCTGGTCAATCCGGAACTCTTAAGTTTTGCAAAGGATGGCTGCGAGCTGCACAACAGCGCCAAGATGACGCTTGACGAGGTCATTGCCACACTGCTTCGTGTGCACCGCGCTGGCAGGATGGCAGTGCGCCTGCATACGGGCGACCCGTCGCTCTACGGCGCGATCCGCGAACAAATCGACCGGCTTGAGGCCGAAGGCGTGCCATACGACGTATGCCCCGGCGTATCCAGCTTCTGCTCCGCGGCTTCGTCGCTGAAAGCCGAATATACGCTGCCGCAGGTGAGCCAGAGCGTTATCATCACCCGCATGGCGGGCAAAACGCCGGTGCCTGCGGGGGAGAGCATTGCGTCCTTTGCGGCGCATGGGGCTACGATGGTGATATTTTTAAGCGCCGGGATGACGGAGTCTTTACAGCGAGAGCTGCTTTTGGGCGCCTATGGCGAGGATACGCCGGCCGCCATCGTGTATAAGGCGAGCTGGCCGGACGAAAGGGTGTTTTGCTGCACGGTGGGCACGCTTGCCTTGACCGCCGCGCAAAATGACATCTCCAATCATGCACTTATTCTTGTAGGGGGCTTTTTGGGCAACAGGTATGAGCTTTCGAAGCTGTACGATCCGACGTTTACCACCGCCTTCCGTCAGGGGGCAGAACGATGAACGCTGCCATCATAGCATTCAGTGAGAGGGGTTATGCGCTGGGAGAGCGCCTTGTATCATATTTTTCAAAGAGCGGCGATACGGCCGATCTGACCCGTTGCACTCCGGGCGGACTTGCCGGGTGGACGAAGGCGCATTTTAAAAACGACGCACTCATCTTCATTGGCTCATGCGGTATCGCCGTGCGCGCCGTAGCTCCGTTCCTGGAAAGCAAAGCAAGCGATCCCGCTGTAGTTGTGATAGACGAGATGGCAAGCTTTGTCGTATCGCTGCTGTCAGGGCATATCGGCGGCGCTAATGACCTCACGGTCGTTCTTGCGCGCTTTCTCGGTGCGATGCCTGTCGTCACTACCGCAACCGACGTAAACGGCGTGTTTGCCATCGACGCATGGGCGGTAAAGCGCGGCCTTAAAATTTCCAATCCTGATCGCATCAAGCGGATCTCCGCGCGTCTGCTCGCAGGCGAAACAATCAGTATCCAGAGCGCTCTTCCGGTAACGGGCCGGCTGCCTGAAGGCATTAAGCTCTGCGACAAGGGTGGCGATGTGCTCATCACCTGCCGCACTCGCGGACGCGAGGAGGCGTTAAGGCTGGTTGCCCCCATCGTCACGCTGGGCGTCGGCTGCAAAAGGGATGTCACCGCCGAAACGATAGAACGCGCTTTTGAACTTACGCTTAAAAAGGCGAGCTGTCATCCCCTCGCCGTTGCGCGTGTGTGCAGCATCAGCCTGAAAGCGCGGGAGCCAGGTATTTTAGAGTTTTGCCGCGCTCATGCGTTACCTTACAAAACCTTTTCGGCACAGGAGCTTATGGCGGTTCAAGGTGTATACACCGCTTCCGCATTTGTAAAGCAGGTGACGGGCGTGGATAACGTCTGCGAGCGCAGCGCGGTGCTGGGCAGCGGAGCAGGCGGGCGGCTGCTCACGGGTAAAGACGCAGGAAACGGTGTGACCATGGCGCTCGCCATCTCGCCGTATACCATCTGCTTTGACGAGGAAGACAGAATATGAAGAAGCTGTATGTCGTTGGAATCGGACCAGGCGACGAAAAAAACATGACGGCTGCGTGCCGTAAGGCGATCGAATCGTCGGATGTAATCGTTGGATACAGCAAATATGTGGAACTGATTGCGCCTCTGTATCCGGGGAAACGCGCGCTCGACACGCCTATGACCCGCGAGACCGAACGCTGCCGAACGGCGCTTGCCCTCGCGTCTCATGGAGAAACTGTTGCGGTTGTATGCAGCGGTGACGCAGGCGTTTACGGTATGGCCGGGCTCATTTACGAACTTTCGGAGGAGTTCCCGCCCGTGGATATTGAGGTTGTCCCCGGCGTGACAGCCGCCCTTGCCGGAGCCGCCGTGCTGGGAGCCCCACTCACGAATGACTTTGCCGCTGTCAGCCTTTCCGACCTGCTCACGCCGTGGGAACATATAGAAAATCGGCTTTCCTGTGCGGCTGCTGCGGATTTCTGCATCGCCCTGTATAATCCGGTCAGCAAAAAACGGCGCGATTACCTGCAAAGGGCCTGCGATATTCTTCTCAGGCACAAATCGCCCGAAACCGTCTGCGGCTTCGTACGAAACATCGGGCGCGATGGACAGCACGCCGAGGTAATGCCGCTTAAGGAACTCAGGAACGCGCAGGTGGATATGTTTACCACCGTTTTTGTGGGCAACGCCCAAACTAAAACGTTAAACGGGAAAATGGTTACGTCGAGGGGGTATCGGCTTGACTGAAATCATTCTGTTCGGCGGAACAACCGAGGGACGTGTGCTTTGCGGGCTGCTCGCTAAAAAAGGCATAGAAACGCTCATCTGTGTCGCGACGGAATATGGGGAGGCGCTTTTGCCCGCCTTCGATACGGTTCGCGTACATGCAGGCAGATTGGATGAAGCGGGAATGGAGGACCTGCTCGAAGCGGAAAAGCCACGCTTCGTGATAGACGCCACACACCCTTACGCCACCGAAGTCAGCGACAATATATGCGCTGCCTGCAAAAAAACGGGCATAAAGTTCCTGCGCCTTCTTCGCCGGACGCAGGCAAGCGTTGACTGTGTGACCTTTCCCGGCATGGACGAGCTCATTCTCTGGGTGAATGAACGGCGTGGGAGAGTGTTCTCCACACTCGGCATAAAGGAAGCCGGCGCCCTCACCGCGGTAAAAGACTATAAAGAGCGGGTGTGGCTTCGCATACTGCCCGATGCGGCAGGGCTCTCCGCCTGCCTTGCGGCGGGTTTCCCGGCAAAGCATATCATCTGTATGCAGGGACCTTTTTCAAAGGAGCTCAACGCCGCCATGTTCCGCGGGGCGGGAGCGGACATCCTGCTGACTAAGGAATCGGGTACGGCAGGCGGGTACCTGGAAAAGCTTGAGGCTGCCGGAGAGTGCGGTATGACCGCGGCTGTGCTTTCACGGCCCCGTGAGGAAGATGGGCTGACACTTGACGTCCTTATAAAACTCATGGAGGAGGGCGCCGTATGAAGCAGGTTACAATCGTTGGGGTTGGCATGAGCGCGGATACGCTGACAATGGAAGGGCTGCGCGCGGTATGCGGGGCGGATGTGCTTATTGGTGCGCCCCGGCTGGTCGCGCAGTTTGAGAACTTAAGCAAGCCGTCTTTTGCCGAATATTCGGCTGAGGCGGTGGCTCGTGTTATAAACGGGCACGAGGGCAAGCGTTTTTGCGTGCTGGTATCCGGGGACCCCGGCTTTTACAGCGCGGCGGAGGGACTCTGTGATGCGCTTAAAAACCACTCTGTTACAGCAGTTCCCGGCATATCCTCGCTGAGTTACTTCTTCTCCCGGCTGATGCGCCCATGGCAGGACGCGAAGGTTCTGAGCTGTCACGGCCGGAAGACAAATCTTGTGGACGCCGTGCGCCGCAACCGTCTGAGCTTTGCCCTGACGGGCGGCAATATGGCGGATCTCGGAGAAGAATTGGCTCAGGCGGGTTTTGGAGGGCTTACCGCCTTTGTGGGCGAAAACCTGGGAATGCCGGAGGAACGGATTCTGACGCTGTCCGTATCGGAGCTCTCCGCCGCAAAAACAGGCAGCCTTGCCGTGCTGCTCGTTGAAAACCCGGACTGTGACAGGCGCGTGCGCTACGGAATATCTGACGGGGAGTTTATACGCGGCGACGTGCCCATGACGAAGTCCGAGGTGCGCGCCGTGACGATGAGCAAGCTTGCCCTCAGCCCTGCGGCGGTGTGTTGCGACATCGGGGCCGGCACCGGATCGGTCACGGTCGAGATGGCGCTTGCCGCCTACGAGGGACGGGTATACGCGCTGGATAAAAACGAGGAGGCTGTCCGGCTTACGCAGACGAACTGCCGCGCTTTCCATGTTGGAAACGTGACGCCCATACTCGGTGAAGCGCCCGGGGCGCTGGAGGGTTTGCCGCCTCTGGACGCGGCGTTTATCGGCGGCAACTCGGGCAGGCTCGTCGAGATATTCGACGCGCTTTTTACGAAGAACCCGCGTATCCGCATCGTGTTAAGCGCCGTCACGCTGGAGACAGTGCACGAAGCGACGCAAGGATTTGCGGCGCATGGTATTTCTCCCGAAATTGTACAGATTGCCGCGACACGCGCGAAACCGATTGGAAACCGGCATATGCTGCAGGCAGGGTCCACGGTATTCATACTCAGCGGAGGCGGAAATGAATAGGATACTGATTACGGGAACCCATTCCGGCTGCGGCAAGACCACCGTCACCTGTGCGCTGCTCAAAGCCCTGAAGAACAGGGGGCTTAATCCCTCAGCCTTTAAGTGCGGGCCGGACTATATCGACCCGATGTTTCACCGCCGCGCTATCGGAGTGCCCTCTTATAACCTTGATCCTTTCTTCTGCACGGCGGAGCAGTTGAAGCGCCGGCTCATGGTGCACGGGGGCGGCGTCTCCGTGCTCGAAGGGGCGATGGGTTACTATGACGGCATTGGCGCCGAAGGGTGTTACAGCGCGTATGACGTGGCTCGAATAACACAAACGCCGGTCGTTTTAGTGGTGGACGCAAAAGGTATGTATGCCTCCGCGGGAGCCGTGCTCAAAGGTTTTTTAGAATATAAAGCCGAAAGCAACATACAGGGCGTTATCTTCAATAACGCTTCCCCCATGCTCTATGAGGGGCTCGGCATTGTCGCGGAACAGGCCGGAGTAAAGCCGTTGGGCTTTTTGCCGCGGGAAACGGGAGCTACCATAGAAAGCCGGCATCTCGGGCTGATGACAGCGGGGGAAATAGCAGATATAGAGGAAAAGCTCGCGCTTCTCGGCGCGCTTGCCGAGCGGCATATCGACGTTGACGGCTTACTTTCGCTGGCGGCTCACACGCCTGTGCTTGGAGCGGACGCGCCGGATATCCGCCCTTTTGGCTCTGTGCGTATCGCCGTCGCGCGGGATGACGCATTTTGTTTTTTGTACGAGGAAAATCTGGAGCTTTTACGGGCGCTCGGTTGCAAGATTGTATATTTCAGCCCGCTCGTTGACTCCTCGCTGCCCGACGGCATCGGCGGACTCTACCTTTGCGGCGGATACCCGGAGCTGCACTTAAAGGAATTGTCCAACAATACCGCAATGCTTGAAGCCGTCGATGCGGCGGTCCAAGGCGGAATGCCGACCATTGCCGAATGCGGCGGTTTCCTCTACCTGCACGATACGCTGGAGGGATTACCCTTAGCGGGGGTCATCCATGCAAGCGCGTACAAAACGGAAAAGCTTCAGCGGTTTGGCTACGTCACGCTGCGCGCAAAGGCGGACAACCTCCTTTGCGCGGCAGGCGGCAGCATACGCGCGCACGAGTTTCACTATTACGAGAGCACGGACTGCGGCGCAGACTTTGTCGCCGGGAAGCCGCTGCGTGAGAAAAACTGGCCCTGTATCCACGCGTCGGAAACACTCTATGCCGGTTTCCCGCACCTGTATTTTGACGCGAACCCGATTTTTGCTGAAAATTTTGTAAGAAAGGCCATGGAATATGGAACTCGAAACCCTGCTTAAACGCATAAGGCCCACAGACAGCGCCGCGTACGACGCCTGTATCAAACGTTTTGACGCGGTAGCGAAGCCTGTCGGCAGTTTGGGGCAAATGGAGACCCTGCTTGCCCGCATCGCGGGGGTATATGCGGGTGCGGATATCGATATCGGAAAAAAGTGCGTGCTGGTGTTCTGCGCGGATAACGGTGTGGTAGAAGAAGGCGTCGCCCAGAGCAATGCCGACGTCACCACGGCTATCGCGCGGATGATGGCGGCAAAAAAATCCTGTGTTTGCGTCATGGCAGAGTCTGTCGGGGCGCAGGTGTTTCCGGTGGACGTGGGTATGCGGGACACGGTGAACGGCTTGATTAACCGCAAGCTGGCGCACGGCACGCAGAATATCGCAAACGGCCCCGCTATGACGCGGGAATTGGCAATCACGGCCATTGAGCTTGGCGCCGAACTTGTTAGGCAAAAGCAAGAAGAGGGCTTCCGATTGATCGCCTTAGGAGAAACCGGCATCGGCAATACCACCACCGCCAGCGCCATGGCAAGCGTGCTGCTGAATAAATCAATCGCAGAGGTGACCGGCCGGGGAGCGGGCCTTTCCGACGAAGGGCTTGTTCGCAAGAGGGAGGCCATCGAGCGTGCAATTGCGCGAAACCATCCTGATCCCGCAGATCCGCTGGATGTTCTCTGCAAGCTCGGGGGGCTGGATATCGCCGCAATGACAGGGGCATTTTTAGGGGGTGCCATGTATGGCGTGCCCATGGTGATGGATGGCGTGATTTCCGCTGTGGCGGCTTTGTGCGCGGTACGGCTCGATCCGCGCGTGCGAGATTACATCATCCCCTCCCACTTAAGCGCGGAACCTGCGTGCAGGTTTTTATGCGAGACATTAGAATTGGAACCTATTCTGCAAGCGGCTATGCGGCTGGGCGAGGGTACGGGAGCGGTAGCGCTGTTCCCCCTGCTCGATATGGCAGTCGCGGCCTATCACAGCGCCGCGACCTTTGCCGATATCGCCGTGGACGCTTATAAGCGAAATCCATGCTGATACTCATCATGGGCAAAAACGGCAGCGGCAAAAGCGCCTTTGCCGAGAAACTGGCCATTCGCCTGAGAAAGAAACGATATTATATCGCTACGATGCTGCCCTATGGCGAAGAGGGTACCTCCCGCGTGAAAAAGCACAAAGCGCAGCGCGCGGGAATGGGTTTTATTACGCTGGAACTGCCTTACGCCGTAGGTGACGCGGATATTCCCCGTGACGCCGCGGTACTTCTCGAGGACGTTTCCAACCTGCTTTCCAACGCGATGTTTGACAGAGACGCAATCGGAACGCAAGTGCTCGAGGATATAACGATGTTGTGCCGCCGCGCCCATTGTGTCATAGCGGTAACCGTCAGCGAGTTTGACGACGGCGATTACAGCGAAGAAACGCTGGAGTATATCCGGGCGCTTAAGCGGCTTAATCGGCGGCTTGAAAACCTTGCGGATGCAGTAATTGAAATGCGCGACGGCATGCCGGTCTTCAGAAAAGGAGAGCCTGATGAACTTATTTGACCCCCTGTGGATTGCTGTAAGCACATACAGTATTCTGCCCGCGCCCCGCGCCCAGTGGCGCAGCGAAAATATGCGCAGCGCCGTCTGCTTTTTACCTGTAGTAGGGGTATTCGTCGGCGCAGCGCTTATCCTGTGGCAGTGGCTTTGCACGGCGCTCCGGGCGGAAGCTGTGCTCTTCGCAGCAGTGGCGACCGTATTGCCCCTGCTCATAACCGGCGGCATTCACATGGACGGGTTTATGGATACGACGGACGCGATTTCTTCCCATCAGTCCAGAGAACGCAAGCTGGAAATCTTGAAAGATCCCCATACCGGCGCGTTTGCGGTCATGTGGTGTTTTTCATATCTGCTCCTGAGCTTCGGCTTATATTGGGCTCTTTATCGGGGAACCGCTTTGAGGGCCGCCAGCATGGGCTTTATTCTCTCCCGCGCCCTGTGTGCGCTCGGCGCGCTCACTCTGCCCGGCGCCCGCAGCGGCGGCATGCTCCACGCCTTTACGGAGCACGCGAAAAATCGCTATGCCGTGACGGCTCTATGTGCGCTTTCTTTCCTTTGCGCGGCGGGCATGGCATTTCTTGATCTTTGGCCGGGGCTGTGCGGCGCGGGCTTTGCGACGGCTTCCTTTTTCGGATACCGGCGTATGGCAAAAAAACAGTTTGGCGGCGTGACAGGCGATACCTCCGGTTTCTTTATCCTGCTTTGCGAGCTTTGCATTCTGTTTGGCGTGTGGATAGGGGGGCTTCTGTGAAGACCATCCTGCTGATCCGCCACGGGATGACGGCGGGCAATCTGGAAAAGCGTTATATCGGGTGCACGGACGAGCCGCTTTGTGCTTTGGGCGAGTCGCAGGTAAAAGCCCTGGCTTTGGCACTTCCCGGGTGTGACGCCGTGTTTTCCAGTCCGCTTCTTCGGTGCAGGCAAACGGCCGGCATCCTCTTTCCCGGGCGAACGGTCCACCTCGTGCAAGATCTGAGAGAATGTGATTTTGGTCTTTTTGAGGGTAAAAATGCCGACGAGCTCGCGAAGGACCCCGATTACGGCAGGTGGCTGCGCACGGGCTGCACATCCTCCATCCCGGGCGGCGAGGACGTGTCCGCCTTTAAGGCCCGAAGCTGCGAGGCGTTTGCGCGCGCGGCCTTTGGCCTGCCGGAAAACGGCTCCGCGGCATTTGTGCTGCACGGGGGCGGCATCATGGCCATATTGGAATGTTTCGCGCGGCCGAGACGGGATTTCTATGGCTTTCATATCGGAAACGGTCAATATGTGATGTGCGCGTGCGAAGACAGAATCCTTGCGATCTCAGGGGGCCCGCTATGCTGATTTATTCGACGTCTGCATTGTGCATGGGCTTTCTGATCGACCTTGTCATAGGCGATCCGCAGGGATGGCCGCACATCGTGCGCGGGATGGGTCTGTTGATCGGGGCGCTCGAGCGGCTTTTTTATCCGCTTTCAAATAAGCGTTTGGGCGGTATGCTGTTGACGTTCGCCATGCTGCTCGTTTGTACCGCCGCCCCCATTGCGCTGCTGCATGCCGCCTTTCGGCTTTCCCCGTGGTTTTATTTCACGCTGGAAACGCTCTTTTGCTGGCAGCTTCTCGCTGCCAAGAGCTTGAGAGTCGAAAGCGGAAAGGTATATGCCGCGCTCAAAGCAAAGGATTTAAGAGGGGCAAGAAAGGCGGTCGCCATGATTGTCGGCAGGGATACGCAAAACCTCGACGAGGCAGGCGTGACCCGCGCCGCGGTGGAGACTGTGGCGGAAAATACCTCCGACGGCGTGGCGGCGCCGCTTTTCTATATCATGCTTGGAGGCGCGCCGCTCGGCTGCCTGTATAAGGCGGCCAACACCATGGATTCCATGATCGGCTATAAAAGCGAGCGGTATTTGGACTTTGGCCGCTTTGCCGCCAAGCTCGATGACGCGCTCAATTTCGTCCCCTCCCGTCTCAGCGCGCTTCTGATGGTCTTGGCCGCGCGGCTTTGCCGCATGGATGCCAAAAACGCGCTGCGCATCTGGAGGCGGGACCGGCTCAAGCACGCGAGCCCCAATTCCGCGCAGACCGAGTCCGTCATGGCGGGGGCTCTGCGCGTCCGCCTGGCCGGAAACGCGTATTACTTCGGCAAGCTGTACGAGAAGCCGTATATCGGCGACGACCTCCGCCCGATTGAGGCCGGGGATATTCGCCGCTCCCGCAAGCTGCTTTACGTCACAGGGGCGCTTATGCTGGCTCTCGCGCTGATCGTAAGGGGGGCGCTCTATGCGGCGATATGAACACGGCGGAGACGTCTATGAGAGCGGTGACATTCTGCTCGATTTCTCTGTCAACACCAATCCTCTGGGGATGCCTGAACCGGTCAAACAGGCGATTATCGACCACATCCCCGAATATGAGCGCTATCCGGACCCCGCCTGCCGCGCGCTCAGATCGGCCCTCGCGGCGCGGCATGGCCTTGCGGCGTCCATGGTGCTCTGCGGAAACGGCGCTTCGGAGCTCATATTCGCGATATGCGCCGGCTTAAATCCCCGGCGGGTGCTCACCCTCGCCCCGACCTTCTCGGAATATGAGCGGGCGGTGAAACTCTTTGGCGGTGAGACGTATGAGCACCTTCTCTTGGAGACAGACGGCTTCGCTCTCACGGAACGCATTTTTAAAGAGCTTGCTCCGCAGACGGATATGGTTTTTCTCTGCAATCCGAACAACCCTACCGGTCAGCTTGCCGATCCCCTCCTGGTCTGCAGAATTGCGGAGGCCTGCCGCGAGAACGGAACGCTGCTCGTCCTCGACGAATGCTTTATAGACTTTACGAGCGGGGAAAGTATGCTGCGGCAGCTCAGAGAATATCCGAATGTCCTGATCCTCCAGGCGTTTACGAAGACTTACGCGATGGCGGGCGTCCGGCTCGGTATGCTGTACTGCGCCGATGAAAAGCTGTTATCGAACATTGCCGAATATATGCCGACATGGAATGTTTCGGGCGTGGCGCAGGCCGCGGGAATCGCGGCGCCCACGGAAAGCGAATGGATGGAAAACACACTGAGGACTGTTGAAAGCGAGCGGGCGTTTATGGAGGAGGCTCTTCACGGTCTCGGGCTCACCGTATATAAAAGCGATGCGAATTTTTTACTGATAAAAAGCGAGAAGCCGCTTTATATGCCGCTTCGGGCACGCGGAGTCCTCGTGCGCTCCTGCGCGAGTTTCACAGGGCTGGATGAACGTTATATCCGTGTCGGGCTCAAAACCCATGATGAAAACAGGGCGCTTTTGCGCGCTGTATCGGAGGTGCAGAGTGGCTAAAGCGATCATGGTGCAGGGGACGATGTCCAACGCAGGGAAAAGCCTTATCTGCGCCGGCCTGTGCCGGATTTTCAAACAGGACGGCTACCTTGTCGCCCCATTTAAATCCCAGAACATGGCGCTCAATTCCTTCATCACGGACGAGGGGCTGGAGATGGGGCGCGCGCAGGTCGTGCAGGCGGAGGCGTGCGGAATCGCGCCCGGTGTGCGGATGAACCCGATATTGCTCAAGCCGGTGACGAACGTCGGCTCGCAGGTCATCGTGAACGGCGAGGTTCTCGGCAACATGACCGCGAAGGAATATTTCGCCATGAAGCGCTCCCTTATACCGGACATCCTGCGCGCGTACAACTCTCTTGCCGAAGAACACGATATTGTCGTGATCGAGGGCGCGGGCAGCCCCGCCGAAATCAATCTGAAAGAGGACGATATCGTCAATATGGGCATGGCCAAGCTGGCGAAAGCGCCTGTGCTGCTTGTTGGCGATATCGACCGCGGCGGCGTGTTCGCGCAGCTCTACGGCACCGTCGCTCTCCTCACGGAAGAAGAACAAAACATGGTGAAAGCGACGATCATCAACAAGTTCCGCGGGGACGTAAG
>Ga0228535_1002827_pt1 | contig 14864 bp, 15 predicted proteins | sample SJ1metagenome_FD_168457 | JGI IMG/M metagenome (GOLD analysis project Ga0228535, IMG submission 168457) | Enriched culture of PCE-dechlorinating microbial communities from Ithaca, New York, USA - SJ1 | ecosystem: Engineered > Modeled > Simulated communities (microbial... > Unclassified | place... | reverse complement strand
CTACGGCATGCCGGAATTGATTATCATACTGGCGATAGCATTGATCGTCTTCGGCCCCCAGAAGCTCCCGGAGATGGCCCGCACCATCGGCAAGGCGATGGCCAATTTCAAGCGGGCCGCCGACGACTTCAAGCAGATGGTCGAGGAAGAGACGAGGGCCGAGGTGGAGAAGCAGGCATTGGAGAAAGAGGAGCAGTTGAACCTGGCGCAAGGGGAGCGGCAGGCCCCGGCGTCTGGGGAGGCGGCCGTGGATGAAGCCGCTACGGCCAAGGATGCTTCGGAGACGGGTGAACAACGGAACGGATGAAGGTGTTGTTGCCGGATAGATACGAAAAAGGCGGGGTTAAACCCCGCCTTTTTTATCGACAGATCTACTTCAGCTCGAGCAGAAGCTCCTTGGCCTTTTTCGCCTCCTCGGAGCGGGGATAGTCTTCCTGGAGCTTTCTCAGCACGTAGCGCGCGCTCTTTGCATCTCCAAGCCCCCTGAAGGACATGGCCTGCTTCAGCAGTGCCGCCGGGGCCTTTTCCTTCTTGGGATATTTCTTGATTACCTCCTGGAACGCCAGGACGGCCTGTTCGTAATTCCTTTCACTGTAGTACGCCTCGCCGATCCAGTACTGGGCGTTCGATACCAGTTCGTGCTTCGGGTGGCGTTCCATGAAACGGGTCAACTCTGCCACAGCCTTACGCATGTCGCCTGCCTTGTAGGCGGAGAGCCCGCTCTGGTAGAGCCCTTCCGGGCTCGCCGTGGTCTCCCCGGTCTTTCCTCCTCCCACGTTGAGCTCCTCCAGCTTTTTCTCCAGATTCACCAGCCTTTCCTCCAGGGCCGCAATGCGGCGTTCCGTCTCTTCTTTAAGGAATGACTTCTCGTCGGCCCGCTTCTGCAGGAGAACCTTCAGGTCGTCGGTCTTGCCCGATATCTCCCGCATATCGACCCTGATGTTGTCCTGGGCCGCCTGCAGGTCCGCGGCCCCCTTGCGCATGGATTCCATGTCCCTGCGGAAGCCCTTGAGCGAGTTCTGGATCTCCTCGTTGGTGGTCTTCCGGACCAGATCCATATCCTTCTCCAGCTTGACCAGCCGTTTTCTGGCATCAAGGGTGTCGCGTTCCAGGATCTGCAGATCCCCCCTGGTCGCACAGCCGGCTGTCCAACACAGGATAAGCAGCAGAATGGCACTTTTTGTGGTCCGCATAACAGTCACAACTCCTCCTTGCTTATGGATGGCCCCTTCCCCGGGTCCGTGACGCCTGCCGAGCGGGCAAAGGTGTAAAACCACGGATTCAGGCTTTCCTTAAAAAAAAAGGAGCCGCGGGCGGCTCCTTTGCTGAAAAGGCCGTTACGCTATTTGACGATGACGAACTCGACCCTTCTGTTTTTTGCCCAGGCTGCCTCGTCATGACCCGGATCGGCGGGCTTCTCCTTGCCGTAGCTGATGGTGCTGACGTTTGCCTGGGGGACGCCCAGGGTCAGCAGGTAGCTCGATGCGGCCCTGGCACGTTTTTCACCCAGCGCCAGGTTGTACTCGTCGGAGCCCCGCTCGTCGCAATGCCCTTCAAGGCGGACCTTGCTGACCGGGTTCTTCAGCATCCACTGGGCGTTCTCGGCCAGGATGTCGCGGGCGTCCTGACGCAGCACATAGGAGTCGAAATCGAAGTAAATGGTTTCAAAGGGTTGTACTTCTTCGGTCGCCTTGACCGGCTCCTCTTTCACTACCGGCTCCTGGGCAACGGGAACAGGCGCGGGAGCCGGAGCGGGTGCAGGGGCGGGCTCGGTCACCGCGGCCGCGGGCGGCACCGGTGTTTCATCCTTCTTCACGACTTCCTTTTTTGCACACCCGGCGACCGTGAATATGCCGCAGCAGAGAACGAACAGAATCCAGGTAACGTTTTTTTTCATCTTTCCCTCCTTTGAATGAAGCAGCGGATATGCCGGCTTTGTGTCAGCCCTTGCTGCCGTTGGACCGAACAGTGGCCATTATACATGAACCGGCGCGGTTTTCAAACATTCTCGTTTACCAGCGGGGCGACCAGACGGGATGGGAATCGGAGTTGCCCCCGCGGGAGACCCGGGTCTGGCCGGTGCCGTCCGCCCGCATTACGTAAATTGCCTGGCCGCCGTTGCGGGTCGAGCTGAAGGTGATGAACCTCCCGTCCGGGGACCAGCGGGGATGCTCGTTGCTCCCGTCGGTGGTGAGCTGACGGTCGTCACCGCCGTCAGTTGCTATGGAATGGATCTGGAACCCTCCCGAATGCTGGCGGCAATAGAGGATACGGTCTCCCTTGGGCGACCAGGCCGGGCTGACGTTGTAAGCGCCGCTGGTGGTCAGGCGCGAGGGGTTCGAGCCGTCGGAGTTCATGACGAAGATCTGCGGCTTTCCCAGCCGGTCCGAGAGGAAGGCGATCCGGGAACCGTCCGGCGACCATGACGGCGAGGTGTTGATGGCGCTGGTCCGGGTGAGCCGGGTCATCTGTCTGCCGTCCTTGCTGATGACGTATATCTCCGCATTGCCGTCCCTGCTCAGGGAGAGGGCGATCCTGTTTCCGTCGGGAGACCACGAACCGGTGATGTTGATGCCGGGGTGGGCCGATATGCGGGATTCGGCCGTACTGAACAGGTCCCGCCGGTAGAGATCCGGGTTTCCCTTCTTGTAGGAGGTGTAGATAATCTCCCGGCCGCTGGGGGAAAAATCGGGATTGAGGTTGATTGAGCGGTTGGCGGTGATCCGCTGCACGTGATGGCCGTCGTAGTCCATCAGATAGATCTCCTTGTTTCCGGACCGCTTGGAAACGAACGCTATCTTGCCGGTGAACGGGCCCTTCTCGTTGGTCGCGAACAGCAGTATCTCGTCGGAGAAGGTGTGGGCCATCCTGCGGATGTCCCGCATCCCCCCGGAAAACCGTTTCGCCAGCAGTTGCTTGCCGCTTGCCACGTCGTAGAGCCTGCATTCCAGGATCACCTGGCTGCCGCTCAGCGTATAGCCGGACTTGAGGAGGAGCTCGGCGCCCACGGCCCGCCAGGGGGCGAAATCGAACTCTCCCGGCCGGATACCAGCTCCGGAGGCGGCGGAGGTATCCAGGATGGTGTAGCGGCCGGTCAGCTCCATGTCGAAGCGGAGCGCATCCGCCACTTCCCGCGGGATCTCCCGGTTCTCCCCGCCCCCCTGGGTTACCGGGGGGAGGATGGCCAGCGAGATCTTCCGGTCGGGGGAGGCGGTTACCTCCAGGTACTCGTCCCCGGCCGAGATCGAGCCGGAGATCATCAGCATGAACAGCGCCAACAGCAAAACCTTTTTCACTTTATTCCCACCCCTTCGGGTTTGAAGATAAAACCCTGCTGGAATTCCCTGCCGCCCGGAGGCGGGGGGAAATGTGCGGCTGCCCGGTCCACGGCCTGGGAAACCGAATCCTCGAAGACCTTGTCCCCGCTGCTCCGTTCAATCCGGAAGCCGATGACCCTGCCGTTGCGGTCTATGGTGAGCCGCGCAACCACCATGGGATTGCGGCTGCTGGATGCTATGGTCAGGGCAAACGCGTCCTTGAGCCGTGACTGGATATAGCTGCCGTAGTCGCTCCCCGCTTCGGTACCGGTGGCGCCAGGCATCCCGGACCTGCCGCTTCCTTCGGCGGTCTTTTTCCGCAGCGCCTCGATGGCCGCTTCGGTCTGCCTCGCCTCCACCTTTCTCTCCAGCCTGGCAAGCCGCTCCCTGAATTCCCGGTCGTTTTCCGGGCTCGGTTCTTTTGGGGCGGCTTTCTTCTGCACAACAGGGGCCTTGCGCTGGGGGAGGCTCATCTCTTCCCGATCAGGGGCGGGCGCCGGAGGGGCGGCGTCGTTGCCGCGGGCGGTGGGGGTGCCGGCCCGGGGATGCTCCGTCGGCAGGTTCAGGATGTCCACGTAGTAGACCGGGGCCGTGGACGGTTTTACCTGCAGAAAGGAGTTGAAAAAGAACAATCCGGCAAAGACGGCCGCGTGCAGCAGCAGGGAGCAGGCCATGGAGCTGCCCAGCCCGACGTCTTGCGTGTGACGGCGCATCATTTCCCCTGGACGGGCTCCGTCATCATGCCGAGGCGTTCGATGCCCGCCCCCTTGATTTCCGCCATGGTCCTGACGACCTCGCCGTAGGGAACGTCCCTGTCGGCCTTGAGGAATACTTCCTTGTTGGTCCTGGAGGCGAAGATCTCAACCAGCCGGGCTCCCAGGTCGCTGTGGGATGTTTCGGCACTGTTGATGAACACGCGGCCCGACCTGTCAACGGTGACCACCACCGTTTCCTGATCCGCCGTGAGCGACTTGGCCTGGGTCTTGGGAAGGTTGACCTGAAGCCCCTGCTGCATCATGGGGGCGGTTACCATGAAGATGATGAGGAGCACCAGCATCACGTCGACGAAAGGGGTGACGTTGATCTGGGACATGGCGCCGTTGCGGCTTTCCCTGCTGCCGATTTCCATAAGCTACCCCTGTTTACCCGTAAAGGTCCGCTGCACGATGTTCAGGTACTCGGTGGAGAAGCTGTCCATTTCCGCTATCAGCACCTTGATCTTGTGCTGGAAATGGTTGTACCCCATGACCGCCGGGATGGCCGCCACCAGGCCCACCGCGGTGGCTATGAGGGCCTCGGCGATGCCGGGGGCCACCACGGCCAGGGAGGCCGAGCCGGTCTCGCCGATACCCTTGAAAGCGGTCATGATCCCCCAGACCGTGCCGAACAGGCCGATGAACGGGGCGGTTGCGCCGGTGGTGGCGAGAAAGGTCAGGTATTTTTCCAGCCGGGTGATCTGGGAGGTGGTTGCCCGCCTCAGCGCCCTGGCGATGTTGTCGATGCCGCCAAGTTCGGTGCTGAAGACGTTCGGCTCCGCTTTTTCGTCTCCCTTTTCAACCAGCTTTTTCAGTTCGTTGAATCCCTCGCTGAACAGCACGGCGAGAGGAGAGTCGTCGAAACGGTCCAGTTGGGCGTTGATTGAGTCGAACCGTTTGACCTTCCAGAAGAATTCCAGGAACTTCTCGGACTGGCTGTTGGCGCGGTAGACCTGGCGGAACTTGTAGAAGATGATACCGAGAGAGACGATGGAAAAGAAACAGAGAATTACCAGGACACCTTTTACGACCAGACCGGTCACGGCTAAGATTCCCAAAATGCGCACCTCCGTGTATGTATCTCGCGCCGACCGCTGCCGGCTACCCCATAGAGGGAAGCCTTCGGCTCACGGATTCGGGAGTATAAGTAATGAATGATAAAATATGCCTGTCTCCCCGCCTAAGTCAACACGATTTTTGTAAAGACATGTTATTACTCCGATGTGTAACCCCCCGACAGGATGGACTTTTCCCGCGTAACTGGGCTACACTTGCAGAGCATGGATATCTCACTCTACATCCACTACCCCTTCTGCCTCCGGAAATGCCTCTACTGCGCCTTCAATTCCACGGCCGGCTCCCCGGTCGGCGCCGACGACTATGTGGCGGGCCTGCTGAGGGAGATGGAGCTCCGTGTCCGGAGCTTGGGGGACGGCGTTTCAGCGGTAACCCTCTATTTTGGCGGGGGCACCCCTTCGCTTATGGAGCCGTCGCTTGCGTCGCGCCTCATCAAGACCGCGGCACGGCTGTTTCATCTGGCCGCGGATGCGGAGATAACCCTTGAATGCAATCCGGCTACGGCCGACTTTGAGCGGCTCTCGGCCTTCCGCTCCGCAGGGGTGAACCGCATTTCCCTTGGGGTCCAGTCCTTCGACGACGCGCTTCTGGCCCGCATCGGCAGGATCCATACGGCCGCCGAGGCCCGGGAGGCCTTTGTGGCTGCCCGGGAAGCGGGCTTCGGCAACGTGGGGATCGACCTGATCCACTCCCTCCCCGACCAGACGGCCGCCATGTGGCGGCGGGAGCTGGAGTCCGCCTGCGCCCTGGGACCGGAACATCTGTCGGTCTACGGACTGACCGTGGAGGAGGGGACCCCGTTCGCCCTGCTGGAGCATGAGGGAAGACTGGCGCTTCCTGAGGAGGAAGCATCGGCCTCCATGTACGAGCATGCCACCGGGTTCCTGGCCGGCCGGGGCTACGAGCACTACGAGATTGCCAACTTCGCCCGGCCGGGCTTCAGGTCGCGGCACAATTCGGGCTACTGGGAACGCCGTCCCTGCATCGGGTTCGGCGCCGGCGCCCATTCACTCCTGCCGGGTACGGAGTTCGGGGTCCGCTGCGGCAATACCGAAGATCCTCAGGAATACCTTTCGACTCTGTCAAGGGATATCCTGCCGGTTTCCGAGTCCCGGACACTCACCCGTGAGGAGGCCATGGCGGAACGGTTTTTCCTCGGCCTGCGTCTCTTCGAGGGGGTCGATCTGGACCGTTTTCACAGGGAATTCGGCGTATCCTTCCAGGAGCGTTACGGCGACGCCTGCGCCGACCTGTTTACCACGGGTCTGCTGGAGCTGCGGGACGGCTTCCTGCGGCTCCCTTCCAGGGCGCGCATTCTGTCGAACCAGGTGTTTGTGAGATTCCTGTAGCAGGGTAAAATTCCTTGACAAACCTGGGGGTGGTTGTTACTTTTGTCTCGGTTAGCACTCTGTCTCGTGGAGTGCTAACCGTCGTTACGGGGGCGACCATGAACGATACGCTTTCTGAGCGAAGCAGACAGATACTCGAGGCCATCATCGAGGATTATATACGAACCGCCGAACCGGTGGGGAGCCGCACGGTGACCCGGAGGCACGACCTGGCCCTGTCGCCCGCCACGGTGCGGAACGTCATGTCGGACCTGGAGGAGCTGGGGTTCCTCTCCTCTCCCCACACCTCGGCCGGCAGGGTCCCCACCGACAAGGCCTTCCGTTTCTATGTGGATTCCCTGCTCCGGGTCGGTACCGTAGATCAGGAGCAGCAGGAGGAGATCCGGCGACATTACCGGGTCCAGGGGAGGGACGTGGGTGAGATCCTCAACGAGACGAGCAAGGTCCTGTCGTCCATTTCCCACTATATCGGGATCGTGATCGCACCGCGCTTCGCCGCCAACGTCTTCCGCCAGATCGAGTTCGTGAAGCTCTGCGGCAAACGGATCCTGGCGATCCTGGTGTCGGAGAGCGGCATCGTCCAGAACCGGATAATCGAGTCGGAGGACGACCCGGCTGCCGAGGACCTGGTCAGGATGTCCAACTACCTGAACAGCCTCCTCAAAGGACTGACCATCTCCGAGGTGAAACGGCGGATCGTCGGGGAGATGGAAAGCGAAAAGGTGCGCTACGACCAGCTGCTGAGCCGGGCGCTGAAGCTCTCGGAGCAGACCCTGGACGACTCCACGGCCGACGTCTTTATCGAGGGGCAGGTCAATATTCTGGAACAGCCCGAGTTTGCCGACGTGGAGAAGATGAAGGAGATATTCCGGGCCTTCGAGGAGAAGAGCCAGCTGATAACCCTGCTGGATCGCTGCATGGACGCGGAACGGGTGAACATCTTCATCGGCGCCGAGAACTTCCTGAGCAGGATGAACCAGTTGAGCGTGGTCACCGCCCCCTATGCCAGCGGCCCGAACACCATCGGGGTGCTCGGGGTCATCGGTCCGACCCGCATGGGGTACGACAGGGTGATCCCGATAGTGGATTACACGGCCAGGATCCTCAGCCAGATTCTGGGAAGGGAATGAGAGAACTGAAAGGAGCATCCGTGACAATGAAGAAGCATGACACCGGAAAACACGGTGAGGAGCATAGCAAGGTCGAGGCGGTGGAAGAGACGGCCGAGGAACTGGAGATCACGTCCCAGGACCCGGCTGAACGGATCAGGGAGCTGGAGGAGGCCCTGGCAGCCAAGGAGGCCGAGGCCGCTGCCAATTGGGACAGGTACCTGCGCGAGCGGGCCGACCTGGAGAACTACCGTCGCCGCGTGCAGAAGGAAAAGGAAGACCTGCAGAAGTACGGCAACGAATGCCTGCTGCTGGAGATCCTGCCCGTGCTGGACAACATGGAGCGGGCACTGGACCATGCCTCCGAGGAAAGTCTTTCCGCAGTCATCGAGGGGGTCAACCTTACCCGCTCCATGCTGCTTTCGGTGCTGAAGAAATTCGGCGTCGAGCCCGTGGAGTCCAGGGGGGCCCAGTTCGACCCGGCCTTCCACCAGGCCATGTGCCGGGTGGAGAGCGCCGACGTGGCGCCCAATACGGTCATCGAGGTGTTCCAGAAGGGATACATGCTCAACGATCGCCTGCTGAGACCCGCCATGGTGTCGGTGGCCGGCGCGCCGAAAAACGGCGATGCATAAAATTCGAGCGTTCCCCTTGTTTTTTCGGGACCGAGTAACTAGTTTTACTTTGCATAGACACTAAAAGGAGGAACAGATATATGAGTAAGGTTATCGGAATCGACCTGGGTACTACGAACTCCTGCGTGGCCATCATGGAGGGGGGAGAGCCTGTTGTCATAGCCAACGCGGAAGGGAGCCGCACCACACCTTCCATGGTGGCCATCGCCGACAGCGGCGAGCGGCTGGTGGGCCAGCAGGCCAAGCGCCAGGCGGTCACCAACCCGGAGAACACCCTGTTCGCCATCAAGCGCCTCATCGGCCGCAAATTCGACACCGACGCGGTGCGCCGGGACATCGCCATCTCCCCTTTCAAGATCGTCAAGGCGGACAACGGCGACGCCTGGGTCGAGGTGAGGGACAAGAAGTATTCGCCCCCCGAGATCTCGGCCATGGTGCTGCAGAAGATGAAGAAGACCGCCGAGGACTACCTGGGCGAGACGGTAACCGACGCGGTCATCACGGTACCGGCCTACTTCGACGATTCCCAGCGCCAGGCCACCAAGGATGCCGGCAAGATTGCAGGCTTGAACGTGCTCAGGATCATCAACGAGCCCACCGCCGCGGCCCTGTCCTATGGGCTGGACAAGAAAAAGGACGAAAAGATCGCCGTGTTCGACCTGGGTGGCGGTACCTTCGACATCTCCATCCTCGAGCTGGGCGAAGGGGTGTTCGAGGTGAAATCCACCAACGGCGATACCTTTCTGGGCGGCGAGGATTTCGACCAGAAGGTCATCGACTGGATTGCCGACGAGTTCAAGCGCGATCAGGGAATTGACCTGCGCGGCGACAAGATGGCCCTGCAGCGTCTCAAGGAGGCGGCCGAGAAGGCCAAGTGCGAGCTCTCCAGCTCGCTGGAGACCGACATCAACCTGCCGTTCATCACCGCCGATGCCACCGGGCCGAAACATCTGACCCTGAAGCTCTCCCGGGCCAAGCTGGAATCCCTCTGTGCCGACCTGATCGACAAGCTGGAGGGTCCCTGCCGCACGGCCCTCAAGGATGCCGGCCTCTCCCCCAGCGAGATCGACGAGGTCATCCTGGTGGGGGGCATGACCCGCATGCCCATCGTGCAGAAGCGGGTGCAGGACATCTTCGGCAAGGCCCCCAACCGGGGCGTCAACCCGGACGAGGTGGTCGCCATCGGCGCGGCCATCCAGGGCGGCGTGCTCCGCGGCGACGTGAAGGACGTGCTGCTGCTGGACGTAACCCCGCTCTCCCTCGGCATCGAGACCCTGGGCGGAGTCATGACCAAGCTCATCGACAAGAACACCACCATTCCCTGCCGCAAGAGCCAGGTCTTCTCCACCGCGGCCGACAACCAGCCGGCGGTTACCATCCACGTGCTCCAGGGCGAGCGCGAGATGGCCTCAGACAACAAGACCCTGGGCAACTTCGAGCTGACCGGCATCCCGCCGGCACCGCGCGGCGTCCCCCAGATCGAGGTTACCTTCGACATCGACGCCAACGGCATCGTCCACGTCTCGGCCAAGGACCTGGGCACCGGCAAGGAGCAGTCCATCCGCATCACCGCCTCCTCCGGTCTCTCCAAGGAGGAGATCGACAAGATGGTGCGGGACGCGGAGTCCCATTCGGCCGAGGACAAGAAGAAGCGCGAGCTGATCGAGGCGCGCAACCATGCCGACAGCCTGATCTATGCCACCGAGAAGTCGCTCAAGGAGTTCGGCGACAAGATCGACGGCGGGGAAAAGAGCAAGATCGAGGAGAGCATCGCCGCCCTGAAGAAGGCCATGGAGGGGAACGACGCCGAAGCCGTCAAAAAGGCATCCGACGAGCTCGCCCAGGCGTCCCACAAGCTGGCCGAGGCGGTCTACGCCAAGACGCAGCAGACGGGCGCCGAGCAGCCTGACGAAGCTTCCCACCAGGGGGGCGCGTCAGACGAGAAGGTGGTCGAGGCTGAGTTCGAGGAAGTCAAGGACGACAAAAATTAACATATAACGGCTCAGGACACGGGGCTTTAGGCGAAGGGGAGCATTGCACTCCCCTTTTGCCGTTTTCCCTGTGTCCCGTGTCAATGGGGATTGAGCGTGGCAAACGGGGATAAACGCGATTACTACGAGGTGTTGGAGGTACATCGGAACGCTTCCGATACCGAGATCAAGAAGGCCTATCGCAAGATGGCCGTCAAATACCATCCGGACAGGAACCCGGGAGACAAGCAGGCCGAGGAGAACTTCAAGGAGGTCTCCGAGGCTTACGAGGTCCTGTCCGACCCCCAGAAGCGGGCCCAGTACGACCAGTTCGGCCACGCGGGGCTCAACGGCGCAGGATTCAACGGCGCAGGATTCGGCTTCGGCGCGGGTACGCCGTTCGGCGACATTTTCGGCGACATTTTCGGTGATATCTTCGGCGGCGGCAGACAGCAGCGGAGAGGCCGGAGGGGCGACGACCTCCTCTACAACCTGGAGATCAGCTTCGAGGAGGCGGCCTTTGGTGTGGAATCCAAGATCGAGGTCCCCTACAACAAGCGATGCGGCACCTGCGGCGGCAGCGGCGCCAAGCCGGGGACCGAGCCCAAGGTCTGTCCCACCTGCCGCGGCGCCGGTCAGGTCCGGTTCCAGCAGGGGTACTTCAGCGTCAGCAGGACCTGCAGCCACTGCAACGGCGAAGGGAGAGTCATAGAATCCCCCTGCGGCACCTGTCGCGGCACCGGCAGCGTCAGGGACACCAAGACCATGTCGGTCAAGATACCCGCCGGGGTGGAGACCGGCAACCGTCTGAAGCTCTCCGGCGAGGGGGGACAGGGGACCAAAGGGGGAGTTAACGGCGACCTGTACGTGGCCATCAGCGTCCGGCCCCACCCGGTGTTCAGCAGGGACAACAACGACGTGATCTGCGAAATCCCCATCAGTTTCGTTCAGGCGGCCCTCGGGACGGAGATTCAGATTCCCACTCTGGACGGCAGGCTGAACCTCAAGATCCCCGAGGGAACCCAGTCGGGCAAGGTCTTCCGGTTGAGGGACAAGGGGATCCCGGTGCTCCAGGGGTACGGCAGGGGTGACCAGCTGGTGATCATCAAGGTGGAGACCCCGGTGAATCTGAACAAGAAGCAACGGGAGCTGCTGGAGGAATTTGCCAAAATCGGCGGCGAAGAGATCTACCCGATGAAAAAGAGCTTCTTCGACAAGGTGGTTGACCTGTTCAGTTAGTTTCTGTACGGAAAGGGTCGCCAGGGCCGGTGTGGGGCTTTCCCGAAGCCCCTCGTAATCGGTCACCGATCCTTCGCACGGATCGGATACTCTGCTGAAGGCAGGCGCTTTCCCGTGATTCACCTGATTGCAATGAAGCCGTACGAGAGGCTCCGTGAAATCCCCACACCGGTCTTCAGCGGCATTCTCGCTGAGTTTCCGACCGGAAAGCAACCGGGAATAAAAGTCAGGAGGTCCCGTGAAGCAGCTTATCATGCACCTGGTCGTGTCCTACGGTTACTTCGGGATCTTCGGCGCCCTGGTTATCGGGATCTTCGGCGCGCCGATTCCGGACGAGCTCCTGCTCACCTACGCGGGGTACCTCTCGTTCAAGGGGGAGATGCGGCTTCACCTGGCCATACTGGCGGCCTTTCTGGGGAGCGTCTGCGGGATAACGCTGAGCTACGGGGTCGGTCGTTCCTTCGGTCTCTACCTGTTCGAGAAATACGGCCGTTTCCTCCACCTGACCCCGGAGCGGATGGGCAAGGCCCACGACTGGTTCGGCAGGTACGGCAAGTGGACCCTGGTGGCGGGATATTTCGTTCCGGGGGTCCGCCACCTGGTCGCCTGCCTGGCAGGGACCTCCCGGCTCAAATTTTTCACCTTTGCCCTGTACGCTTACGCGGGGGGATTCCTCTGGGCCTGCAGCTATGTCGTGTTCGGCTACTTCATGGGGAAGGACTGGAGCCGTCTGTCGGAGGAACTCCACCGGCATCTGCTGCTCGGCTCACTGGTTGTGGTCGCAGCCGTAGCGGGGTGGCTGATCGTCCGCCGGCTGCGGCGCAAGGGGAAAGGGTGAAGAGTGAAGGTTGAAGGAATTCTTGCCGATTAAAGGCGGTGACGCGAGGCACAGGGCTTGAAACTTAGTTTTTCCTCGTGCCCCGCGCCTTGCGCCTCGCGCGTAGTCTTGTTTATCCGAGAACGGCCTTCCTGAACTCGTCGATTCCCATCTGCTCCACGATGCGGCAGAGGCGCTCCTTCTTGCCGCACGACTTGTAGTAGCTGATGATCTTCTCGATGATGGCCAGCACCTCGTCATCGGTGGCGATATCCTCCACCAGCACGTCGGCGATGCGCGGTCTCATGCCGGAGTTGCCTCCCACCAGGATCTTCCACCCCTTAGGCGTTCCCATCACGCCGATGTCCTTCACCCATACCTCGGAACAGGAGAGCATGCAGCCGGAAACCCCCATTTTCATCTTGTTGGGGAGCTCCATGGCATGGTAGATGGCGTCCACCTTCAGGCCCAGACCGACCGAGTCCATGACCCCGCGTTTACAGAAGGTGGTGCCGGGACAGATCTTGACGCTCCGCACGCACAGCCCGATGGCGGCACCGGGCGCCTGGTTCAGGTCCTTCCAGGCGTTGTCCAGGTCCTCTTCCTTGAGTCCCACCAGGGCGATACGCTGGGCCGAGGTCAGCTTGACCGCCTGGACCTTGTATTTGTCGGCCACGTCGCAGATCCTGCGCAGCGTCGCCGTGTTGGTGATCCCGCCGGGGATGTGGGGGGCAATGGCATAGGTTTCCCTGTCCCGCTGCAGGATGGCGCCCTTTCCGAGAATATCCTTCTTCATCGGTTCCTCCATGATGTATTTTTAGTGAAGGTAAATTTGTAGCACAGTTTCCCCGTAAAAGGAAGGGGTGCGGGCGCCGAAGGCAGGGGCGATCCCTGTGATCGCCCGATGGAAGGGCATGCCGCTACGGCTGCTCGACCCGTTCCATGTCTTCCCTGATATAGCGGGTGCAGAGGAAGCAGAACCCGGCGGCGGCCGCAATGGCGATCGGCGTGGTGAGGAGGGCTGTTCTGAGCCCCCACAGGTCGGAGAACCATCCCAGGATGGTTGGTGATACCGCGTCCCCCAGGGCGTGGATGAAGAAGATGTTGATGGCGAAGGCCATGGCGCGGCAGGCGGGCGGGCTCACGTTGACGATTACGGTATTCAGGGGGCCGGTGTTGAAGAACAGGAAAAACTCGGCAAAGAACGCCGCCGCCAGGCAGAGGGGGAGAGAATCGGCGGCGATGGCCAGCACGGCGATGGGAATGCCGATGATGAAGCCCCAGCCGGACACCAGCAGGTATCCCTTGGGGGTCCTGCTCTGCAGCCGGTCGCCGATCCATCCCCCCGAGAGGGTGCCGGTGATCCCGGCCAGCACGGTGATGGCACCGAACAGGGTGTTCCCCCTGGCCACGTCCAGGTGGTGGATCCGGTAGAGGAAGGTGGGCATCCACTGGGCCAGCCCGCCGATGGCGAAGGTCATGGCGGCCATGGCCAGGGTGTTGCAAATGAAGGACTTGTTCCGCAGGAAGATCCGGTAGCCGGACGGTTTGGCGGCCGATTGCCCGGAGTCTCCAGCAGCCGGGGTGTCGCACCGCGGGTCCCGCAGGAACCAGACCGCAGCGGCGACCAGAAGCCCTGGAATCCCCACGATGAGGAAGGCGGCCTGCCAGCCCAGGTGGTAGCCCAGCAACCCGCCCAGGAGATACCCCAGGGCGCTCCCCACCGGGATGGCCAGGTAGAAATAGGACAGGATACTGCCGCGCCGCTCCCTGGGGAAGAAGTCCGAAATGATGCCGGGGGAGACCGTACCGAAGCTCGCCTCGCCGATCCCCACCACGGTGCGGGCCGCCAGGAGCGAACGGTAGCCGGGCGCGACACCGGACAGGACCGTGGCCAGGCTCCAGACCGCCACCCCGGCCGAGGCGAGCCGGATGCGGTTGCCCCGGTCTCCCAGCCAACCAAGGAACGGCGCTGAGCACATGTAACAGATCATGAAGGCGCTCCCCAGGAAGCCGAGCGCCGTGTCCGAAAGCGCGAAGTCGGCCTTTATCAGGGGAAACACGGCGTACAGCACCTGCCGGTCGATGTAGTTGAGCAGGTTGACGGCCAGGAGCAGCGCCAGGGCGTAGCGGCTGTAAGCGGCAGAAGGTTTGTTGTTTGTCATGGCATAATCGGCTTTTCTCGATTTGTTGGTTTCCCCCTTAGCGAAAGGGGGATGTAGGTCCCTGGCAAAACTATATCAGTATCCATCCGGAAAGTGCCGGTTGGGGTCGGCCCGGAACTTCCCCGAAGCCCCTCGCAATCGGACGTCGGACTTCACCGGTACAATGGCCGTCATGCCTGAACAGGCAGCTGTCCCACGAACATGCAGGGGTTCCGCACGAGAGGCTCCGTGAAAGCCCCGGACCGACCCTGACGGACATTTTTCCAATAGATACATTATATGGTCAGTACGGAGCACCAGAAAACTGATATGGCTGACAGTTGTCAAGAGCCGAATCGTTCCCTGCCCAACTGTTTTTCAGCGGTTTTTTTCGCGGTTATTTTCCAGGGTACTTGCAGAGGCGGAACCCATGTTGCGACGGTTGATCACTC
>Ga0228535_1002823_pt1 | contig 14881 bp, 13 predicted proteins | sample SJ1metagenome_FD_168457 | JGI IMG/M metagenome (GOLD analysis project Ga0228535, IMG submission 168457) | Enriched culture of PCE-dechlorinating microbial communities from Ithaca, New York, USA - SJ1 | ecosystem: Engineered > Modeled > Simulated communities (microbial... > Unclassified | place... | reverse complement strand
CGATGGTTTCAAGATCCCTGTTTCTGTAAGCTTCGAAGTAAGCTTCAAGAATTTCCATAGCCGACATATCTTTTCTTTCCATCAATGCACCTCGCTTGATCTCTTCACTCCGATTTTATCATCAAAGGGGGACGACCTACGAGGATTTGTCTGAATTCACGCGATCCAGACCGTCGAATACCGTCAAAGATCAAACTTACCTGAAATACAGTATCTTCCATTTCCCGATTTCGCGAAAGCCCAGCCTGTTGTAAATCTTTCCGGCCTCGGGGTTATCGTAGAACAGGCAGGGAGTCCTTCCCCAATTCAGTAGATCCGAACAGAGCTTCGACACGACTTTGGAGGCCAGTCCTCGTTTCCTGTAATCTTTGTGAGTCGCAACTCCGATGATCATAGCCATATCGGAAGTCTCCGCGGTACTGGCGGCCGTAGAAACTATTCTGCCGTCCATTTCGACTATATATCTTCTGGATGTTCCACTCTCTAGCGATGAGAGAAAGGACTCCTCTTCGGTCGCTCGAAACTCTTCTATCGAATTTAAGAGGGCAAGAAGCTCTCCCGCATCGCTCATAGTCGCCCTCCTGATTGGCAGGTCGTTCTCCTCAAGGTTTGGCTCTTTGAGAAGCGCTAGATGCATCGTGGCCTCTTCTTTCGTTATTTCCCTCAAATGTGGAGCTATCGCATCTATGCAATCGGCCTTTCCGCTCAATACGATAGCCTTTTCAAAATCCTTTATGATCTTCGCCGCTCCGGCATGATCCATTCTTTCACTGGAATAGACGATAAAAAACCTGTAATATCTCAGAAGAACGCCTGCGGGATTCTCGAGTTCGCCTTCGACGAAGATTTCCATGTGTTCGGCTTCTGGCGGGGTATTCTCTATGTCGCCGATCATAAAAACGTTGAACTCCCTCTCCGCAGACAGAAAGGGAATCAACATCTTCCATTCGTTACCGGGGATCCTTCTCATCCTTATCACGCCCAACATCTGTCATTCGCCACATGAGAATAGGGTATATTATCGCTGCATCATTTTCAAGTAAATCAGGCAACCGGTTGAATTTGACCGGACATATCTCCCTCGGAAGGGAACCCGACCTCAGCGCGTTATATAATTTTACTGTATCGATGTTCGTTCGTCAGTTCATCTGGGGAGGTTAGGTTCAATTGTATAAACCATCTTTAATTCTCTTTCTTTTCATCGCGGCCGCAACGGTTGCCACTACCGGAAGTATAGAGCTTTACGGTAATGAGATATTCTTCAGAATCGGCGAAGCCGAAGGTCTTCCCGTAGTAGTGATAGGTGACGGCCCGGGAATAAGTGGCAGCTATCTCGAAGATATACTCCCGGGAAGAAAAACTGTTCTCTACGATTCGGCCGGAAGCGGAAAATCCAGCGACGTCGGCTCCTTGGATTTGAGCTTGGAATATTACATCTCCGAGTTGTCGGCGATCGTTCACGAGCTGGAACTTGAGAGATTCCATTTAATGGGACACGGCTTCGGGAGCCTGATAGCCGTTTATTACGCTCTTGCGAGGCCGGCGGAACTGTCGAGCCTGGTACTTGTGAATCCGATACTCTCGATTCCTCAATTAGACCTGCTGATCGAAGAATATACGCTCCAAAACGACACCGTACCCGATAAGCTGAAGCTGCTTTTCCTGAATTACAGGGGAGATATAGAATCAAAACTCAAGACGACCGTAGAGGACATAAACCGCGACATTTACGATCAGTTCTGGGGTGACGGCCCGGGAGTAACCGGTGAGTTGAGGGGGCTGGATATCTCCTCGGGCCTATCCGATCTCAGAATGCCGGTGCTTATCTGCACGGGATTGTACAATTTTCCAGGAGTCGATAAAGTCATCGATTACCAGAAACTCTCCCCAAAGAGCGAGTTCGTCACATTCATAAACAGCGCGCACTTTCCCATGCTTGAAGAGAGTGAGGGTTTCAATATGATAATCGGAGATTTTCTCCGGAGGGTTGAAGCGGAACAAGAAAGCAGCCCCGAACACGATTTATCTGGAAGAGCCGTTGATATTTTGTCTGGAATTGTTTCGCTCGGCGAGAAAGACAACGGGGTCGATATGGATCTTGAAATTGGCCGCGACTTCACCATTTCACTCCCTTCGAGTCCGGGGACAGGTTACTCCTGGAGGCTCGAAGAGTTCGACGGAAGCGTCTTGAGGCTTCTCTCCGAACCATTCTACGAAGAACCGGGAACGACGGGCGGCGGCTACCAGGTCTTTCAGTTCAGGGTGATAGGCCCCGGAGAGACCGACATTTCTCTCTCTTATTGCTCTTGCTGGAACGATGAACCGATAGGGACCTACAGGGTCGGGATCTCTGTGCCGCTTCTGGAAAGGGAGGTTCTATCTATCGACGAATCCGATAACGGGAAGAGTTTCTCGGTAGATCTAGCCATACCTCTAGAGGTTTCATTGAACGTGACCACGGGAACTGGTATGTCATGGAGAATAACCTCCACCACCTCTTCTATCCTCCGTCAGACGAAGGAAAACGAGTATCTGATACCTGAAAACACCCCGTCCGTGGGCGGGACCATCCAGCAGCGTTACTATTTCGAGGGTATCAACTACGGAACCGCCTATATAGAATTCTCCTATGGAAGACCCTGGGAGGAAACACCTCCAGAGAGGACCTTCGGGGCGACGATAACGGTGGCCGAACCCGTTCATGACATTTACATTGCCAGGGACAGCGACAACGATCGCCATATAGCTCTAAAACTCGACCAGATGTTGATTTTGAAATTGAAGAACGGTTCGTCGAGCGATGAAACCTGGTATTTACGCGAGGAACTTCCAGAACAGTTGAAGCTACTCTCCGATCCCTTCATCGAATACTTTGAAGAAGTCAGATATTCGGTTTTCTATTTTAGAACCGTGGAGAGAGGGGAGGGCGTTCTGGAGCTGTCTTATGGAAGTTCCGCATCGCCGGATCAATCGATAGATACTTACAGGATTACGTTGAAAATAGAATGAGGGGGGAGCTGTCCAGGCTCTGGAACAGCAACGAAGGACGCATCTTTCGCTTTTCCACGGTTTAATTCAAAGCGCATTAGTTTAGTTTGCTGGATTCGGCAGGCCCTTTGATCTATAATGGTAATACTTCACAAGCAGCGCCGGAGATGTCTCAATTGGACAAAATTAAACGCACACAGATACTCTCTATATTCGAAGGCTCGATATACAACGGGTTCTTTCTGATAACCCAGGGTTTTTTGGGCACCGGCCTCGCTCTTGAATTCGGCGCTTCCGAGCCCGTGATAGCGCTTCTGGGAGTGCTCCCGACGATTTCGCAGTTCGTCCAGCTTCTGGCTCCGGCCATGATGCGACTCATAGGAAACAGGAAGAGGGCGATGATGATTTTCGCCACGGTGAGCAGGCTTTCGACGGCCTTCATTCCCGTGACCCTGGCCGTTGGGATGAACCGGCAGTCGATCCTGCTGATAATCATGGCCCTTTTCTCTATGGCGGCGAGCCTTACGGGCAATTTCTGGGTCTCCCTCATGAAGGACGTCGCCCCGAGGGAGAGGGCCGCGAAGTTTTTCAGCTCGAGGAACATTATCTTCACGATCACGAACATGCTCATAACTCTCTTCTATTCCTTCTTGCTGGACGCCGTTCCCGGCACGCGCGGCTTTCTTATCATCACCGTGCTGGGGACGATCAGCGCACTGGTGAGCCTTGTGCTGCTGGGTTTCCATTACGATCCACCGCGGGAGATCACCTACGGCAGGGGACTCTTCAGGGCCGTCACGAAGGACAGGAAGTTCATGCCTTATCTGGTATTTTACGCCTTCTGGAGCTTTTCGATAGCGATCACCTCGCCGTTTTTCTCGTATCACGAGCTGGTAAATATGAAGCTGGGTTATTCGTTCTTGAGCATTCTCAATGTTTTCAGCTCGCTCCTCACGATGGTCTTCTATTTCATTTGGGGCAAGATAGCCGACAGAATAGGGAGCCAGGCTGTGCTCGAGTTCGGCGTGTTCGGCGCGTTCATAAAGATTATCCTCTGGGTCTTCATGAACGAGCAGACGGTCTATCTTCTCTATATCGACACTCTGATCGGCACGATCTCCTGGAGCGCCATAAACCTCTGTCTCTTCACGACGATGCTCGATCTCCTCGACGGGGTGAATACCGAGTCGTACTACGCGCTGCTCTCCTTCGCCAACGGCGGGGCGGCTCTGGTCGGCTCTCTCGCCGGAGGGTTTCTGGCCTCCTATTTGAACAAATTCGGCTGGGAGATTCTGGGGATGAGGTTTTACGGCATTCAAATCCTCTTCTTCGTCACCTTCGTGCTAAGGGGGCTCTCGCTCTTTCTGCTGAGGAGAGTGAAGACCAGAAAGGAGCGGTCAGTGGCCGGTATGATATTCAATTCGGCCTCAGTCATAGCAAACAGGCTGGCGGCGAGGCCGCGCGAAATGGTGGATATACTGGTACAGTTGAATAGAAAGAGGAAAAAGGGAAGGAGTGATGTGGATGAAAAGGATGATTGACCGCTTCATGAGGTACGTCTCGGTCGAAACGACTTCGAGCCACGATTCCGACTCGAGCCCGACGACCGAAGGTCAGCTTAAACTCGCGGCACTGTTGAGAGACGAACTGGAGGGGCTCGGTCTGGAAGAGGTATCGCTGGACGGGCACGGCTACGTAATGGCCACGCTTGGAGCCAACACCGATGCAAGGGTGCCGGTGATCGGCTTTGTGGCTCACATGGACACCAGCCCGGACGCTAGCGGGAAGGATGTCAAGGCAAGAATAGTCAGGTACGAAGGCGGAGAGATAACGCTCAATCCCGAGAAGGGGATAGTGCTAGATCCTTCTACCTACCCCGAGCTGCTGGATTACAGGGGCCAGGAACTGATAGTAACCGACGGGACGACACTTCTGGGCGCCGACGACAAGGCCGGGATCGCCGAGATCGTCACGGCGCTAGAGTACCTCATGGAGCATCCGCAGATAAAACACGGCAAGATCAGGGTCTGCTTCACTCCGGACGAGGAGGTCGGCAAGGGGACCGATCACTTCGACGTGGAGAAATTCGGCGCCGATTACGCTTACACCGTCGATGGGGGCGCGCTGGGCCAGCTCCAGTACGAGACCTTCAACGCGGCCGGCGCGAAGGTGAAGATAACGGGTCTGAACATACACCCGGGCTCGGCCAAGGACAGGATGAAGAATTCGATGCTGATCGCCTCGGAGTTCATAAGCCTGCTTCCGGCTGCCGAGACGCCCGCGGCCACGCAGGGCAGGGAGGGCTTCTTCCACCTGACCAGCATGGCCGGCACGGTCGAGGAGACGAACCTCAACTATATAATACGCGATCACTCGCGCGAGAGGTTCGAAAACCGAAAGCGATTGATGCAGTACGCGGCGGCTTTCCTCAACGCCAAATACGGGGAAGGCACTGTCAGCGTGACCGTCAAGGATTCTTACAGAAACATGCGGGAGATGATCGAACCGGTCATGTTCATCGTGGACATCGCGGCCCGCGCTATGAGAAACGTGGGAATCGAACCTGTTATAGAGCCGGTCAGGGGAGGCACCGATGGGGCGAGGCTTTCCTTCATGGGATTGCCCACGCCAAACATCTTCACCGGAGGGATGAATTACCACGGCCGTTTCGAATACGTGCCGATCGAGTCCATGGTGAAGGCCGTCGAGGTGATAGTGGAGATCTGCAAGCTCTTCCCGTCATGCCGGACCCACTTAATGTCATTCTGAGCTTGACTCAGAATCACGGTTTTCTAAGGAGTGGATCCCGGGTCGGAGCCCGGGATGACAGTCCTTCCCGTCATGCCGGACCCCGATCCGGCATCCCTGTCCTTCGAAAGAGTGAGAAGAGAGAGAAGAACGAGATCCCGTATAGGATCATTACGGGATGACAGGATGGGTGCACGGGATGACCCTGAATAGGATCATTTCAGGGCAGGCTCTTCAGGGCAGGCTCCGCGGGGACATCACGGAATGACGGCGTTAAGTCACTTTGCCCGGGTAATCCAGGAAGGTTTTACTCTCCAGTAATCGCGAGGAAGATGTGAAGAGGCAGTATTTTTATATCTCCTGAGAGGTCAAGAGTATGCTTCGAAAGGATTATCCCCTTCTTGAAGTGTCTTTTTATGGTCGAGAGATCTTGCGGGATTATGCTGTTCTGGTACTTTAGCTCTATCGGAACGTTTTTCACCAGCAGGTCGATTTCCTTCCCTTCTTTTGAGTACCAGTAACCGACTTCAGTAATCGAATCAAGTCCGTTGTCAAGGTTCTTTCCAAAGGCGAATACGCAGTTGGTCGTCATGATGTTCTCCAGTATCGCGCTCCTGTCGAGCTGAAGACCAAGCTTTTGCGAGACTACGTCGCTGATTAGTCTGTCGCAGTAATATATCTTCTTCTGTTTCTTTTCTGAAGTGAGATGTGTTTTTTGATCCATGTGCTTGAGGGTAAGGAGTAAGTAGTCGATTCCAAGCACTTCAACGTATTTTTGAAATGTCTTTGTGTCTATTTCCGTCTCGCTTGCCGCGCTGTTCCAGGAGAACCTTGATGAGAGTCTGGTAGAGACATATGTAAGTATCTGGATGAGTTTTGCCCTTGAAAGGCCATACCTTTCTATGTTTCCTATCAAGATCTCCCAGAAAGTTCTTACCAGAGTCTCGCGACTTTCGCCTTTTGCATAAGCTTCAACTGCCGACGGAAATCCTCCAGAAGCTATGTAGTTGAAGAATTCAGTCTTAAGAATTTCGTTCTTAATGAGCAGCTCAAAAGAGTCTGCCGGAACCATTTTAAGAATGTCCTCGGGTTGACATTTCGGAAGTCCGTCAACTTTTTTGCAGCTCAGGTACTCTCTGAAAGTCAACGGAAGAAGGAGAATATCTGCGCCACTTTGCCCTTTTCTACCCGGAAGCCTTTCAGATGATCGCTTTAAGTCGCTTGCAGAGGAGCCGGACAGAGCAAAGAAGTCACCGGCCATCTCCGTATTGTCTCGGACCTCTTTGACTGCGCGTTGCCACTGATCGACCATCGTGATTTCATCGATGAATATATATCGCTTCTTTTCGTTTCTGGAGAATTGAAGATATTGAATCAAAAGGCTTCTGAGCTCATCGGCTCTGGATATTGTATCCAGCGGGAGATAGAGTACTGAGCGCCTCTCTCCCGATTTCAGGAGGTTTGCTATGGTGAATTTCAGTAGAGTAGACTTTCCAATCTGACGTGGACCCCTGACGATATACAGGTTATTTCCAGACAGATCAAACAACCCGTTGTAGTCTCTTTTGAATGAGCTACTCTCGTACTTGTCAACCAGATGAAAAGCGTAGTCTGTGCTTTTGCTTTTTTCATCCCACCATGGATTGTAGAATGCTACTGTCGAAAAATCCATCTTCATCACCAAGTAAATAATACTATCTTCTTTGCTTTTTATGGATTAATAATCCATAAATTATGAGAATTATGTGGATTAAGCCTCCTTGCTAAAGAGAGCGAGACTGAGGAGAGAAGAGCCGTCATTGGAGAGAGCGAGAAGAGCGAGAAGAACCGTCCATCGTCCGGCGTCCCGGAGCGTGGACCCGTCCTTCGAAAGAGCAAAAGAGCGAGATCCCGTATAGGAGCATTACGGGATGACAGTGTGGCGGCATTACGGAATGACAGTCCCTTCCCGTCATCCTGACATACTCCTGGTCAGGATCCCGGTCTTCGCGAAAAACGGGACAGACGTCAGGAGCCCGTCAGTCCCCATTTTCGCGGTCTTTCCTCCCTTCCCGTCATTCTGAGCTTGACTCAGAATCACGGTTTTCTAAGGAGTGGATCCGGCATCTCGCTCTTTCACACCACCCACAATTCACAACGCACCACGCACAACTCACAACCAGCGACCGTTCTTAGAGGGAGGCGGCGAATTTGGTAGAACGTGTATGCGAAGGCAATTTGAAGGATTTTCTTTCTTACTGCCACAAATACGGGGGAGAACACGACGATTCGTATCTCCCCGGTGATGATTTCACTATCGACGACGATCACCCCTCCTTTCTGCTCTACGATGAAGATCTGAGGGTCTGCGGCGCCGCCTCGCTCATGCTGGAAGAGCAATACAGGAGAGCCGGAAAGGGAAGGTTCATGATTTTTCACTCCATTCAATCGGAACCGGCCGGTTACAGGAGCCTGCTCGAGGCCGTCCTTGCAGAAGCCACGGGGGTGGTGAGTAACGTCTATCTCTTCGTTCCGCCCGGGCCAAAAATCCAGCGCGTGCTCGAAGGACTGGGCTTTGAGATCGAGCGCTATTCATTTGTCATGAAGAGAAAAATGACGAATATTCAGGTCCCCGTTCAAGAGGGGGTCGATTTCGTGACCTTCGACGAGAGAGAAGACGGAGAGCTTTACTGCCATATAGTCAACAGCGCTTTCAAGAAGATCGCCGGCCATATCGACATAAAACCCGACCGGGTCTCGACGATGATCGAAAAGTATAACATTCCGGCGGAGGGCATTCAATTGCTTTATTTTGAAGGCACTCCAATGGGACTCTTTTTCAGTGAAATAACCGAAGACGGAATGCTCGAGATTGGGCCGATAGCCGTGCTGCCCGAGTACCAGGGAAGGGGATTGGGCAGGGCGCTGCTGCGCAGGGCTGTTCAACTGTCTCAGCGATTAGGATTGGACAGTGTACTCTCGGTGAACGCCGAAAACGAAAAGGCCCTTTCTCTGTACCTCAAGGAGGGATTCACGAGGGTAGGCACCAGGATCTGCTACGGAATGGATCTGGATCCATGATCCTGCTGGATCGGGAGGCTCAATATTCGCCGGGTTTCATTTCTCGCTCTGGATAGGTTTTCTTTCGATCAGACCCAGCATATGGCCTTCGGGGTCCCTGAAAAAGGCGAGAATCGCGTTACCCGATTCAAAGGGACCCTGCAGAATCTCGATCCCGCGCTTTGAGACTTTCTCGAGAACTTCCCTTATATCTTCGACTTCTATGTACAAAGCCCTGTGGGGCGGGAGAAGCCCTTTGCCGGTGAAGATTCCGCCGTCTATGCCTCCGGCGTTCCCACTCTTGAACGAGTGAAAGCCGGTATCGTCCACGGCACTCTCCCATCCAAAGACATCCCGGTAAAACTCAGCCAGGGCCGGTCCGTCTTTTGCGTTGATTTCCCAGTAAACTATGGGGTTATTTCTCTTCTCCACTTTCTCATCACTCCATTTGCGTATCCGGTATATTCTTTGTCATATTCATGCTGGTAACTTCGTAGCCCATTTTCCTGTAAAGCGAAAAGGCAGCCGCGTTGTGGGCGAATACGTGGAGAGAGATGCTGGCTATTCCCTTTTCTTTCGCGTACTCTTCCAGGGCAACGAGGGCGGCGCGGCCGTAGCCCCTTTTCCTGAACTTTTCAAAAATTATTAGATCGTATATGAAAGCCTTCTTATGGCCTTCTCCGGGCGCGACATGGAGCCAGATGTATCCCACCGCGTCGCCGGTCCCTTCATCGACTATGCTGAAAAAAACATGGTTCTGTGTTTCGATCCCCTCCGGCAGTAGAGAGTTTATCTGGCTGACCGATTTCTCCAGAGCCTCCTCTCTGGTCCATCTGCCGGATCGAACGTTATCCTTCGCATAATTCGCCGTGAGCTTTTCAATGTACGCGTCGAAATCCTCTGCGGCCATTTTCTCCAGTCTTACCATAGAATCCCCCAAAATTCATGCGAGTCTCTCGAAGATTTCCTTCTCCACTATTTCCCTGGTCTTGTTCGAGTCTATCTTTTTGTCGTTGGTACAGGTCTTGCTCATGGCATCCAGGCGCGATAGAAGATCTCTGAAGATCTCGAGAGCGGTCTTCTTGATTCCCATCGATTCGAGATTCGAAAGGCGGACCGCGGTATCGGTGAGGAAGCTCTTGTCGATGGAAATATTGTCAAGAATGAAATCCCGCATCGTTCCGATAGCGGCCTCCGTGATCTTCACCGGGCAGGCGTTCCCTATGAACTCGTTGAGCAGCGAGGCGTCGAAAAAACCTTCGAAAAAGCCCCTGAAAGCGCGCGAGTTTTCGTATATCTTCTGAAGCCTTTCGAAGGCGAGGATACACTGCCCGTTCTTGACGTAACCTTTTATAGATTTCTCGATGGCCTTTCTCAACTCCTCCATGATCTCTCTGTTGGTTTTCTGCTCGGCCAGTCCGGCCAGCACCAGTTCCCAGCGACTGTTGGGCAGAATCTTCGCCTTGAAAAACCTGCCCTCGATCTCCGACATATCTTTGATCGTCTGAAGAACCGAGGAGAGCTCGTCCTTCGAGGTCAGGTTCAGGCACCCGGAATTGAGGAGATTGTTCAGGGAGACGAAGGAACTGGAAAATATTTCACTGGCCGCTGAAGAGACGGGACCGGCCTTGAGTATGGCGATTATAGCCTTCCGTATCTTCTTTTGAAAGCTCACTCGATTCCTCAAATCGACCTCGAGCGACATCTCATCTATATACTGGAGATCCTTGAGGAGCTCTATCACGAGGCAGTCCCAGTTTTCGTTCACTTCCTGCAGGGCCACGCCAAGGTCTTCGTAGGCCTGCAGAAGCGAAATCACGGTCTCGCTCTGGCCCCTTCTCAGGAGTTCAAGGGTGAAGTTCCTGAGGTTATCCACCAGATTTCTTATCCATTTCGAGATCTCGTTCTCAGATCCGGCACCCCTGTAAATGGCGCTCGAGGCCACCTCACTGGCGGCCGACACGATGGCGCAGAAAGCATCCCGATCGTTCTCGTTGACGGCCCTTTCGGTGAGATGCACGAGTATCTTGAGAATTCTCACCGTCTCGCTTGCCCTCGTCGTGTTGACTCCCTTCGCTTTCAGGGTGCTAAGTACGTTTTCCAGTTGCATGATCCCCAGAAGCCGAATCAAATACGGCACAAAAAAGGATATGGCAAGAAGGCCGCTCGAAATAAAGACCTTGATCAAGACCGATCCGGCCTGTGGAAAGCTCGCAAGAAGGAGCGTGCCAAAGACCACGTTGAAGGCGAACAGGCAAGCGACGAAATAACTATCCGGGAAACGGGCGAACATGTACAGAAGTCTGGTCGAATAAGTGCTGGCGATCATGATCGCCGAAAGCACGGTCACAATCACTACCGTTGCCAGTAAAGCGCCCTGAATCAGTACAATAATGCCAACGATCGCTCTCAAAGTATCAAAATTGCTTTCCAAATTGACGATCGATGGGGTATTGTTTAGTATGATGAGAGAAGGAACGAGAAATGCCAGACCGAAAAATACGTAAAGCAGCAACCGAAAACGCCGGTTTTTCCAGTGCTCGCTTTTCATTCAGTTACGCCCCCTTTTTGCGGTGGTTGAGAAAAGATCTATCTGTTCTTGGGCAAATGTTTTTTCGCTTTATACCGTTCCAGTAATATTTTAACCCCTGAACCGTACCGGCGGTTCAGTCGATGGAGGGAGAGATATGATTATTGCCGTTATCGCTTTATCGGTTTTCGCTTTTCTGCTTCTGGCCGGTTTTGTTTTTTCAAGCAAGGTCATAAAGCCGCGCTGCGTTCCATACGAAGAGACGTACAGAATGGAGATCGATAAAAGCAGGTTCGACCCTGTCTGGTACGATAAACTTGCGAAGGAGGAGCACTGGATCGACTCGCCCTACGGCTATAAGTTACACGCCATATACCTTCCATGCGACGCCTCGAAAAAGACCGTGATCATCTGCCACGGAATAACCTACTCGCTCTTCGGATCGATGAAATACGCAAGGATCTTTCTCGATCTTGGGTTCAACGTGATGGCTTACGATCACAGAAACCACGGCAAAAGCGGCGGTAAAGACACCACTTTCGGCCACTACGAGAAGTACGACTTGAAAGCCGTCAAGGAGTGGGTTCTGGAGAGAACGGGAGAGGAAACGACCGTCGGCCTGCACGGCGAATCGATGGGCGCGGCGATCGCGCTCCAGTATCTGGCGATTGATGAGAAAATATCGTTCTGCATAGCCGATTGTGGATTCTCCGATCTCAAAGAGTTGTTGAAGATAAGAGTCGAAAAGGATTTCCATCTTCCGGCCTTTCCCTTCATGGATATTGCCGGTCTCATCACTCGTGTCAGAACGGGCATGAGCTTCGCGGATATAAGCCCCATAAAGGCTGTCGGGGGAGTCAGGGCGCCGGTGATGTTCGTTCACGGCTCCGACGACTGGTATGTGCCGGCTTTCATGAGCCGAAAAATGTACGAAGCCAAAAAGACCGGCCCGAAAAAACTCCTCGTTGTACCCGGAGCCGGTCACGCTTCCTCGATAGCGACGGATCCTGCCCGATACGCCGTCCAAATCCGGAGCTTTCTGGAGGAGTGCGGCCTCTCATGAGCCGCTCGCCTCTAACCTTGCTCTAAAGCGTACTTGCATCTGAGAACGGTCTTGGGTAAGGAACCGGAGAGGACTTGAACCCTGGCCTAGAGAGAAAGCGCGCTCATGAGCAGGCTGGCGCATAGATATACGGCCCTGCTCGTGGCTTCGATGAATACTTCCTTTACGTCCCGCCAGAGCGCGGCGAACCTGTAGGCGGTGTCGCTCTTTCTTTTCATGTCGGCGGCCTCGAACACTTTAGACTGTTCCATCGACTTGCGGATGCTTTCGAAAAGCACCGCGGGGATCTCCCCGTCTTTGAAGATGCGCGGCCCTTGCCTGAGGAACATTTCACTCCTGAAGAAGAAATTGCCCAGGATCGATTCGATCCTCACATGGAGTCCCGCTTGAGCGGTTAATTGACCGTCGCTGTTGTTCACTACGTGGAGAGGCATTGTGAGATCGCTGGCAAAGTGGAAAAGCCTTGCGATGGAGTAGGAAGTTCCTGCGAAGTCGCCCGATCGGGCGAGATTTCTGACATCAAAAAAGGCCGTTATGAGGGCGCCGAGGGCGTTTCTTGGCATTCCCGGAAGCTCGAGAATCTCCGACATCGTCAGCCCCTCTATTCCAGGATAATTATGAATACGAAAGCCGTGACCGGGGACTAGATCTCTCACGAAGTACCTGTCAACATCGACGAAAGATGTTTGCAATCCTATCCATTCGTTGAAAAGCGGTAAGGGCAGACCCCCGCTGATCGTCTCGAGCACCGAAGGCTCGATACTTTCAAGAGCCGCGACGGCTATCTTGCTGTGGGTGAAGAAACTCCATCCCAGACAAAGAGAGCAGGCTATCAGAAATAGCAGTAGAAGAGTCGCCTTCATAATTCACCCCGCGCGGGCCGAATACCCGGTATGATCAATGGTAGCACAGATATCTCTCTTACCCGGTTGAATGAGTACACCGTGAAAGAAAAGCCCTTTGATCCGTCTCGAATGATATACTCTATGAAAACAGTGAAAAGGGGGAGAGTGACATAAACAGAAAGGTACCCTTGAGAGACATAAAGGAGAAGATAGAAGAGCTGGATGAAAGAGTCAAGGCCTATTCCGAAGAGGCGGAAGACGATACCGTTCATTTGAAGGTCTCGAACTTCCTCCCGGATGAGCAGGAAATTCGCGAAATCATCGACAACCTGGAAGATGGAACCCGGTATCTTCCTCTCCACAGGGGAGTTGTAGTCGTCGTAGAATGTGAAGATGCGGGAACGGGCGATCTGGATACCTTTCGAGAGTCCGTAAAGAAAGAACTGATTCCCCGGCTGTATTATCTGGACAGGGATATGAAGAGACTCACAAGAATCGGCCTCATAATGCTGGCGATCGGCGCCGTCATCATGGGAGTCTCCACTTTTCTCGCGACGATGACCTTCACGGCCTCGTACGTGATCGACCAGATACTGGTCATAACCAGTTGGGTCTTCATCTGGACTTCGGTGGAAAAGATCTTCTTCGAACGGCGCGATGTCATGTACCACAAGCGCCTTATACAGAGACTGTATTTTGCCGTTTACAGTAATCCTCAAGCGGGGGTCTGAGCGGTCCACGCTCCGGGACGCTGGACGGCTCTTCTCGCTCTTCCCAAGGACGGGGATGCCGGATCGGGGTCCGGCATGACGGGAAGGGAGGAAAGACCGCGAAAATAGGGACCGACGGGTTCCTGACGTCTGTCCCGTTTTTTGCAAAGACCGGGATCCTGACTAGGAGCATGTCAGGATGACCCTAAGGAACTGTCATCCCGGGCTCCGACCCGGGATCCACTCCTTAGAAAACCGCGATTCTGAGTCAAGCTCAGAATGACGTCAAGTGAGTCCGGCATGACGGGAAGGAGGAAAGACCGTGATCGCGGGTCCATCTCTGGCGGAAAATATCCCGTTCGTGAATTTTGAACGGGATTTTTAGGCTGATTACCGGGATAATTTCGAAAGGTTAAGAGTTCACCCTCACATCATGAATCTCACGGTCGATTCACCGCCGTTCAGCTCGATGGTCCAGATTCTGCTCGCGTCCCCCCACTTCGTCCTTATCTCGTATGTTCCTGCCTTCAGGGAGGCGATCGTCGCGGTTGCGAGATCCCCGGAAGCGACATTTTCAAAGGATCCTTTGAAGGCAGTCGGTCCGACCAGTTCTATTTCCAGATCGTGGCTCTCGCCCCGGTAGAAGTCGGCCGTTATAGGGGCGACCACGACGAGCCGGAGATCGAATTCGGCCCGGGACGCAAGATCTCCGGTAATCTCCGTCGATGAGGCGACGGGAGGCATTCCGGTGGGGTTGTACGGTTTCAATCCAACGGTACGTGTTCGGCCCTCCTCGAGCCTCCCGATCCGGAGAGTTCAGGAGGGTTCCATGACGCGATTATTTGAACCAGTAATCGCTCCTGTAGTCGGTGACCTTCCGGCCGAGCACGTGCTCCAGAAAGAGCAGTATGTCTTCTGTCGGTATTTCGAGATGACCCGGTTTCGCCCCGGAAAGGAA
>Ga0228535_1002822_pt1 | contig 14888 bp, 9 predicted proteins | sample SJ1metagenome_FD_168457 | JGI IMG/M metagenome (GOLD analysis project Ga0228535, IMG submission 168457) | Enriched culture of PCE-dechlorinating microbial communities from Ithaca, New York, USA - SJ1 | ecosystem: Engineered > Modeled > Simulated communities (microbial... > Unclassified | place... | reverse complement strand
AGCATTTTTCCTGGCTTCACACGGACGTGGCCAGGGAAACGGTCTACTTCAACCTGAACAACACCGACCACGAGATCGCCAAGATCACTCCGGAGGGAGTCGAAATCCTCAAGAACGGCGGCAACGCCGACGGGATCATCCTGGACGGTTCGCGGAAGATGGCACCGATCCGCTTCCTTGCCGACGCCGATCCAGCGGAAGCCGACCGGCTCCTGGTGGAGCTGCTGCTCGACAATCTCACCTGCGCGCCGGGGGATCGGGTGCTGATCCTCTCGTGGCTGTCCTGTTTCCTCCTGATCGATTTCGCCGGCACAAGGCCCATGACCCGGTTCGAGGGTCCTGCGGGCTCAGGCAAGACCACTGCGAGCAAGTTGATTTCGGCGCTGCTCTACGGCGAGCCCCAGCAGAAGAAGAGCACCGACGCGGCCAACTATACCGACGGCTCGCAGAACCCGCTCATCGTCCTCGACAACATCGAGGTCAAGCAGATGACCGAGGACCTGACGACCTTCATCCTGACCAGCATCACCGGCATCGCCAAGGAAAAGCGCAAAAGCGGCACGGATACCGAGACGGTCATCGAGCGGACAAAGTGCCTGCTCAACACCACGGGCATCGAACCCTTGGGAGGGGAACTCGCAGAAATCCTGTCCCGCTCGTTCATCATCCGGTTCGATATGGACGAGCAGGCGTGCGACTGTTTCCTCGAAGCGAAAATTCTGGCCGCTCTCCGGGAGCACCGCGACCTGATCGTCTCTTCCCTGATGAAGCGCACGAGCCATCTGCTGGCCATGCTCCGGGCCGGCGCTCAAGAGAAGGTGATGCGGCTTCTGCACCGGAGCCTCGGGAACCACAGCAAACGGCGATGCAACGACTACCTGAGCCTCATGTATCTGATGATGCTCGCCGGTGAGCAGGAGGAAGTGATCGACCGGGCGCTGGAAGAACTCCATCCGCAGTTTGTGGGCAGGATCGCCACGCTCAACAACGTCAGCCTCGAGACCGCCCGCGAGTCCAATCCCATAGCCACCTGCCTGGCGGCGCTCTTCAAGGCCTACCGGCACGCGCTTGAAGCGGACCGGGAGAGCACCGCATTGAACGTCGCCAAGACCAACAAGGCGGCCTTCCTCGAACGCTACCAGCTCGATTTTCGGAACGAGACCACCGTCGAGGGCGCTCTGGCCCGCGACCTGTTCGTGGCCGTCAAACGCCTGTCCAAAGATTTCGGGCTGTCCTTCAGCATGAACTCGGTGCAGCAGTTCGCCCAGCGTTTCTCGAACGACTTGGACACCATCCGCCAGGCTGGGTTCGAGATCGCCGTCAACCGGTCGGAGCATTCCGTCCGGCGCACCGCCACCTACGACATCACCTTCCTCGTCTGAGCCTTTTCCCTACCGCCGCCTCCTTGTGCGAAGGGTACCCTTCGCAAACCGCGAAGGACCTTCGCACCCGTATACCTCGTCATATCAAGCTGTTGAGCCGACACTGCAAAGGTGCGAAGGGTTTCAGGGGTTCACCCCCCTTACTCAGAAAAAAATACCGCATGTCGTGATCCCGTGTCTCTCGCCGGATTACCGGTTGTTTTTTCGGTCCGCGCGAGAGTAACCCTCTCTACATCCTTCGCACCTTCGCATTCTTTATTCATATCTATCAGCAATATCAATCAGCTACGGCACTGCGAAGGCCCCTGCGAAGGTTCGAACCGCATTCATCGACCTTCGCACCTTCGCATCCCGGCGGTACGGACCCCGCTCCGGTAGGTATCCCATGAACGGAAACCACCCGATTGGAGCAGGGAACGTGAGCCTTCTCGAACTCATGATGCAACAGACCGCCGGAGGATCAGCCCCGGTCGATACAAGCAATCCGTCGGTCGATGTCTCCAAGCCGGAGACAACGGAACCGGCTGAGCGCAACGATCCGCAGGAAACAATCGATCCCGACGGCACCGCCCTTTACGCGGCCACGAACCTGGACTCCTGGGAAACCGACAAACCTCGACACTTCGCTCAGGACGTGGGGATCGACGGCGTCTGCTACCGCCGTCTGGACCCGGAATACTACGCATGGCTCCGGCACAAGATGGCGTTGGCAAAGAAAGCGTTGGAAGCGGGACGACTCGATCCCGCAGCTTTCGAAGAGTTACGGAGGCGGTTCAACGACATCCATGCCTGGGCCGTCCAACGTTTCAGAGAGAACGAGCTTCTTGCCGCCGTTCGGAGTATCGATCCCAAGACCTATCCTCCGCCAGCGATTGACCCGGCCGCCCAGAGCCGTCCCGCTTGTACCGCACCCGTCTCTCCGGTTGCATGTCCCCCTGCACCGGCTGTCGAGCAACACCTTTACCCCAAGGACGGGGAGTGGCGTTTCACGGAAAAGGTACCGCAATCGGCCATCGACAAGGTCGATGCCATTCGAGACCAGGCCATCTCCCTCGGTTGGTCCGAGACACGCCTTTATCAGAACCGGGGACGGTTCCGTTTCCCGTGCGGCGAGGACTACGGTCTCGTCTGTTTCGTCGACGCCAAGGAGCGCATCGGCGACGTGACCCGGCAGTACATCGAGATCATCGGCCCGCCCCCGCGGGAGAACCGCCTTCGTTTTCACAACCCGGATGTGGATCAACCATGGCTCAAGAAAACGAATCCGGAAACATGAAACGGCCCTACGCCAATGCCAGGGATGTCCTGCCGCCCGAGGTTCTCGACACCGTCCGACGGCATTTCACCGGTCTCCTCTGGGTGCCGAGCGATGTGGGCTTCTACGAGGAACGCCGCAAGCTCGTGCTGGCGCTCAAGGGACAAGGGGTTCCCACCCGCGAGATCGCCCGGCTTTCCGGTGTGACGCCCCGCCGTGTACGCCAGATCGTGGCTCAGGGTCGCGCGGAACCCACTCCGACGCATCGCGATCCGCTCCGGTAGGTATCGAAGGGGTTTTCCCTGAAGAGGGCGAAATCCGCCTTCCGCCCCGAACCCCGAGGTGCCGAAACGAAAAACGCGGTGATCATGGCAGACGACAAGGCCGAAACCAGGATTGGAAAACACGACGCGGGTCAGCTCAACCGCTGGCACCGCAACGCCGCGGCCGAGCAGGAGGTCCGCAAGACCGCCAAGGCTCGGACCGGCAGCGGCGCGGCTCCGGGCAACCAGAACAGCCTGCGCCACGGCATCTACGCCGACCGCTTCCTCTCACCGGAGGAGCGTCCCCTCTTCGAGGCCATCATCGGCCAGCTCTACCAGGACTTCGTGTTCAACAAGAGCTCTGACTTCATGCAGGTCGAGCTGGTGGCGGTCTATTTTCTCAAGCTGGGACGGGCGCAGGAGTCCGGCGATTGGGACGCCGCCGAGCGGTTGGATCGGATGATCCGCTGCCACCTCAAGGACCTCAAGGCAACGAAGATCGCCCGTGAGGGTGAAGCCTCCCAGGGACCGGAGACGACGCCGGCCGAATGGGCCACGGCCCTGCTTGAAAAGCTGGCGGAGTCCCAGAAGAAACCGGCCCGGAAAACAACCGCGAGAGGGAAAACACGAAAATGAGGTCGGATAACACCACCGCCCGCCATGCAGCGACCCGCGAAACACGCGGACTTGCGGCCACCCCCGGCCTGGGAATGTCGGATAAGACGTGTTCTCTGACATTCCGAGAACCTCGGTCGGCGGAAGGTTCTCTCAATCAATGCTTCCGCCCGGCTCCCGAAGGCTCCGATGCTGCCCGCATCATTGCCTGCGGATGTGTTCGGGGACGGGACTGTAGGCTGACTGTCTCTTTCCTCTGTCATTGCCTGTCCGAAGGCGGGAATGGAAAAGCGGCCCGGGTGGACCGCTTGGCTTCCATGCTCGGCGGCGGATCAGAGGCGCTCGATGGCGTCCTCCAGCGCGCCGTCCACGAGGTGGGTGTAGACCTGGGTGGTCGACAGGTCCCGGTGCCCGAGGGCCCGCTGGACCACCAGGATGTCCCCGGTCCGGCTGTAGAGGTGAGTGGCGAAGGTATGCCGGAGCGCATGCGGGCTGAGCTTCTTGTCGATGCCCGCGGCCTTGAGCCAATACTCGAGCCGCCTGGCCACCTGCCGTTCGCAGAGCCGCTCCCCGCGGTTGGAGAGGAACAAAGCCCGACATTCGCCGTCGCCCCGGCGTCGGCGCTCGACCAGGTAACTCCGCAGGAGGGAGCGCAGAGTGGACTTTAGAAATTTAACTTGCGGGACGGAGCCCTTGGCGAGCACGCGGAGATGCTTGGCGTCGAGGTCCACGTCTTCGATGTCCAGGTCGACGAGTTCCTGCAGCCGGATGCCGGTCCCGAGGAAGACCTCGATGATGACGCGGTCCCGGATCGCCAGGGAGGATGCCCTGCCGCGAAGTTCCTTGAGCAGACGGCGCTTCTCGGCCTCGGTCAGAAACTTAGGGGGAGTCCGGGGAAGCCTGCGAAGGGTCAACGACCCGGCTGGATTCTCCCGGACGATTCCGTTCCGCTCGGCCCAGGTGAAGAACGACCGGACGGCCGCCTTGAACCGGTGCATGGACGCCGGCGACCGGACCCCACTCCCGGCCGAAGTCGTCACCTGTGGTGAGGTCAGCGCCTCGTCGATCATGGCGATGCTCACCTCCTCCGGGACGATTCCCGGATGCCTCCGGAGGAGCGCCTCTGACAGGTACGAGAGGTCGCGCAGGTATGCGCTGATGGTGTTCTCCGAACGTCCTTCGGCCGCGAGCCTTCTGCCGAAGGCCTCGAAGGCGTCATCGAAACCGCGTCCCGGCGGGACAGGTTCAGGACTGCTCAGCAGCCGGAGCCTCGATGCTGTCGTGTTCGTCATCGCGCTGTCCTCCTTTCTTGGCGCTCCGGCCCATGGGTGTGTCCTTGGGCAAGGGCAGCTTGTCGATGCGGCCGGTCTCCTTGGCCCAGATCAGAAACATGCGGAGCACCCGTTTGGTCTTTTCGACCGTGGGCGCGGAGCGCTCCCGCCCGTTGGGCAGCTTGAGCAGCGCATCGGACTTGAAGAATTTTCCCACGTGGGGGATGAGGACGGCGGACAGTTTGCGTTCGGCACCGAAGAAGGCTTCGATCTGCTCGAAGTCCTTGCCGTAGGTGTAGAGCGTCCGCTCCTTCTTCCCCTGGGTCCGCAGATGTTCCAGATAGGCCTGGGCGGCCTGATGCAGGGTCTCGTTCATGGCTTGTTCTCCTTTCGTTCGCTGAGTTCAGGTTTCCCGGACCGGATGCCTTAGAGTCGAAAACACGCATCCGGCGTCTTCCTTCAAATGGCTCAAAGCCTTGTAATTCAAGGCTCCGCGCACATTCACATACAGGCTTCGCGTGCGCCGGAAGTCAAGGCGTTCCATCGGTATTTGCATGAATGTACAAACATTGCGGTGAAAGGCAGGCATTCGTGAAAAAGGAATTTGAACTCATATTGCGGGCGATTGTGGTTGCAATCCTGGCGGCATCATTGGCCATTTTGTTTAAAATGGTCCCCTGGGGATTTTTTATGGCGAGGCCGTCTTAATGGTCCGCATATCCGCCAAGGAGCGCAAACTGGCGGAGACCCTGGCGGACCCGGTCCTCTGGGGACAGGGATACCTGCGCAACCGCGACGGGGGACAACGGGTCTACTGGCCGCACCAAGCCGAGGACCTTCTCTGCCCGGACAAGAACATCATCCACCTCGACGGGCGCGACGTGGGTAAGAGCGTCTGCATCACCACCGACGCCCTGCATTTCGCCTTCACCAACCGCGGCTGTCAGGGGCTCGTAGCCGCGCCCCACCAGGGACATCTCGACACGCTGATCGAGGAGATCGAGTTCCAGCTCGACGCCAACCCGGACCTCATGGTCAGCGTGGCTCTCACCAAGTACGGCAAGCCCAAGATTCACCGCAAACCATACTTCCGACTTGAATTCACCAACGGCGCGATCCTCTACTTCCGTCCCGCCGGTGCTTACGGCGATGCTTTCCGCTCGCTGCACGTGGACCGGGTCTGGGTGGACGAAGGGGCGTGGCTCACCGAGCGGGCCTGGAAAGCCCTGCGCCAGTGTCTGAAGTCGGGCGGCAGACTGCGCATCTATTCGACGCCCAACGGGCTGCGCGACACAACCTATTACCGCTTGACCGGCTCGACCCAGTTCCGGGTGTTCCGTTGGCCTTCCTGGCTGCACCCGGCGTGGACCCAGGAGCGCGAGGCCGAGCTGCTGGAATTCTACGGCGGGCGGGACAGCGCGGGCTGGCAGCACGAGGTGGCCGGCGAACACGGCAAGCCTTCCTATGGTGCGTTCAATGTCGAGCACCTCAATCTCTGCCGACAGGACGTGGTCGAGTATCAGAAGGTCGTCGTCACCGGCGAGGAACTGCGTGGCTGCGCCACCGAGGAGGACTCCCACGACCGCCTGGAGATGCTGCTCAATCTCATGCCGCGGACCGGCGTCTTCTGGATCGGCGGCGACCTCGGCTACACCAACGACCCGACGGAGATCGTCGTTTTCCAGGAAATCGAACTGCCCGAGCGCAAGATCGTCAAACTGGTCCTGCGGGTCCGCATGGAGCACGTGGCCTATCCGCACATCGCCCAGACCATCGCGCTTCTGGACCGGTATTACACAGCCGCGGGCATCGGTGTGGACAACGGCGGCAACGGGATGGCCGTCGTGCAGGAACTGCTTACCCTGGACAAGTACAAGGACCTGGCTCTTCAAGGACGGCTGCGCGGTTACGACTTCGGGGGCATGACCACCCTGGCCGTGCGCGACGGCCACGAGGTCAGGAAGCGGACCAAGGAATTCATGACCAGCCTTATCACCGGGGCGCTCCAGCGACGTCAGCTCGTGTTCCCCATCGAGGACCTGGAGATCGAGGATCAGTTCACCACCCACACCTACACGCTGCATGACGGACGCATCGTCTACTCAAAGGGCAACGACCACGTCATCGACGCCGTGCGCTGCGCCATGCTGGCCCGGGAGCAGTCCGTCCTCAACCAAGTGGGCGAGGAGACGGTCTCTCTGGTACCGCTGACGACCGATCCGGTGTTTATCTGAATGGCATGTTCCAGGCACAATCCTTACATAAGCAACTTGACCAAAAAACACGTAACCCATGCATCGCTCTGGGTTTCTCGTGTCGTTTTCAAGTGGCTGCCCGGTTGTTTTGACAAAGCGACGAGATAAGCAATGGAAATTTGCTACTTTCCCGGCTATTTGTCACACGCAGAGAAACCAGCCCACCGACGGTCCTTCCCCTTCTCCGGTAGATAACCCCAGGGGCGGGCTTTCCCCGCCACACGGCGCGAATGTCGCGCCCACAAGGGCAAGAAACCGAGAGGACCCCGGTGGAAACACGATCCAATCCGACATCCGACAACCCGGCATCCGGATCGGGCGCTGAGCCGACGCCGCTTTCAGCGGACGGTCTGGTGCTCGTTCCTCTGGCAGCCGCCGCGGCCTTGGACCCGTCCGTGTTCAGCAAGGTCAACGCATCTGAAGCGATCCCGGCCTCCTGGGAGGACCGGGCGCGCAAGGCCTGGGAGTATTACCTCGAAGAGCCGCTGGTGAAAAACTGCGTCAACTCCTGGCGCACCTTCGCCGTGGGTGAAGAGATCAAGATCGCGGGCGATGACGAGAAGGTGAAGTGGGAGGCTGTGGATGTCGCCGACCGCCTGGGCGTCTCCGAGTTCGTCAAGGACATGATTCTCCAGCTCCTGGTCAAGGGCGACGCCGTCGGCTTCAAACGCTACACCAAGGACGGCAAGGACCTGGAGGAACTGGTCTGCGTCAACCCGGTTTCGGTCAAGGTCAAGTACGCTCAAGGGCGGCTCGTCGAAGCCCGGCAGACGCCGGAAGACAATCCCGCCGCGGAAGAGGGGCTGGACCTGCCGGTGGAGCAGGTGCTCCATCTCAAGTGGGACGCGCCGGCCTTCTCGCCACGGGGCAACTCTCTCGTCCTTCCCGCTTTCCAGTCCATCGAACTCCTACGCGATTACCGCCGGGCCGAACAGGCCATCGCCAAGCGCTGGGCCACGCCGTTCAGGCTTCTCAAGGTCGGTGGCGCGTTCGGCCAGAAGATGGTCATGCCCGATCAGAAGATGCTCGAACAGGTCCGGGACATGGTCAACAAGATGGACCTCAAGAGCGGCTTGGTCGTCCCCTTCTACGTCACGGTCGAGACCCACGGCACCGAGGGGCAGGTCCTCAACGTCGAGGACAAGGTCAAGGAAGTGAAGGAAGACATCGTCGTGGCGCTTGGCCTCTCGCGGTCGCTGGTGACCGGGGACGGCCCGAACTTCGCCACGGCCTCGGTGAGCCTCCAGAAGATGCTGGTGATGATCCGGGAGATCAAGCAGGCCGCCCGGATCATCCTGAACTGGATATTCAACGACTGGCTGGAGCTCAAAGGCTGGGAAGACAAGACGCTCCAGTTCCTGTTCAACGACCTCGATCCCTCGGATGCGGTCGACTTCAAGCGCCTGCTAATCGAGCTCTACGACCGCAAGCTCATCAGCCGTTCGAGCCTGCAAATCAAGATGGACCTCGACCCTGACATCGAGTCCGCCAACCGGGAGACCGAGAAGCGCTCGGTGGATCTGCTCGACGAAAAGCAGATCAAGCCCATCGTCGATATGGTGACCGCCGGGATCATGGGCGTGGAGACGGCGCAGGAGATGCTCGGCCTCGACCCGGCGAAGAACCCGGCTGGGAGCCGCGCCGAAGCATCGTGGGCCGGACCGTTCGCCCGCGCAAGCATCGCGGCCGTCTGTGACGACTGCGCGCATTTCGACGGCGACCTCAACCACTGCCGGGTCCAGCGAAACGAAACCACCTTCGATACCCCGGTCTGCCGTTTCTTCGACCCGAAGACCGCTGCGATGGAACGAGGCTCCGACCGGGAAAAGGAACCGACGTCCCGGCAGCCGGCGTGCCGGGAGTGCGCGGGATGATCGGTGCGCTCGCGGCCAAACAGCCTCTTTCTCAGGCCGAAGCCATTCGTCTGGCCACGGAGAAGAGCGTCCGCAGCCGCAATCTCTATACGGAGCAAACGGTCGCCGAACTGACCGCGATGCTTGCCGCCGCCGAAGAGGAGGTGCGCCGCGCCATCCTCCGCTACAAGAGCCTCGGCTCCCTCCCTGACAACAAGCTCGCCGCCCTCGAAGGCCTCAAGAAACTGCAAACCGACATCCAGGAGACCACGAGCCGCCTGCACCGTGAGCAGACGCTGCTTTTCCGGAAGACGGCCAAAACATCCTTCCGCCAGGGCGTCTACCGAGGCATCGACGAATTCGCCGCGGCCCAGCTTCCCTTCTACCGTGACTTGACCCCGGAAGGTATCGACAAGCTCGCCACCCGAGTGTTCACCCTGGTGGACACGGATGCCCTCGATTTCATGACCAATTACAACCTGGTCTTGGCCGGCGACGTCCACCGCGAGCTGGCCGACGGCATCAAACGCGTCGTGATGGGCGGCATCGCCACCGGTAAGGGCGTCGAGGACATCGTCCGCGACCTCGGGCGCGTGGTGAAAGACCCGGAATCCTTCCGTTATGCCGGTTCCAAGGTGTTCACCAAGGCCCAGTACCGCATGGAGGTGATCGCCCGCACGGAGGTCCTGCGCGCCCATAACCAGGGGCGACTCAAGTTCCACGACCAGGTCGGAGTCCGGAAGCTCGAATGGATGACCATGGAGGACGAGCGGGTTTGCCCGGTCTGCGGACCGCTGGACGGCAAGGTGTTCGACACGAACCGCTTTCCCCAGCAACCGGCCCATCCCAACTGCCGCTGCACGAGCGTGGTCGCGTGGCCCCTGGTGATCTGCGGAGGAGAGCTGGGGGCGAAAGCGGCGGCTGAACCCGCCGCGTGCATCATCCCGCCCCAGAGCATCGAAGAGCAGGCGAAGACCAAGGCGGCGGAAGACGCAAAGCTCAAGGCAGCTTTCGAGGGCGGACAGATCGCCGACCTGAACACTTTGAGCGTGAAGCAACTCCAGACCCTGGCCAAGCAGAACGGCGTCTCAATCGCCAGGACCAAGGCCGACTTCATCAAGCTGCTCGATGCGGCCGAGCCCGGCGTGGACCATTCCACTCTCGCGGGAGCCGGGCTCGACGCCAAGCTCAAACAACACAAGATCGGCCTGCTCCGCACCAAGGACGACCTGGTTCAACTTCTCGCCCAGAAGCAGGCATCCCTCAAACAGGCGCAGCAACTCGCCGAGCAGCTCAAGAAAATCCAACCGACCGGAGGGCTGCACGACCTCACCGTGGTCGAGCTGCAGGAGATGGCCAAGGCCAAAGGCATCTCGCTGAACATGACTAAGCAGGACGTCATCGACCTTCTCGATGAGTTGGAGCCTGGAGCGGATCACGCGGGGCTCAAGGGCGGGTCCCTGATCGACGCCAAGAAGAAGCACCACATCGGCCCGCTCAAGAACAAGCAGCAGCTTGTCAAGGCGCTGGAAAAGTCGGCCGGTGAGGAGCTGGCGGAAAAGGCCAAGAAGGAAGCTCTCGAAGCAGCCGAGAAGGCCGCAATCAACAAGGCGAAGCAGGCGGTTGAACAGACCGCGGCGAAAGTGGTCGTGCCGGAGTCCCCCGCAGGATACGCCGACTTTCTTTCGGCGGTGAAAGATGCGGAATCGGCGCTCGCGGCCGCACCAGGCCTGCCAAAGGAGACGCTTGAGGGCCACGCCAAAGAACTCGCTTTCAAGAAGAAACTTTTCCAGGACCAAGTCGCGTCCATGAAGGTCGGCGACCTCAAGACCCTGGCCAAGGACACCAAGGTCAAGCATTGGCAGTGGGCGAACAAGGATGAACTGGTCTCGTTGTTCACGGAGACCGATCCCGCCAAGATCGAGGCCGCCAAGGCCGGCATCGAAACGAAGCACGCAGCCTGGCTGGAAAAGCACGGCGGCAAAAAGAAAGTCGCCGCGCCTGAACCTGCGAAACCCGCGCCGACTCCGAAACCGACGCAGCCGTCCCCGCCGGTTTTCACTAAGAAAGGCGCTCAGTTCGAGGAGACGGACGCGGCGTGGATCGCCAAGGGCAAGCCGGGGAACTTCAAGCCCGCGGGCAAGGCCCAGGTCGGCGGCGCGCACAGCAAGGAGTTCTGGACCGATGAAGCGGGAGACCGCTGGCTCTTCAAGCCGGTGGAACGTGGTGGCGATGAGTTCATCGCCTATGGAGAGGAAGCCGCTTACAAGATCGGACGCCTCATCGATCCGGACGCCGTGGAGGTCCGCACCATCCGTCTGAACGGACGACTCGGCTCTATCCAGAAGTGGCGGACCGACCTGAAGGATCGCTTCGACTTCGCCGGATTGGACCTCGCAGACCTCACCACCCTCGACATCGAGCAAATTCAGCGGGAGCACGTCGTCGACTGGCTGATTTCCAATCACGACGGCCACGCCAAGCAATTCCTGCGGGGTCGTGACGGGAAGGTCTACGGCATCGACAAGGGGCAGATCTTCAAATACCTGGGTGAGGACCGCCTGGCCGTCGACTATCACCCTAACGCCAAGTACGGCGAACAAGAGCCTTTCTACAATACGGTTTTTCGCACCGCCAAGGAAGGCAAGGTCAAGATCGATCCCGCGGCGACCCTGCGCTACATCCGCGAAGTGGAGAAGGTCGCCGACGAGGATTATCTGGCTATTCTGCGTCCCTATGCTGAAGGACGATTCGGAGGGGACGAGTCCCGGAAGCAGGCTTTCTACGACACCGCACTGGCGCGGAAGCGGAACCTTCGGCGCGATTTCGAAGGTTTCTATGCGGATGTGTTGGGCCGTCGGGACTTCCGTTTCGAGGATGTGTTGGATGCGCTGCCGAAAACACGTCTGGGTCCGACCGAAGAGGCGCTTCTTGAGGAGGTCCGTTCGCTCGGTTGGCAGGGGAAGGTCCTGCCCTTCGATGAGGACGACATCGAGGACCAGAACGCCCTAATCTTTGTCGAGACATTGAAGGGAAAGCAGCGGACCGTGGTCAAGATGAAGGTTCGACCCGAAGCGGAGGGAAAGCTCCTGGACGCGCTGCGCAAGGCCGGTGTCGACACCACCGCCGTCCGGGTGGGTGAGGCGCTGCCGCAGGACGTTTTCGCGCAGGACATATTGTCCGCGGTGAAAACGGTCAACCACCATGCCACGGACCAACAGTACAACCAGGGGACACTCAAGAAGGCTACAGACCACCTGAAGGCGCTGAGACGTCTGGCTGACTCGACCGACCCGGACGAACGGGCCATGGCCCGAAGCTACATCGACTGGATCGAGAAGGTCCAGGAAGCCGCCCGTGAACACAAACCGGTCGCCGGACGGTTCGATGCGTATCTTAAGAAACACGCCGCGATGGAAAAGAAACCCAAGGAGGCTCCCTTCACCGTGCGCCGGACGAAGGTGCTTCAGGCCAAACGGGAGATCAAAAACGGCGAACTCGTTGTCGTGAACGAGGCGGCGGACAATTCCGCGCTCTTTCGCGGCCGCGGCATGAAGGCCGGCGAGCAATACGAAATCGACTTCGGCGACGGCACGCGCGCAGTCTACCGCCCGTGGTCGGACAAGAACCTCTATGCCCAGCAGGGCGAGTTCGAGCTGGTCCTTCCGGACAGACCTGACGCCAAGAGCCTCGAGCGGGCCATGGAACGTATGGAATCGCTGGGCATCAAGGCAGGTGCGGCCACGCCGCAGGAAGCCGAACTTCTCTATCTTCACAAGCAAGCCTATCTCGCCAAGGTGGACCGCGAGCCGGACTACAAGCGGCTGGTCGAGGAGCTGGACCGCCGGGCTGCGGGCAAGGAGGAACGGGTCCGGGAGATACGCGGCTTCTGGGAAAAACGGCTCGGAGTGAAAGATATCACCCGCATGCCGGGCTACGACCCAATGGGCGAATACCAGGCTGCCTTCAAGGACCCCGCCAAGCGCGCCGGTTACAGGCATCAATACCGCTTTGACATTTCCGACGCGGACATCGAGAAGCAGATGAAGGGATACGGCCTTCACCACCGTTTGACCAACGGCGAAGACGTGGCGTCGTTCATCGACGCGGCGCTGGGAAACAATGGAGCCATGGTAAGCACGGTCGAGAAGCTGCGCGCCGGTGTGCCGGTAGGCGGGATGTCGCCGGAAGCGGACATGGACACCGGCGGCGCGAGCTATTTCTTCACCCGGATCAAGAAGCTCCCGACGGCCGGAGGATCGTCCGACACGGGGCTCTACTTCAAGAAGCGAATGCTCCGGCGCATGGACGCCATCAGCTACGACCACGACGCCTTCGGACGAGTGAGGGACGAATACGTCTCGAACCACCGGGGGAGCACGCCGGAGGAGTGGAAACAGTTCGCCCGACGAGGCGGCAACGAGACGATCTTCAAGTACTCGGTGACCCTGCTGGACAACATCGACGTGATCGTGGTCGGAAGCGAGCGGGAAAAACAACGACTGATAGAGGTCTTCCACAACCGCAAAATCATGAAGCTGCCCGACGGCCGCAAGGTCGAGGACATCGTGCTGGTGAGGTGAGCATGAAAGAGTTCATCGAAAAAGAAAAAGCCCGTCTGCAGGCGCTCTTCGAGCCGTTCAACACCAGAGGCTCCTGGATGACGCTGGCGGAGAAAGGCCGGACGCCGGTCCGGGTCGGTATCGTGGACGGCTTCATCGTGACCCGTGTGGCCCCGCAATTCGACGCCGGCGGGAATGTGACGCGTGTCGATTTCTGGCTTCTCATCCGGCTCTCCGGATACGACGAGGGCTTCCAGCACGCCCACACCATCAAGGTCGTCTCCTGGTCGCAGGACGACACCTACCTGCTCGATCTGCTCGATGATCGGGATCGCAGGTTCCACATCGAGCTCATCTTCCCTGACCAGGAACCCAACCAGGCGGCGGACTGGAAGCACTGGCGAGACTACAAGACCGGAAACCGGGACCGATTCGAACGGATCGACGCGGAGCTTCTGAACGAGCACACCCGCATCGCGGAGGAATGGGAATGAAGCTCAGGTACATGATCGAATACGTGCTCCGCGACCAGATCCGTAACCCGCGCTACGAACCCATTGGCGTCTGGGTCCAGGGCCCGGGACCGGGTTTGGATCTGGTGATCGAGTTCCTGCCAGGGAATTCCGACGCCGAGGAAGATGCTCAGTGGGTGGTCAACCGGCTGGTGGAACAAGGTGTTCGCAGCCTGCCCGATGATTTTCTGGCTTACCACCAGGGCACCCTTTCCCAATACCGCGGCATGCGCGGTCCCTTTATCCAAACCGACGAATACCCGTCCACCGAATCTTGCGCCCGGTCGGTTATCGACCGGATCAAGTCGGGCCGCATCTCCTGATTCCCCCTCCGACACTTTTCAACGGTCTCCGGTAGGTATCCAAGCGACAGGGCTCTCGGCCTGAGTTCGGGGTTCGTCCCGGGCACGGGCCGACCGCTCACCGGCATCAACCGGATTTGTCGCGACATGACCGGAGAACCGAATGGAGCTTTTCGCAACCGACCGTGACCGGCTGGCGTTCCTCCTCGAAACGGACGCCGCCCTTGACCTGGACTTCGAAGCGCTCGAGGCCCAGGCCGACGCGGCTGCCGAGGAGCCGTCGCCGGAACAGCGGCCCAAGTACATCACCAACTACATCGGCTCGAAGCAGAAGCTGGTGGATTGGATTTGGAAGCACACCCCGGACGGCGTGGAATCCGTCGTCGACGCGTTTTCCGGCTCGGCTGTCGTGGCCTACATGTACAAGACCAAGGGCCTGCGGGTCCTGGCCAACGACCGGCTGCGCTACTGCCACCACGCGGCCCGGGCGATCATCGAGAACGACAAGGTGCGTCTCTCCGATGAGGACCTGGAGGCGCTGCTCGCGGACAACGCGAAGGCCGGAACCTTCGTCCGGGACAACTTCAAGGGCATCTTCTTCGCCAAGGGCGTCCACGG
>Ga0228535_1002821_pt1 | contig 14889 bp, 11 predicted proteins | sample SJ1metagenome_FD_168457 | JGI IMG/M metagenome (GOLD analysis project Ga0228535, IMG submission 168457) | Enriched culture of PCE-dechlorinating microbial communities from Ithaca, New York, USA - SJ1 | ecosystem: Engineered > Modeled > Simulated communities (microbial... > Unclassified | place... | reverse complement strand
CTGATCGTGCAAGGGGCCACATGCAAGCGGGGATACGAATATGCGGAAAGGGAACTGCTGAATCCGATGCGCACGCTTTCGACCTCGGTCATGGTGGAAGAAGGAGAGTCTTCTCTGGTGTCGGTCCGACTCAACAAGCCCATCCCGAAATCTCGGATATTCGAGTTCATGGACCTGATCAAGGAAGTGCGGCTGCAAGCGCCAGTTCATATTGGACAAGTGGTGATCCCAAAGGTGCTTGGTTGCGACAGTGATGTGATCGTGACCAAGAATATCAGGCGTATTGCAAAATGACGTAGTACATGCGGTCATCGAGTGAAGCGCCAGGCGCGAGGCGTTTCGTGCAGGTTCCCAGATTCTATTCGGCCAAGGCGTCCTCGTCTTCGGTCTTGAAAAGGGCGGCCGAAATCCGCCTCGCGCCCTCCTGAAGAATCTGTCGGTAATACTCGAGGCGGTCCTGGTCGAAGTTCTTGATGATACCGGAGAAGGAAAGGCCCGCGATGACAATTCCGCTCGGATTCTTCACCGGAACCGCGATGCAGAATCCGTTGTCGCATGATTCCGCTTCGTCGAGCGCGTAGCCATCCTTGGCTATCTGCGAAAGCTGCTCCATAAGGATATTTCGATCCGTGATGGTGTGCGTCGTGAGCGCCTGGAATTTCGTCGTGTCGAGCAACTCCTCGAGCAGTGATGGCTTGAGCCCCGCGAGGAGAATTTTCCCGCTCGCGCTTGCGTATGCGGGGAGGTCGGTTCCTATAGGTGGAACGTAGTCCACTATCCTGTCGGTTCTAGTCTGCTGCAAAATGAAAAAGCGGTGCCCGTCCCGCACCACGAGATTCATCGCCTGCTGCTCCGAATCCGAAAGGCGGCGCATGACGAAATAGGCCACTTCCTTGAGCGCGACGTAAAAGTTCGTCCGCTCGGTGACGAAGGAGATTTTCGGTCCCACGAGGTATTTCTCGTCGGCGTCCTGAAAGACCCAGCCGTGGGCCTTCATTGTCTTCAAAAGCCGGAACGCGGTCGCCACCTTGATCGAAGTTCGTTTAGCGATCTCGTTCACGCCGATGGGCTTCCGAGAAGCTATCAGTTCGTCGAGAATCACGAAGGCCTTCTCGAGAACCTTCACCGTCGACTTCTCTTCGTGGGACGCTCGGAGAGTCGGTTCCTGCGGCGGCGTGCCTGTCTTCATGAAAAAAGTATATCAGCGAGACCGAGTTTCCACAACTGGCGTTGTACAGTGAGCGGTATAAGTAAGCTTGCTAATACTCTACAAGTAATAGAGCTATTCAAAAGCGGCAGAACTGCTAAGGACTTTGGTCGCAGGCGCCGGAATGGGATGCCAGTAAAGAAAAGCGCGGTGCCTTGCGGTGCCGCGCTTTTTTCTTGAGGTTCGGGCGATCCGGAACAGACCGGCCCGCCCGGACCGAAAAATCAGTAATCCATGCCGCCCATGCCGGGGCCGCCGGCGGGTGGAGCGGGCGGGTTCTTCTCGGGCAGGTCGGTGATGGCGCACTCGGTGGTGAGGAGGAGTGCCGCGACCGAGGCCGCGTTCTGCAGCGCGCTGCGGGTCACCTTGGCGGGGTCGATGATTCCGGCCTTCACCATGTCGGTCCACTCCATCTTGGCCGCATCGAAGCCGATGCCCTTCTTTTCGTGCTTGGCCTTATCCGCGATGATCGAGCCGTCGATGCCTGAGTTCTCCGCGATCTGGCGGATGGGCTCCTCGAGGGCGCGCTTGACGATCTTGAAGCCGACGAGCTCGTCGTCCGTCATCTTGGAAGTGTCGGCCTTCTCCAGGGCGAGAGCTGCCTGCACGAGGGCGATGCCGCCGCCGGGAACAATGCCCTCGTCGATGGCCGCGCGGGTCGCGGAGAGCGCATCCTCGACTCTGTGTTTCTTTTCCTTCATCTCGACTTCGGTGGCCGCTCCGACGTTGATCACTGCGACGCCGCCGGCGAGCTTGGCCAGGCGTTCCTGGAGCTTCTCGCGGTCGTAATCGCTCGTGGTCTCCTCGATCTGCTTCTTGATCTGGGCGATGCGGTCCTGGATGTCCTTCTGCTTGCCGCCGCCATTGATGATGGTCGTGTTGTCCTTGTCGACCTTGACGGTCTTGGCGGTGCCGAGCTGATTGAGGGAAGTGTTTTCGAGCTTGAGGCCGAGCTCCTCGGAGATGACCTCGCCGCCCGTGAGTATCGCGATGTCCTCGAGCATGGCCTTGCGGCGGTCGCCGAAACCGGGCGCCTTGACGGCGCAGACGGTGATGGTGCCCTTGAGGTGGTTGACGATAAGGGTGGGAAGCGCTTCGCCTTCGATGTCCTCGGCGACGATGAGGAGGGGCTTGCCCGATTGCGCGACTTTCTCGAGCAGGGGCAGAAGGTCCTTCATGTTGGAGATTTTCTTGTCGTGGATGAGGATGAGCGGACTTTCGAACACGGTGGTCATCGAGTCGCGGTTGGTCACGAAGTAGGGAGAAGTGTAGCCGCGGTCGAACTGCATGCCTTCGACGAAGTCGATGGTCGTCTCCATGGTCTTGGATTCCTCGACCGTGATGACGCCGTCTTTGCCGACCTTCTCCATCGCGTCGGCGATCTGCTTGCCAATCTCGGTGTCATTGTTCGCCGAAACGGACGCGACGTTGGCGATTTCTTCCTTTTCCTTGATCTCCTTGGAATTCTTCTTGATCTCTTCCACGGAGATGGCCACCGCCTGGTCGATTCCGCGCTTCAGGGCCATTGGATCGATCCCGGCCGCTACGGATTTAAGGCCTTCCTTGACGATGGAGTAGGCGAGTACCGTCGCCGTGGTCGTGCCATCGCCCGCGATGTCGTTGGTCTTGGTAGCGACTTCCTTGAGAAGCTGGGCTCCCATGTTCTCGTACGGATCCTCGAGTTCGACTTCCTTGGCGACGGATACGCCATCCTTGGTCACGGTCGGAGCACCGAACTTTTTGTCGAGGAGTACATTCCGGCCCTTTGGACCAAGCGTTACCTTGACAGCCTTGGAGATAGTCTCGACGCCGACAAGCAGTTTCCGTCGCGCATCTTCGCTGAACAACAATTGTTTCGCCATACCTTTGCTCTCCTGTAGTTTACAGTGTTTTTACCGGTTGCCCACATGCCATCACATGAAGGATGCCGTGGAACCGGATATTATATTTTGGAACGGCTTTGAAAGGCCTGTAATAAGATATAGAAAACAAGAAGAATCGGCAAGAGGAGTATAAATCGTGCAAATTCCGCGCTTTATGCCAGAAAGTCCCATGGTATTCGCATGGGTAGCTTTATGATACAGTAGCACCCGTGAAAAAGGCGTTTTCAATACTCTATGCCGATACAGAGATCCTTGCGGTCGACAAGCCTGCGGGAGTGCTCGCCGTCCCCGACCACTGGGACCCCGATGTCCCCGTCGCCCGAGAGATGCTGTCCAAGGATTTTGGCAGGCTTCTGCCCGTGCACAGGATCGACAAGGACACGACGGGCGTCCTCGTCTATGCCCGAAACGAGAGGGCGCACAGGGAGCTCAATGAGCGGTTCGCGACGAGGCAGGTCGAAAAGACCTATTTTGCCATAGTGCACGGAGAGCCCGAAGGCGAGGCATGGGAGGTGGAGCTTTCCCTGCGCGCCGACGGCGACAGAGACCACAGGACGATTATCGATGCGTCGAAGGGAAAACCGTCGAAGACCAGGTTCGAGGTGGTGGAACGGTTCCGCGGGTTCGCGCTCGTGCGGGCCCTGCCCGAGACGGGGAGAACACACCAGATCAGGGTGCACCTCGCCGCATCGAGCCTGAGGATCGTAGCTGACCCTCTCTATGGCGACGGCGCGCCCCTCATGCTGTCCGCGCTGAAACGCAGATGGAAGGGCGATGTCTATGAGGAGCGGCCCCTCATGGCCCGGACCGCCCTGCACGCGGCCAGGATCGCTTTTCAGCACCCCACGGGCGGCGCCATGCTGGAGATAGAGGCGCCCCTTCCGCGCGATTTCAGGGCGACGCTCGCGCAGCTCCGCAAGCTGCGCCCGTAAGCCGGCACTCCGCCGGGGCCGCCCGCAGAAGAGGATTGAGGTTGTAATCCCGCATCATTTCCACTGGCCGTGGAAAGTGGCGATGGCAGCGATGACGCGTTCGAGCTGGCCCATCGGCGGCAGGATGGTCGTCCGGAAATGTGCGCTGCCCGGTTTTTGGCCAAAGCCGCTTCCCGGCACGACGCACACGCCCGTCGCTTCGAGGAGGGCCATGCAGTATTCTTCGTCGGTTCTGCCCGGGGGCAGCGAGACCGAAGGGTACGCATACATGGCGCCGTCGATGGGCTGGCAGCGAATGCCGGGAATCCGGTTCAGCCCCTCATGCATCATTGTGGCGCGGGCGGCGAGCTCGGCGAGGATGCGGGCGCGCTCGCCGGCATACCGGGCGAAGCTCGGCTCCCCGGGCTTGGGCGGACTGACCATGAGATAGGTGAGAATCTGGCCCGGGAGATTCGCGCAGAGGGAGACGGACTGGAGTTTTGTGATCTGGGCGATCACCTCTTCGGGCACGTTGCGCACTTCCATGTAGCCGCCGCGCTGTCCGCACTCTCCGAAAAATCCCTTCGACGTCGAGTGGAAGCTGAAAAGACTCACCTCGCGCTCCCCGAGTTTCGACATGAGGTGGGCGAAGGAGACAAACCTGAGGCCCGGCCTGTAGATGTTCTCCTGGTAGACTTCGTCGGCGAGAATCGCGAGATTGTGGCGCTTCGCGAACTGAATCAGCATGCGCATGTTGTCTTCGCTCAGGACGCTGCCCGTGGGGTTGCCCGGGTTGATGACGACGATGGCGCGGGGGCGGATGCCCTCCTTGATCGCGCCCTGCACCGCATCCTCGAGCAGCCCTTCGCCGAGGCTCCAGCCGGAGTCCTCGTCGAGATAATACCCGATCTGGCGCCCGCCGTAGAGCGTGATCGTTGCAGAGTAGAGCGGGTACTGGGGTATCGGTATGAGAATACCGTCGTTTCCCGAGGCGATGAGGAGGCGGAGGGCTGCCTGGACGCCCTTCGAGGCGCCATCCGTGAGATAGACGTGGTCCGGATTGGAGACCTGTTCTACGCCGTCGTGACTGTCGCGCGCGGCGATGAATTTCGAGATTGCCGCGCGGACAAAACGGAGTCCCTTCGATTCCGAATAGGCGCCGAGCCCATATTTCGACTGATCGAGAATGTAGCGCGCCTTCTCCCGAATATCGTCTGGGAGCAGGTGGTCCGCCCTCTTCAGCAGTTCGGGCTGTTCGCACAGCGCCAGCACGTCCCGGACATACGCGAGCGGCGTCTGGCCCAGGGACTGCGGATTGCCGATATTGCAGTAGATTACCTCTTTGCCTTGATTTTCAAGCTGTTGGGCGCGCACCGCGATGGCTCCGCGGACGGCATAGTGGGTGTGGAGCACCGCACTGCTGAGATCGGAAATCTGAAGGGACATGATTCCTCCTTGGGTATAAATTCATTTTATCATCGGTGGGGCTTTTCAGTCGAGCATAGTGTCATGGACGCGATAATTGTGTAATATACAGCGATGAATTCGAATATTTCCAGGATGAATGCCTTGAAAGAGGCAGAACGAGTTTTTCTGGTCGGGGTCGCATCGGAAGAGCTGCGCAAGGCCGAGGCCCGCGAGCTTCTCGATGAGCTCCATGGTCTGGCGCAGACCCTCGGCCTCGAGACGGTAGGGGAGAGTCTCATACAGCTGCGCGATACGACGCCCTCCCTCCTCGTCGGGACCGGAAAAGCTGAGGAATTGGTGCAGGCCGCCGACGAGGCGGGCGCCGACACCATCATTTTTGACCATACGCTGAGCCCCGTGCAGCAGCGCAACTGGGAAAAGCTGTCGTCGAAGAAGGTCTACGACCGGGCCGAGCTCATCATCAAGATATTTGCCTCGAGGGCCCTCACCAAGGAGGCCAGCCTCCAAGTGGAGCTCGCGCAGCTGCAGTATGCCTTGCCGCGCCTGGCCCACTCCTACGACGACCTCATGCGCCAGCGGGGCGGCCGCTACGGCACGAAGGGCTCGGGCGAGCAGAAGCTCGAACTCGACCGCCGCGAAATCGAGCGCCGGATCCACGAGATCAAGGATGAGCTCGAGGCCGTGCGCAAGGAGAGGTCGGTCCAGCGCAGGCGCAGGGAGAGGGCTGGGGTGCCGAGGGCGGCCATCGTCGGCTACACGAACGCCGGCAAGTCGAGCCTCCTCAACGCCCTCACCGCGGCGAGCGTGAACGCGGAGGACAAACTGTTCGCGACGCTCGACCCCACCACGCGGAGACTTCTCTTCGCGCAGGGACAGACCCTGCTCTTGACCGACACTGTCGGCTTTATCCGCAATCTGCCGCACGGGCTCGTGGATGCGTTCCGGAGCACGCTCGAAGAGGCGAGCCAGGCCGACCTCCTCATCCATGTCACCGACGCGTCCGACGCGCGCGTCGACGCGCACATCGCGACCACACTGCAGGTCCTCTCCGACATCGGCGCCCGCGATATAGCGCGCATTCTCGTGCTCAACAAGATCGACCTCGCCGCCCCCGATGTTGTGGATGCCTTTCTGCTGCGCTATCCGGAGAGCGTCGCGGTGTCGGCCAAGACGGGAGCGGGGCTCGACGGGCTCGTGGAGGCGATACAGGAGGCGCTCACCAGGGACATGAAGACCCTGGTGCTGCGCATACCGCATGCGGACTATCGCATCGCGAGCCTCGTCATGAGGGAGGGGACTGTCCTTGGCGAGCATCACGACGACGAGAGCACCTGGCTCCGCTGCCGGATACCCGGGCGGATCGAGAAAAAAGTGCAGCCTTACATTGTCGGCGAGGACGAAGTGGACGCGGGAATCTTTACCGCGAAAGACGAGACCGGGAAGAAAGGGCAAAAATGATGGACAGCATTCGTTCTACCGTCGTGGTGGGTGCGGGGGCGATCGGGGCCTCCATCGCCGCGCGCCTTTTGGACGCGGGGCACAGCGTTTCCGTGAGCGCGGGCGGAGAGCGCGCGGCGCGCTATCGGAGGGAAGGCTTTGCCGTCAACGGCAGGCAGTATTTCCTGCCCGTGGCGGACGGCCACGGCGCACTGCCCGCCGATCTCGTGATAGTCGCGGTGAAGAATTACAGCCTCGATGAGGCGATTGCGGAGATGAGGCCCCATGTCGGCACCGGAACGGTCGTCGTATCGCTGCTCAACGGGGTGGACGCCGTGCCGAAACTCCGCGGCGAATTCGGGCCGGACGCGGTGCCCTACGGGATGATCATCGGCATCGACGCGCACCGCCGGGGGAACGAAATTCAGTATTCCGCGAAGGGCCAGATTTTCTGCGGGTACGAGGCGGAGCTGGCCCAGAGGAATGCCGCGAAACTCGTCCGCCTCGATCGGCTTTTCCGCGAGAGCGGCATCATCGTCAGGGTGCCGGACGATATCGTCAGAGAAATATGGTTCAAGTTCATGATCAACGTGTCGATCAACCAGTGGTCGGCCATCCTGGGAGCCCGCTATCGGATCTTTCAGACGAGCCCGCACGCCACAGCCCTGCTCGAGAGAACGATGAGAGAGGTGATTGCCCTGTCGCAGCATATGGGCACAGGCCTCGCCGAGGCGGATATCGCGAGGGCGCTGGCGGTGCTGAACACGCTGGGGCCCGAAGGCAAGACCTCGATGCTGCAGGATGTCGAGGCGCACAGGCGTACCGAGGTCGAGGCCTTCGCGGGGACGATGGTCCGGCTCGCCGGGGCAGCCGGGGTGGATGTTCCCGTCAATGCGATGCTGTACGAAGCGATCCGCGCTGTCGAGGATTCATACCAGGCGCAGTGAGGCGATCTCGCCCGACGCGAATGTTTTCTGCTCTCCTCCGATGTCGAGAATGAGCCTGCCTTCTCCGTCGACGCCCACGCAGGTCCCCTGAACAGACTCCGGGCTCTGCGGGTGGCCGGCCAGAAATCGCAGGGTCGAACCCAGGCCCCAGAGTCTGCGCTCGTACTCGGAGCGCCATCGGGGGTCCGAGAGGGCGTCGGTGACGTGCCGGGCCACGAACTGCGCGGCACCGTCCAGCTCCCCGAAGGGCGGAGGAAGGAAACCCCAGGTCTCTTCGAGGCAGGCGGGCTGAATGTCCGGCTGCGGCTGGGCCGGCGCGGCCTTATGCAGATTCACGCCGATGCCGATCAGAATCCTGCCTCCGGCGCTCTCGCAGAGGATGCCGCAGAGTTTGCCGTACCCCGCGGCGCCGGAGGGGGCCGCGAGGGGAAGTGCCGCGCCGGCGCTTTTCCGCGCGAGCACATCGTTGGGCCATTTGAGCCAGAATTCTGGGCTTGGGCTTTGGGCGGCGGGCCCGGTTCCGGAGGATCCGCATCCAGCTGGCCTGCATCCGGCGGGGCTGACGCGCTCCAGGGCGCGCACTACGCCGAGCCCCGCGCGCAGCGGAAGCGCCTGCCCCTCATTGAAACCGGCCGGCAGAAGGAGCGTCATCAGCAGAGACTGTCCCGGAGAGTCGACCCACCTCCGTCCCCCGATTCGTCCGCGGCCCGACGTCTGGGTGTCCGCGCGCACAATGGCCGCGCCCGAAAAACCTCTCCGGGCGAGGGCGCGCGCCTCATCCATGGTGGAACCGAGGCTCCGAAACGGGAAAAGCCGGAACAGAGGCTCTTGTACAAGCATGGCGATATGATATCATCGAACAAGAATCATTCCTATGAAAGAGGTGCTTCATGTGTGGCATTATCGGTTACACGGGTCCCAGGAAGACGTCGAAGATTCTGCTCGAGGGTTTGAGACGGCTCGAATATCGCGGCTACGATTCGGCGGGCATCGCGGTGGGAAGGCCGAATGCCGTCCCGCGCCTTGAGATTATCAAGTCCGTGGGCAAGATAGCCGAACTCGCGAGGAAAATTCCGGATGATATCGACGGAAGCTGGGGAATAGGCCACACCCGCTGGGCAACCCACGGCGGCGTCACCGAACTGAATGCCCACCCCCACACCGACATGTCCGGCAAAATTGCCGTCGTGCACAACGGCATCATAGAGAACCACAAGACTCTGAGGACCATGCTCGAAAAGAAAGGGGTCGTCTTCAGGAGCGAGACGGACACCGAGGTGATTCCGCACCTCATCGCCTCGTACTACGAGGGAGACCTCCTCAAGGCGGTCCTCGCCGCACTCCGGCACCTCGAAGGGACCTACGGCATCGCGTGCATCCACGCCGACGAGCCCGGGCGCATCGTCGGGGCGCGCAACGGAAGCCCCCTCATCGTGGGCGTCGGCAAGGACGAGATGTTCCTCGCCAGCGACATCACCGCGATGGTCGCCTATACCAACCGCGTGATCTATCTCAACGACGGCGAAGTGATCGACATCACGCAGGACAGCTACACCATCATCGACCGCCACTCGAACATGCTCGACAAGAAAGTCGACGAGGTCGGCTGGGAGCTCGGCGCCATCGAGAAGAGCGGCTTCATGCACTACATGGAGAAGGAAATATTCGAGCAGCCCGAGTCGATCGCGCGCGCGATGAGCGGGCGCATCGACGAGGAGAACGTCACCGCCAAGCTCGGAGGCCTCAACCTCAGCCGCCGCCAGCTCGCCGACGTGCGCCGTGTGCGCATCATCGCGGCGGGCACGAGCTGGCACGCCGGCATGACGGGCTCCTACCTCCTCGAGCAGGTGGCGCGCATTCCCGCCCAGGCCGAACTCGCCAGCGAGCTGCGCTACCGGAACCCCGTGATCGAGAACGGTTCGCTATGGTTTGTCGTGAGCCAGTCGGGGGAGACCGCCGACTCGCTCTACGCCATGCGCGAGGTGCAGCGCAAGGGCGCGACTGTCCTCGGCATCTGCAACGTGGTCGGCTCCACCATTCCCCGCGAGTCCGACGGCGGCGTCTACGTGCACTCCGGCCCGGAGATCGCCGTGGCGAGCACCAAGGCCTTCACGAGCCAGCTCACGGTGTTTTACCTCTTCACGCTCCTTATGGCGCGCATGCGCGACATGTCGCGCGAAGAAGGGCAGCGGTTCGCGCGCTCCCTCATGGCAGTGCCCGACATGGTGCGCGACGCCCTCTCCAGGCGCGACCTCATCCAGGCCATCGCGAAAAAATATTGCCGCGCCAAGGATTTTCTCTACCTCGGGCGGGGTCTTCTCTATCCGATCGCCCTCGAGGGGGCGCTCAAGCTCAAGGAGATCTCCTATATCCACGCCGAGGGCTACAGCGCCGGCGAGATGAAGCACGGTCCCATCGCCCTCATCAGCCCCGAGGTGCCCAGTGTTTTCCTCGTCGCCGACGACTATCTCCACGAGAAGACGATCTCCAACATGCGGGAGATCAAGGCGAGGGGCGGCCCCATCATCGCGGTCGGAGTCGAGGGCGACGCCGAAGCCATGGCGCTCGCCGACGACTTCATCCCCGTGAAGAAGGCAGACCCGAAGTTCTATCCCTTCAGCATGGTCGTGCCGCTTCAGCTCTTCGCGTATTTCTGCGCCCTGGAGCTGAACCGCGATGTCGACCAGCCGCGCAATCTCGCCAAGAGTGTGACGGTAGAATGAAACGCGCTGCGTGGCGGATGCTGCCCATCGTCGTGTTTGGGGTTGCGCTGGCAGGGGCGCTGGCCATCAATATTTCGCTCGTCAACAGGAGCCGCAACGCCCTTACGTCGACGATCCTGCGCAACCCCGCCACGGTGCGGACAGCCAAGTTCCACATCGTCGCGATCCTGCCCGATACCGCCGATCCCTTCTACACTCACCTCATCGAGGGTCTGCGCGAGGAATCGGAGAGGCAGAATGCGGCGCTGCAGATCTTTTATTACACATCGACGGCGATCGGCGAGGCCGGCAGCACCTCTGAAGAAGTGCTGCGCTGGTTCGAGATCGCGCTGCGCAGCAAGGCCGACGGCATCATTCTTTTTCAGCCCAAGGGAATGGATGTGCAGCGATTCGCGCAGAAGGCCGAGAGCGAGCGCATCCCCTTTGTGCCGCTCGCGATGGATGCGCCCCAGAGCTGGACCCGGTCGGGTGTGACCGGCGACTCCTTCAGCCAAGGCAAGGAGGCGAGCACGCTTGTGCTGGGATTGCTCGGCACCGTGGTGAGGATCGGCATCATCCTCTCATCGGACACGTCCCTGGGCTATGCGTTCAACGAAGAGCCCTTCTACCGGGGCGTGGAAGAAGTGCTGAAGGGCAGGCCGGGCGCCGCAATCGCCGCCGCCGTCAGAGAGGAAGAGAGCATCCTCGGCGGTGAGGACGCCTGTGCGCGCATGCTCACCGAACACCCGGACATCAACGCGATTCTCTGCATCGACGCGAAGGCGACGATCGGCGCGGCCCAGGTCATCATCGACCGCGGCAATGTCGGCCAGATCATCATCATAGGTGCGGACGAGAACTCCGAGGTGAACAGGCTCATCGAGAAAGGAGTCGTGCACGCGAGCATCGTCCGGGATGCCGCCGCCATGGGGCGGTCCGGCATATCCCTCGTCGTCGGGCAGCTGATAGGCACCCGCTCGCCGGAGAGGATATCGGTGGGGTACCACGTCATCCCCGTCCGAGGAGGCAGCCCATGATAGACCTCGCCTCCCTCGCACGCCCCTGGAGGTCCACGCGCCGCGGCGGGCTCCGCAACCGCATCATCGTCAATTCGGTCGTGATCCTCCTCGTCCTCGTCATCGCCACATCCTACACGGCCTTCGCATCCTTCGACCTCGCGCGCTCGGTCGAGCTCCTTTTCCGCAATTCCATGTCGATGGAGGAGCTGCGCTCGACCCTGCGGGACACGCAGGAGAACCTGACCGGCTATCTCAGCGCGAAGAACTCGGAGTCGCTCAAGGAGTTCATCCGCACGTCGACCATCCTGTCGGGCATGACACTGAGGCTGAACAAGGAGAACAAGGTCGACGACGGGTTTCTGCTCGAGAAGGATCTGGCCTCTCTGGTCGACAGCTACCTCGCGAGCGCGGAGGGGGCGGTCCAGGCAAAGCGCGGCCGCGACGTCGCACAGTACGTCAGCCTCTACGAAGACGCGCGGGAAGCGGCCTCGCTCATCGAATTTTTGAGCGCCAAGATGGACACCATTCACCTGGGCCAGTCGCTCAATGGTTTCTCCTCGTACAGGGCGAATATAAGCCTCGCCCTCGTGTCCAACGCCGTGCTGCTGCTCGCCGCCTTCCTGTTCTCGATCGCCCTCATCGGGCGGTACTCGTACACGATCACCGAGCCCCTGGCGCGCCTCTCCGTAGCCGCCGGCGCCATCGGGCGGGGAGAGTACGACCACCCGCTGCCGCCCTATGAGCGGGAAGATGAGATCCGCACCCTCCACGACGCCTTCGTCAACATGCAGGACAGCGTCCAGAAGGCTTTCGCCGAGCTGACGCGCAAGGCCGAGCTCGAGCGCTCCCTCATGGAGGAGCGGATGCGCGTGCTCACCTACCAGCACCGGCTCAAGGATGCCGAACTCCTGGCGCTCCAGACCCAGATAAATCCCCATTTTCTGTACAACACCCTGGCGGCCGGCTGGCAACTCGCCCTGACGGAGGGCAACGAGAAAACCGCGGAATTCCTCGAGAAGCTTGCGGCCTTCATCCGTTATTCCCTCAAGCCCTCGACGCGTTTCGTCCTCGTCTCGGAAGAGATCGAGTGCGTTCGCCAGTACATCTGGCTTTTGAAGATGCGCTTCGGCGAGCGCTTCAGGTTCAGGATCGAGGTGCAGGAGGAGGCGCTCGTCTACGAGACGCCTGCCCTGGTGCTCCAGCCCCTCGTGGAGAATGCGATCATGCACGGACTCAAGGACCTCGAAGAGGGTGGGGATGTCATAGTCTCGGCGCGGCTGGACGGGGAGACAGTGAGGCTCTCGGTGAGCGATTCGGGCCGGGGCATGCCGAAGGAGAGCATCGGGATCGTGCTCGCTGCCTCCGATCCGGAAGACACGACACCCCAGCGCGGCATCGGCCTCCACAATGTGGTGCGGCGCGTCGCCCTTGCGACGGGCGGCACGGGCAAAGTCGAGATCGAGAGCGAGCTCGGCCACGGCACGCGCGTCACCATCATCCTGCAGGCGGGGAAAGCCGTATGAAACGGGTGCTCATCGTCGACGACGAAATACCGATCGTCAACGGCTTACTGCTCCTGTTCAGGCGCTATTTCCAGAGCGGCTACACCGTGGTCGGCACCGCGCGCTCAGGGCGGGAGGCGATCGAAAAGTGCAAGACCCTCGCGCCCGAGATCATCCTCATGGATGTACAGATGCCCGGCATCACGGGCCTCGAGGCCATCCGGGAACTTTCACAGGAAGGCGGCGCCAAGGCCTTCATCCTTGTGACGGCGTACGAGCGCTTCGACATCGCCCGGGAAGCCTTGAGCATGGGAGTCTGCGATTATCTTCTCAAGCCGGTCTCCAGGGAGAGGCTCGAGGTCGCGCTGAGTACCGCTTCTTCCTACCTCGATCGCCTTCAGCTGCTCAATGAGCGGGAGCTCGAATTCAAGGATTATCAGCAGAGGCTCCTGCCCTTCGTCAAGACAGCATTTTTTGTGAAGGCCCGCCAGAGGGAGGGCTTCCAGACAGGCGGCCCGGACAATGACCTCGGTGTATTCAGAGAGATGCTCCAGCTGCCCGAGACCGGAATCATGGGCATCGCCAGTTTTTCGCCCCCCGACGGAAACGTGTCCGCCGCCTACGAACACTTTTGTTCCGTCGTCCAGTACAAGACCGTGGCGCTCACAGGTCCGCTGGAGGATATGCGGTACTGCGCCTGGTTTCTGCCGCTGAAGAACGAGGTTTCGGCATTGGCTGCAGCCAATGCCGGGGCGGCCGAGGAGTCCGCGGAATTCCTCGCGGTGCTGCAGGCTGCGTTTTCTGCCCAGTTGGCGACGGGCGAAATGCAGCTCTCCTATGGCCAGCCCGAAAAGCTCGAAACGCTCGGGCGCTCCTGGGATACTGCCCTGAGGCTTTTTGCCAAGGGCTCCCCCTCGGACGAGTGGAGCGAGGAGAACGCCGTGAGCGCCCTCGATTCCCAGTTCTACGACGAGATCATCGAGGGCCGGTTTGCCATGGCGGGGCAGGCCCTCGAGAGGATGCTCCTGTCGCTCGATCAGCCGGGCCCCATGCAGCGCGATACCTTCTTCAGGATAATCGCGGCGCTCTCCTTTTCGGCGTCGAAGCTCGCGGGCGGAGGAGTGCTCCCCGAGAAGGTGTACAGGGAATTCATGGATTTCAGCGATATCGAGCGGCTCTGGGCCGACGGCGCGCGGCAGCTGTTCGCGTCGGATGTGAGGACTCGATTCCAGATTCTGCAGGAGCGCGCGGCTGCGGCGGGCGCCCACTCTCCATTCGTCGTGCGGGCACTACAGTATATAGAAAATCATTACCAGGAGCCGATCACGCTCGAGAGCGCGGCGGAGACTATCGGCATCTCGGCGGGCCATCTCACGCGCCTCATGTCCGATGAGCTGAAAAGAGGCTTTGCGCGCACCCTGATCGAGTACCGGATGCAGAAAGCCAAGGAATTGCTCAAAAAGCCCAACGTCTCGATCCGCGAAGTATCGAGGCTCTGCGGCTACCCCGACGCGAACTATTTCGCCCGTCTGTTCCGCCGTCTGACGGGCCATACGCCGCGGGAATACGCGGCGCGCACGGTAAAGGGGGAGAACACGGATGCGTGAAATGGATCTACGCATGAAGCGCATGAGACACAGGCGACGCTTCGTTCTGGTGGCAGTGGGCGTTGTCTGTGCGGCGGCGAGTCTCGGGCTGTCGTCGTGCAGCAGGTCGAAGAAACCGGCCGCGGACAGGGCGCCAGTGATAGGTCTTGCGCTCGACTCTCTCGTCGTCGAGCGGTGGAGGCGCGATGTCGACAGTTTCACAAAGGCCGCCCACGACCTGGGAGCCGAGGTCGTCCTCCGCGTCGC
>Ga0228535_1002820_pt1 | contig 14892 bp, 12 predicted proteins | sample SJ1metagenome_FD_168457 | JGI IMG/M metagenome (GOLD analysis project Ga0228535, IMG submission 168457) | Enriched culture of PCE-dechlorinating microbial communities from Ithaca, New York, USA - SJ1 | ecosystem: Engineered > Modeled > Simulated communities (microbial... > Unclassified | place... | reverse complement strand
AATTCAGGATATGAAGCGGGGCAAGCTTATCGGTGAAACAACTTACGGAAAAGGTTCGGTTCAAAACTGGATTGAGTCTTCAGAAGGAGAAGGCGCCGTGCGAATTACTGTAGCACGGTGGCTGACAACCAATAAACGTCAGATTAATAAAGTTGGGTTGACACCTGATATCTTGGTAGAAATAACCGAGGAGAATTATATTCCTGGTTCTGATCCACAACTGGAAAAAGCCATTAGTGAACTCCAGATGATGATTAAACAATGAATTACTAATTGCTAATTTGCAAATTTCGTCTACCCCATCTTTTGGATGGGGTAGCGAATTAATGTCCTTTGTTCCTTTGCATCCATCCGAGTGAGATAATGTTCTTCATGAACACCACGAATTTCGTAACCATTTTGGTTAATAAAATCATGCAGATGTTGTACCATTGGACCTTCAGTGGAAAAAGGTCCCACGTGAAGAATTTGAGCAACTAGACCATACTCCCATTTCTCTAAACAAACCTGTACTTCTGGGACTTTTTGAACCAATGTCACTGTATCATCGGGTACAGGGAGAGCCCAGTGAGCTTCCCATTCGTTTTTACTTACTATATGTGCATCTGGCCATCTTGCCCGAAGCGCATCGACCTTGAATTCGATGCCCGCTTTTTTTAAATCAAATTTGGTTTTGTAAACAGCTCCATAAAGCGCTTTCATAGCAGATTGGCTAACTAGGTTTGGATCGCCACGGGTTATCACAACTGCCATTTTTTGTGCTGGCATCTCGATAATCTTGGGGTCAATATAATTAAATTCAGGTTTCTTAGCCATTTTTTCTCCTTACAGACTAAACTATAAACATTGCATCAATGGAATCAATATTATTGTCAGGATTATTCTTTTGATAAGGATCGAAATAATCGAGCTATTGTCCTGTCAAGCCAATCCAATTCTGAATTTAGAATTGATAAGGAATAATCAAACATGACCTGAACATGTGGTACCTGGTTGATTTCAATCTTAGAGCGTTCGGTTACACGTTGAATGATTTTCTTAATTTCAAAGCGTCGTTCTGTAAGAGCTTCAATCACATTTTCTGGGGGTAAGCCTGGCAAGTTGGCAAGTCCCAGTTCTAGTGAATTGTTACCCTTGCGAGGACATCTGAGCATGTCTAATGTAGTATCCAACCATATAGCACGTCCTTCTGGGGTTAACGTATATACCTTCTTGCCGGGACCTTTTGCTGCACTTAATTCCTGTTTAACGCTCACCCATCCATTCTTTTCAAGTTTTTTGAGTATGTGATAGATGGATGAAAATCCAATATCAGTCCATTCACGCATACCTCTTTCTTCAATCACCTGTTCAAGCTCATACCCATGACAGGACGATTCTGCCAGTAACATAAGAATTGCCATCTCATTATTAGTCATGCGCTATCCTTATTTATTCTATTATTAGAATATTATACTACTATATTATATTTGTCAAGAAGTAACAAATCTTCAAGCCATAATTTTGATTTCCGGTATAATCGGCATAATGCGTAAATTTATTATCGCAATCGCACTTCTTTTTGGTATATATTTCCTCTTCACCAGATTCACCGAAATGCAAACGGTGATGGAGACGCTTGAGCGGGGTATCATTAATTTTATCCTAGCTGCCCTTTTACTTGTTTTTGTCTACTACGTAAATATCGCTGCAACTTATCGTGCTATCTATGAAATCGTGGGGATTAAAGAAAATATCAGCAGGCTATTGCTATTGTCTATGGGAGCGTATTTTGTTAATGTTGTAGCTCCTGTTGCAGGTATGAGCGGAATTGCAATGTTTGTAACTGACGGTCGTAGTAGAGGGCATTCCTCAGCCAAGGTTACAGTCGCAACTGCCTTGTTTATTATTTTTGATTATGTTGGATTCCTCGTTGTACTCACCCTTGGTTTAGCCGTTCTTGCCCGTCGCAATGAGCTAGATTGGCCTGAAATCTCTGCATCCATTATTTTGGTGACGATTGCCTTGTTCTTAACTTTTCTTCTCTACCTGGGGGCAAGGTCCGGTGAAATGCTTGCAAAATTTCTTGAGGCGGGTGGAAAAGTGGTGAATAAAATCACCCGACCATTTATCAGACGGGAATATCTTTCATTAGACCGAGCACATTCATTTGCCATGGAGGTGGCTGAAGGTCTTTCTGCCATGCGATTTACGCCACGTTCCTGGATCAAACCCTTTATCCTAGCAATCAATAATAAAGCAATATTGATTGTAATTATGATGATGTGTTTTCTGGCATTTCGTCAAAGCTTCACCGCTGGAACAATTATTGCTGGATTCAGCATCGGTTACCTTTTTGTCATTGTCTCACCCACACCCTCGGGAATTGGTGTTGTTGAAGGAATAATGACACTCACTTTAAATTCACTCTATGTTCCATTCAGCACAGCAGCGATCATCGTCATTGCCTTTCGAGGTGTAACATTCTGGTTCCCCTTGTTACTGGGTATGATTTCTTTCCGCTGGCTCTCAAAAGAACACGCTCCGGCTATTCAATCATAAATAAAATGCATTACTAGTACACCCATAGTAATTAGTTATTCCATAATTCCATATTGGCGTTTGACATATCCACTCCGTTCGGGTATAATCCTCCTTCGCGTCAATTTTAAGTACCTGGGAGTGAAACGCTATGGATTCAAGCGTTAATCAATCAAACGAAATCAAAGTAAAGACACATTACACCGGCAAAGTAATAAAAACTTCGCTTGCAGGAGCATTAGTGGATATCGGCAATGATTCTCCTGCTTATCTGCATGTATCACAGATCGTAGCCGGTGATCCAACACAAACAATCAAACGTGTTGAAGACATCCTGCAAGCCGGACAGGAGATTGAGGTATGGGTTAAACGCCTTCGTGAGGGTCGCGTTGAACTGACCATGGTTAAGCCACTCGATCTGGATTGGAAAGATATCAAACCAGAAATGGTGGTTAAGGGCAAAGTAGTGAAACTCGAAAAATTTGGTGCATTTGTTGAAATTGGTGCCGAACGACCAGGGTTGATTCACATCAGCGAAATGGCACACGGTTATGTAAAAACACCCGGCGACGTTGTCAAGGAAGGTGATGAGATTGACGCCCAGGTATTGGAAGTAAACCGTAAGAAAAAACAAATCAAACTTAGTTTGAAAGCATTACAAGAAGCACCAGTTAAAGAAGAGATGCCTGAAATGCCATTGGAACGTGTAGAAGGCAAAGGTGGAGATACACGCCGCCGAAAACCCGGCAAATCTTCTCGACGGCGAGAAGATTCTGGAGATGGATCTTACCATGACTACATGGAAACTCCTACAGAACCTGAACCCACCACAATGGAGATACTTCTGAAAGAGGCCATGGAAAAAGCCAAAAGCAAAAAAGGCACACAGGGAGATCGGCAGAAATCAAAGAAGAAATTCACGCCAGATTACGAAGATATCTTCGCCAGAACCCTCGAACAGAAACAGAAAAACTAATCCAGCACAAAACAGCACCCGTCTCCAAAGACGGGTGTCTGATTGATATCTGGAGTATCATTAATAAACTCTCAGTACTTGGATTTGAGCGGAGGATGAAATGCCTGCCACGAAATATATTTTTTTCACCGGTGGTGTAGTAAGTTCTGTTGGCAAGGGGGTTACTGCGGCAGCGACTGGTAAAATCCTGAAAGCTCGTGGATTTAAGGTGGCTATTCAAAAGCTAGACCCATATATCAACGTTGATCCGGGTACGATGAGTCCGTATCAACACGGTGAAGTGTATGTACTCGATGACGGCGCGGAGACCGATTTAGACCTCGGGCATTATGAGCGGTTTATTGATATACGCTTGAATAAAGCATGCAATATGACCACCGGTCAGGTGTATGCTGAAGTCATTGCCAAGGAACGCCGGGGTGATTTTTTGGGCGGTACCATCCAGGTAATTCCCCACATCACAAATGAGATCAAAAGGCGCATCGTCGCGGTAGCGAAATCTACCGGGGCTGAATTCGTACTTGTTGAGGTGGGAGGTACAGTTGGCGATATTGAAGGTCAGCCATTTCTGGAAGCCATCCGCCAATTACGAAGTGATCTTGGGCGTGAGAATACCCTTTATGTTCATGTCACCTGGCTACCGTATATCGCTGCAAACGGAGAGTTAAAAACTAAACCAACCCAGCACTCAGTTAGGGAACTGCGGTCCATCGGCATCTCACCTGATATGATCGTGGCTAGATCTGATTTCGAAATCGAAGATAACTTGCTCGATAAGATCGCTCTTTTTTGTGATGTGCAGAAGAAGGCGGTTGTTCCACTCGTTACAAGCAATGTTTTATATGAAGTCCCCTTACTTCTGGAGAATGCCGGTGTTGCAGAGTACATCCTCGAGCGTTGCCGTGTTTCCCCAGTGCCAAAACCAGAATGGGATAATTGGAAACAACTTGTTGAGCAGGTCCGACAGACCAAACCCAGTGTAAAGATCGCATTGGTTGGCAAATATGTTGAATTGCACGATGCTTACATGAGTGTACACGAAGCACTAAAGCACGCTGCCATCCACCTTGGTGTAGAAGTTGAAGTGGAGTGGGTGCACGCGGTTGATCTGGAAAAAGGAAAGAATTGGAACCAGGTAGAGGTAGCAGGCGGCATTCTGGTTCCCGGTGGATTTGGAAGCCGCGGAATTGAAGGAAAGATTAAAGCTATTCGATACGCACGGGAAAATAAGATCCCGTTCCTTGGATTATGTCTTGGGATGCAGCTGATGGTTGTCGAATTTGGCAGAATGGCTTTAGATGACGAATCAACCAATTCAGCAGAATTTGATCACCAAACCGTCCATCCAGTGATCGATCTCATGCTTGAACAAAGAGAAGTAACTGATATGGGTGGAACGATGCGCCTTGGTTTGTATCCCTGCCATTTACAGGATGGAACCATATCAGCAAGTTTGTATAAAGATAGAATTGTTGAAGAACGACACCGCCACAGATTCGAATTTAATAACGAGTACCGAAAAGCATTTGAAGAAAAAGGGTTGGTCTATGCCGGTTTATCACCCGATGGAAATCTGGTTGAGATTGTTGAAAACAAAAACCATCCTTTCATGGTAGGTACTCAATTTCACCCGGAATTCTTATCAAGACCAGACAGACCTCACCCATTATTTGTTGGATTTGTAAGAGCAGTATGCCAGAGAATGGGAATCTGCGTCGACAAAGGTGAATAATCACAGGATTTTCGTGAATAGTTTATCCATAGAAAATCGAGTATACTCATCTATACTTGTCTGGATATCTAAAACAATTTTACCCAAATCAAAGGTGAATTATGAGCACAATTGAAGATGTTATTGGTCGCGAAGTCCTTGACTCTCGCGGCAACCCCACTATTGAAGTGGAAGTATATCTTGATGATGGCAGTTATGGAACAGCTATCGTCCCATCAGGGGCATCCACCGGTATTCACGAAGCGCTTGAAATGCGTGACGGAGATAAAGCCCGTTACGGTGGCAAGGGAGTAAGCAAGGCTGTCGAAAACGTGAATACAACGATCGCAGAGGAAATGTTCGGTTTTGAAGCAACTGAACAAATGGAAATTGATTTCGCCCTGTTGGAAATTGATGGTACTGCCAATAAATCGAAATTGGGTGCCAATGCAATTTTAGGCACATCGTTGGCTGTTGCGAAAGCGGCAGCAGCTTCGCTGGGTTTACCTCTGTATAGATACATTGGCGGTGTGTACGCTCATGTTCTACCTGTTCCCATGATGAATATTCTGAACGGTGGCGTACATACCAACTGGCAATCAACCGACGCCCAGGAATTTATGGTTATGCCATTGGGAGCTCCTTCATTTACCGAAGGTTTAAGATGGGGTGCGGAAATCTATCAAGCACTCAAAGGTGTATTGAAATCACGTGGATATGCAACCCTGGTCGGTGATGAAGGCGGTTACGCCCCGGCTTTAAAAGCAAATGTCGAAGCTATCGAAGTAATTCTAGAGGCTATTACAAAAGCAGGATACAAAGCAGGGGAAGATGTAGCCATTGCTCTGGATCCGGCTGCATCAGAATTTTATGATGAAGATTCAAAGAAGTATAACCTTCGCAAGGAAGGGAAGATGCTTTCCAGTGATGAGATGGTCAAATTCTGGATCGATTGGGTGAAGCAATTCCCCATAGTATCAGTTGAAGATGGATTCGCTCAGGACGACTGGGATGGCTGGAAAAACTTCACCGCAGCAGTTGGTGATCGGATTCAGGTCGTTGGTGATGATTTATTAGTCACCAACCCTACCCGCGTACGCAAGGGGATTGCAGAAAAAGCTTGTAATGCTTTACTCGTAAAGCTGAATCAAATCGGCACTCTCACAGAGACAATCGAAGCTGTAGAAACATGTCATCGAAGCGGTTGGAGGGCAGTCACATCCCACCGCTCTGGAGAGACAGAAGACTCCACCATCGCAGACCTGGCTGTTGCATTAAATATGGGGCAAATAAAAACAGGTGCTCCTGCACGTTCAGATCGGGTGGCTAAGTATAATCAGCTACTACGAATTGAAGAGATGTTGGGTGATACTGCCAAGTATGCTGGCTGGGACGCCTTGGCACAGAAAAAATAAATATTGAAATTTTCAGAAAAAGGCTGAGCATTTTGCTCAGCCTTTTTTACTAATCTAAACAAATTTCTTGATTTTTATCAATGTTGACATCAAAACGATAAATATTCTCTCGAATTTGTCTGAATTCTATGTGATTACTACCGGCAATCGCATTTCTTGGTTCCCGTGGGAGGTAAAGGTCAAACGAGCCTTGCATCATCATGGGACGATTAATTTTCATCACAAGGCTATCATTGTTCACCTCGAATCGTGTCAACTCCAAACCCTGAGAAATATGCAAGTTAGAACCGAGATAACCTGGTTTTTCTGGATTTATTCTCCTGGCACTTATCAGAGAAGTTCCATGTGGCGGGATTACTAAGTCAAATTTCCCATTTGAGATTTCAATGAATTTTTCATCCCAAAATGATCGCAGAATCCATTGCCCTTCAGATGAGAGTTTATAATCTTCCAGTTTAATTTCTTTTCTGACAGTGGTATTTTTCCAGTTTGTAAAACTAAGAATATGCCAGCTATCTATTTGATTTGATAAGTCCAACCTCATCATCTGAGGATGTTCGGAATCTGCCCAATCAATTAACATGGGTCGCAGTCCAATCACAGGTAACAGTGTCTGGGCGATCCTGAGACGGTAATGGGTAACCTTATCCATATCGTCAGAGATAAGCATCAGACCGCCCGTCATCCCGATGATGGATGCCATTGTCCTTACTTCTGCCAATGTCAGGTTACTACTCTCTCGTACCAATAAACAATCAGGGTCATTTTGCCACCACCGCTGATGCATCACAGACCGTGTAATCGTATTATGCATTGCATTTTTCACTGATGGGATATCGGGTTCATTGGGGAAAAGTAATTCAATGCCGAAGTATTTCGGTTCCCAATCTGGCGCCACATCAGTTCCTATGCGCATTCCATCAACAATCCCTAACATAGGTCCAAGCGGAGCGCCACAACCCAGTAAATAGGTGTTCTTTCCTGCCGCATCACGGATGATTTCCATCCCCTTACGTAAAGCTTGAGCCCTACTCATCGACGGATCATAACGTATACCTTCCAGCGCTCCGGCGTACAGGAAATCCAACTTCAAATAGGTATAGCCCCAGGCATTCACAGCATTCTCAATGATACGTCGAATATAAACTTGCACTTCCGGATGGGTCAAATCCAAGCCAGCACAGAATTTATTCCAATTCCATCCGGCGTTCACGACTTTACCATTTTCATCTTTTATCAGCCAGTCTGGATGATGCTTGAATATTTGAGAGTCTGGATGCACAATAAATGGTGCCAACCACAACCCTGCCTTGTACCCTTGTTCAGTTATTTCATCTGCCAGAAGATCCATTTGTGCATAAAAGCGATGCTTCGTATCCATCCAATCGCCAACGGCCGTTTGAAATCCATCGTCTATTTGAATGTAATCCAGTGGTAATTGGCCTTTGAGTTCTGCGAGAATATCCAGATTCATTCGTATGATGTCTGGGTCGATCTTTGTAAAATACTGATACCATGTACACCAACCAGATGGGATGGCATCATTCTTTTTTATCTGGTTTTCTTTGGCTACCTCTTCAAGATAATTCTTGAGTGGGTCGGGATCGTTCAAATCAACAAAATCTATTGCAAGCCAATCTGTACTAACGGTTCTTCCACTGGTAATCACTGTATTGTCACCGGATGCTTGGATCTTTATCGCATCCGCACTACCTGGTTTGAACAGGATATGCCCAAAATGGTTATTTTGAGAAAGGAAACCAATTAGAATCCCAACCCGATTAGTGCGGTCTAAAAGAACGCCAAATTGATCACTGACGAATATTCCTGCCTTATCGAATTGGGGGGTGGCAGCGTCGTATAGCTTTGGTCCTTGAAAAATTTTTAGCTTTGAAAGTAGAGCCCTTTTTTTAGCCGAATATGTTCCAGAATAACTCCATGATTGCCAGCCATTTTGGTAAACACCCCAGTCTGTATCGTGTAAGCAGTCTGAACAGGTTTTCAGGTTAAGTGATCTACCAAAAATTATCGGTCCGACCCGAAGAGGGTCTAAGGCAAGATTTGTTAAATGTAACCTAAAAAGTATTCCTGAATAATGAGATCTGGTGCTAATTTCAAGTTCAAAGTGCACAAATTCATTTCTTAATAAATTCATATGAATATGTCCGGAGGATTTTCCGGATACTGCACCAGCCGATTTTGGATCAATAGACCCTTGAAATGCTTTTCTCCCATGCAGGGTATCTAATTGCACCTCTGGCGCAGCCAGTTCCAGGAATTGTTCTGGATTTCGTTTTGAGGTTACTACAATTGAATTACAATCCCCGGGTAGGATGACAAGTTTTTGGCTTTCAAGCTGCATGGATAGTCTCCCAAATGGAATGTTTTAATATATCACGGAATGAATATTTGCTTAAAACATAACCACGTCCGCAAGCTGCTCAGCCTCGAACGTGGAAATGATAGAGAATGCATATTCATTATATAACAATTTTTATGATAATAACATTAGATTAGTATTAATTTAAACTTAGAGGCAAATAAATATCCAGTTATTACCAGGATATTAGGATTTTTGCGACCAGACCTTTTGAATATCAATCATAGAGATTGGTCCTTCCCGAAGAATCAATGGCTCTACCCCTGTGCAATCCACAACAGTAGAAGATTGTCCACCTGGTGATTGGCCTCCGTCTATGATCATTGGTATTTGCTCACCGAATTGACCGATAACTTCTGAAATATTTGTAGCACTTGGATTACCCGATCGATTTGCCGATGTAACTGCCATTGGACCACATGCTCGCAATAAAGCCCGAGCAAATGGGTGATTGGGAATTCGAATGCCAATTGTCGGTAATGAAGATAATTCTGCAGGTATTCCAGATTGTTTCAAAACCACAAGTGTTAATGGACCTGGAAGAAAACGTTCTGCCAGGTGGTAAGCGCCAGGTGAAAATTCAGCTGTTACCATATCAATCTGTTCCAGGTCAGACAGTAAAACGGCAATTGCCTTATTTGCCTCTCGACCTTTTAATTGGTAGATTGATTTAATACCTGTTATTGAAAAAACCCCGCAACCCAACCCATATACCGTATCAGTTGGGAATACTAAAATACCGCCTGAGCGAACATGCTCAATCGCCTGATGAAGAGCAGCACCTTCGTGTTGTTTATAGATCTTGAAAGTCATATCATCCCTCGATCCTAAGGACTCGAGAATTGCCTGCGAGGTCATTAAGGATGCTAATATCCATGCCAGGAAAAACCTTTTCAACGATCATTCTTACATTCTTGGCTTGCCGATATTCAATTTCGAACAGCAACAAAAAAGGTTTGACTACTTTGGATTTAACCTGGATGAGAAGTTGCTCGATATATTTTAACCCATCAGCCCCGCCGTCCAACGCTAGAATAGGTTCATACTTAGCGACATCCAATGTGCACACATCACTCGATGGGATATAAGGAAGATTTGCACACAACAATTGAATTTTATCTATGACAACATTAGTAAACAAATCAGATTGATGAAGTATCACCCGATCGGATAAATGGTATGAAATAAAATTTTGTCTGGCGATATCAAGCGCAGAATAAGAAATATCTATAGCATGAACTATCAGATCAGATATCTGACTTACCAGAGCAAGGGTAATACAGCCTGATCCTGTGCCCACATCCCACGCCTCTCGTACATGTGGATTCTCTTTTAACCAAGCTAGGGCTGTTTCAACAAGAAGCTCAGTTTCAGGACGAGGAATGAGAACAGCAGGTGCTACTTTTAATTTTAATCCAAAAAATTCCCACCACCCAAGAATATAAGGTAATGGCTCACCTCCCTCTAAACGAGAAATTTTCGCAGCCAGTTCGTGAACTGTAGTATGATCTAATTGATATTCAGGATGAGCAGCAAGCCAACCTGCATCTTTACCAAGCTGGTCTGCCAGAATTACGCGCGAATCCGAAAGCGGGGTATCGGTCTTACCAATTAATCTGTCACTGGTGGTTCTTAACCACCAATCGATGGAGGGTATCTCAATCGTCATCCACCTCTCCCACCGAGAGTCTCTCTGATTCGCTCCGCAGTGAAAGTTCGTCGATGAATTTATCCAAATCACCTTCCAGCACACCTGCCAGGTTATAACTGGATATGTTTATTCGATGATCCGTTACTCTGGATTGTGGATAGTTATAGGTCCTAATTTTTTCAGATCGCTCACCAGAACCTACTTGTGAGCGTCGGGTTTCTTCCAATTCAGAGATCCTTTTTTGCTCTTCAATTTCATATAATCGTGCCCGGAGAATGCTCATCGCCCTTAGACGATTTTGTAATTGTGATCTTTCATCCTGACATGCTATGACAATCCCAGTAGGGATATGTGTAAGGCGTACAGCCGTGGAGTTTTTTTGTACATTTTGTCCACCCGCACCGGCAGACTTATAAATGTCAATGTGAATATCTGATTCCGGAATATCAATTTCAACATCATCCACTTCCGCAAGTACGACTACTGTCACCGTGGATGTGTGAATTCTTCCCTGGGCTTCTGTAGCTGGGACTCGCTGTACCCGATGCACGCCAGATTCAAATTTAAGCTTTGAGTATGCACCTTTCCCTTTAATTTGGAAGATGATTTCTTTATAACCACCAATACCAATTTCGTTTTGTGAAAGGATTTCATACTTCCAATTTTGCCTTTCTGCATAGCGTACATACATACGAAATAAATCAGCAGCAAAGAGAGCAGCTTCATCCCCACCTGTACCAGCTCTAATCTCGACAATTACATTCTTATTGTCACGTGGGTCTTTAGGCAGCAACATGGTACGCAGTTCATTTTCTAATTTCTCGATTAAAGGTTCAATTTCGAGCAACTCATTTGCAGCAAGAGAACGCATTTCTTCATCAGATTCTTCCATCAATTGGTTTGCTTCATCTCTTCGTGCCAGAGCGCGGCGGTAATCGAGTGTCTTTTCGACAATCTCTTCAATATCCGCCCTTTCTTTTGCCAGGTCCACAGCAACCTGATAGTTATCTCCGACTGTTTCTAACTGGCGGGTCAGCTCTTGGTATCTTTCTTCAATTGAAATTAATTTTTCAAGCATAGTTACCTTATATAATCGCCTTTATCCTTTATCGATTGGACACTTTTAGGATATACTAATTTTTAATTATTCTTTAATTTCACCTTTGAATTCTCGCAAGGAGGAAAGGTATGGATGTACTAGCATTATCACAATCCCAGTTTGCAATCACCACAGTATATCACTTTTTCTTTGTTCCCCTCACACTTGGACTTTCGATCATAGTTGCCATCATGGAGACTTTGTATGTTCGAAAGGGTGAGATTGTCTACAAACAGATGGCAAAATTTTGGGGAAAGCTTTTTCTGATTAATTACGCCATGGGTGTTGTAACCGGGCTAGTCATGGAATTTCAATTTGGCATGAATTGGTCTGAGTACTCCCGTTTTGTCGGTGACATATTTGGAGCACCACTGGCAATAGAAGGACTTACGGCATTCTTCCTTGAATCAACTTTTATCGGTTTATGGATTTTCGGATGGGATAAGCTATCTAAAGGCTTGCATGCTTTAACAATTTGGCTGGTAGCTTTTGGAGCAACACTCTCTTCCCTCTGGATTCTAATTGCCAACTCTTTTATGCATTATCCGGTAGGATACACCATGGTTGATGGACGTCCGGTCATGGATAATTTCTGGGCAGTTATTTCCAATCCTCATGTTTGGACCCAATTCCCTCATACGGTTTTCTCTGGTTACACAACTGCAGCCTTTTTTGTGATGGGAATATCCATCTATCATCTCCTCCGTAAAAACAATGTGGAATTTTTCAAAAAATCTTTCATCATTGCGAACATTTTTGGTGTAATCGCCATCCTTGGTTCCATTGGAATTGGACATCAGCAAGCGCAGTTGATGGTTCAGCAACAACCCATGAAAATGGCAGCAGCTGAATTATTGTGGGATTCCGAAGATCCTGCAGCGCTTTCCATTTTTACAACTGCTGATTTGGAAGCACGTAAGAATGTCATTGATATTCGAATCCCTGGCGCTTTAAGCTTCCTCTCGTATAACAAATTTAGTGGTGAAGTTAAAGGAATGAATGATCTTCAAGCGGAATATGAGAGCCTATATGGACCAGGAGACTACACTCCCCCAGTCATGCTCTCTTACTGGTCTTTTAGAATCATGGTTGGAGCAGGTTTCTTGATGCTATTTATCACATTACTGGGTTTATGGATGTGGAAGTTCAACAAACTCCAGATGAAGAGCAATCTTTGGCTTGGAATTAGTGCTTCCATCCTATTACCATACATTGCAAATACCGCTGGATGGCTGCTGACTGAGATGGGTAGACAGCCATGGGTGGTTTACGGTTTACTATTGACAGCAGAAGCAGTCAGCCCTAATATCTCAGTTGCTCAGGTTATGACAAGCTTACTAGGATTTACGGTTATCTATGGTCTTTTACTGGTGGTTGATGTATTCCTGCTGGTAAAATTCGCCAAAGCCGGTCCTCAGGAAGAACACACCCCTGATAAACAAAAAACTGAAACTGTAAGTGCCTAAGGAGGGAAAAATGGACCTGAACATACTTTGGTTTGTCTTGATAGCAGTCTTATATTCAGGATTTTTCATCCTTGAAGGATTTGATTTTGGAGTAGGTATTCTCCTTCCGTTTCTGGGAAAGAAAGATGCCGAGAGAAGGGTCATCATTAATTCCATTGGTCCAACCTGGGATGCGAATGAAGTTTGGCTGATCCTGGCTGGTGGAGCAACCTTTGCTGCTTTCCCGCATTGGTACGCGACACTTTTCGCAGGATTTTACCTTCCATTATTTCTTGTTCTTGTCGCACTCATATTCCGGGGTGTAGCTTTAGAATTCCGAGGAAAAGTTGATAAACCAGTCTGGCGAGCATTCTGGGATTATGCTATGTTTGGCGGCAGCCTTCTGGTTCCTCTACTGATGGGTGTGGCATTTGCTAATATACTGCAGGGAGTACCTATCGATCAGGCAAAGAATTACACAGGTGGATTCTTCAACTTATTGAATCCATTTGCTCTGATCGGAGGGATTACTTTCGTTTGTCTTACTATTCTCCTGGGAGCACTTTATCTAAAAATTAAAACAACAGACATTATCCTTGAAAGAGCAATTAAGACGAGTAAAACTTTCTGGTTACCATCCATACTCCTGGCCGGTGTGTTTGGAATCTTTGCGACCATAATTAAAAGCGGACAGAATGGATTAAACCCGCTTGGTTTGACTATTACTATTTTAGCAGTGATAGTTTTGATGGGTGGGCTATTCGCTCAACGCAGCGGTAAATCCGGTTGGGCTTTTGGGTTGGGTGTCTCTGCAATGGCATCAGTATCGGCTGTAATATTTGTTCTATTGTTTCCGAATGTGATGGTCTCCAGCACTGACCCTGCTTTCAATCTAACCATTTACAACGCTGCATCCTCTGCGAAGACACTTGAAATAATGTCATTTGTGGTTTTAATTTTCTTACCGATCGTCCTCGGATACCAGGCATACAATTATTGGGTTTTTCGTAAACGATTAACAACAAAGAGTGAAGACTTGCATTATTAAAAATGAGTGTTCATAAAAGTTTAATGCGCCAGGCTCGCGCGAGCGGTCTGGCGCTCTTTTACAACATTAGCGGCGGAATGGTCACAGCCATTTTAATCATTCTGCAAGCATATTATCTGTCAGAAATTATAGTAGATGTCTTCATTTCCGGAAAAGAATTCCAGGATATTACAAACAGGATAATTCAACTCGTATTAATTATCCTCGTTCGGTCTTTTCTGGCTTTTACTAATGATATCAGCGCAAAGAGCATTGCTGCGAAGGTTAAATCAAAATTACGGTTTGAATTAATAAAGAAAGTCAGCCGTCAAGGACCTGTGATCCTGGGGATAGAAAAACGCGGTAAATTACTTAATACCATATTCGAAGGGGTTGAATCGCTGGATGCATACTTTAGCCAGTATCTGCCTCAGGTTTTTCTTTCTGCGCTTGTACCACTTGCAATCCTTGTTGTTATATTTCCTGCAGAACCGTTGACTGGATTTATCCTTTTGGGAACCGCTCCGCTAATACCGTTATTTATGGCATTGATCGGCATAATGACAGAAGAACGTACTCAGAAGCAATGGATTCTTCTGAACAGATTAAGTACAAGATTTTTTGACACTTTACAGAGTCTGGATTTAATTCGCCATCTAAATCGGGAA
>Ga0228535_1002818_pt1 | contig 14915 bp, 14 predicted proteins | sample SJ1metagenome_FD_168457 | JGI IMG/M metagenome (GOLD analysis project Ga0228535, IMG submission 168457) | Enriched culture of PCE-dechlorinating microbial communities from Ithaca, New York, USA - SJ1 | ecosystem: Engineered > Modeled > Simulated communities (microbial... > Unclassified | place... | reverse complement strand
ATGGGTTCGCCTTCGAATCCCTTCATGTCCTTGCCGTCAAACGTGAATGTTACTTCCTTGCCGTGATGGAACTCAAGTATCGGGTGTTTCTGTATCAGTTCCATGCCCTCTCTCCCTCCTTGTGCTTCCTGACTTCCGTGTATGAAGTCATGAAATGAAAAAATATTTTTACGTCTGTCCCCTGGCAGGGGATAAAAAAATTTAAACAAACCGCGCCCTTTTCACTGCCTCATATAAAAATACTTTCGCTTACATGAAACAGTAAGAATGAACATTCATATAATACATACAAAGATATTGTATGAAAAATGATGATTCTTCTTATTTATTATCGAAAAATTAGATAATTATTTGTGCATTTTTTCTCTATTGTGGACTTTTCGAGGAGATAAAAATGATCTTGAGTTTTTTAAAAGAAGATTATTTACTTTGTGTTTAGAAGATGTCAAATCATATGATTGGATTTTTTAGAAAAAGTTTTTCTTTAAGTAATTATATTTTATGTTTGTTTTCTATTAGACAACTGGAAGGTATATTGCTTTATTGTTAACATAGACCAACGGGCTGATTTGATATATCGAAATATAAGTGATTTTTGATAAGATGCTTAAGCAGGGTCGGGGAGGGGATTCTTTTTACCTGCTTTCCCAGCTGTCCTCAGTCATTTTGATCTGATGGATCTTCTCTTCAAAGCCGAATACCGATGCGTCTATCTGATTTACCACGTAGTCTATCTGATCCATGTGAGAAAAGCTGTATCCCTCGGGAAGCCTGTTGGAAAACCTTTTTATTTTCAGGAGCGCCTGCAGATAATTCCTCTCCGTTTTGCGCATGATCTCAGCTGCATCCATTGCTTCCGGATGCTTATGCTCCGCAAAGAGGACCGCCATTGCAATATTGGGTTCGATCTCCATCTCATCGCTCCATATATCAGCCAGGATCCTGCGGACGATCTTCCTGAACTTCTGGTCTCTTATTCCTCCAAGCATAGTCCTTATGCTTCTTAAAAGTTCCTCGACCTCCGAGACGACCTCCCTGTAAGGTCTTTTGGGAAGGGAATAATCCGCCAGCACCCTCGCTTCGGTTTCGATGCATATCTCCTCTTTGAGCAGCCTTCCAACAGCCGGCTGGAGCATTATCTTTGCCTCTTCGCATGGCATGTCCAGAGTCTGGAGATAGAGCAAACCTGTATCGTAATCATGGTGCTCGCATTTGCTCCTTGGAATATACGTAACATAACCTGGGTTGAAAAACCCCTTCCTTCCGGCCCTGCCTGCCATCTGCAGGAACTCGTTCTTCGTAAGCGGACCGTCAATAAATTTTGCCATCTGGCCGAATACGACGGTCTGGGCGGGCAGGTTTACTCCGAGTGACAGTGCATCAGTTCCGACTACAACATCAAGTATCCTCTCTCTGAAAGCCATCTCCACCAGCAGCTTTTCCTTCGGGAGGAAAGAGCCCACATATATTCCAACGCCCATGAGCATTATGTCCGGTACATAAGCTACCTCAAGTATTTCTGCGATCTCCCTCAGCCTGGCTCTCTGGCTTCTGCTGATCTTCTCGCGGCACCTGGATATCTGTGCGGCTAGCCATTCGGCGCCCTTTTTGGAAAAAACGAAGACCAGCGCATCATGTATTTTTGAGAACCTGATGCCGCTTCTTCGGAAAATAAGATCAGTTACCCTTTTTTCTGTTGTATAAAGGACAAACTCCCGCATGGCGACATCTTGAAGGTATTTCTTTATCACGTCGGGGTTCCCGAAGGTAGCGGACATAACGAGGAGGTCGCTGTCAAAGGAAGTCGACCTCAGCCCGTCTATGTAGGCTCTTGTCCTGTCCGGATCGTTAAAGATGAAATGAAACTCGTCCACAATGACCTTTTGTCCGGGGATGCGGGCGTATTTGAGGGTATATATCTCCTGTGTGCAGCAGAGCACCTGAGCTCCTGCATTCTTTTTGAAGTCGCCTGTCTCAAGCCCGGCGTCAAATCCCATTGACCGCAGTTCCATATATCGTTCATTTGAAAGTGCTTTAATAGGGGCTGTGAAGATGACTCTTCCCGAGGGTGCGGCAGGAGCGCCGGAAGGATCCATCAATCCTGCCCACACATAGGCCACCCAGGTTTTGCCGCTGCCCGTGGGAGCTGATAATATCGCGCTGCCGCTGCCTATTGCTTTGACCGCATCATTCTGCCAGCTGTAAAACATTTATAGACACAATCTGATTTTCAGAAGGAGAAGCGTTCTCTCTGCATCGCCGGCCCTCTGGATCTCTTCACCGACTCTTTCAGCTCCCATATGAAGATAAAACTCTTCCACGTTGGGGTCGGCAATGATGTTCAGTTCATCCGCTCCCACAGTCTCTGCCGTCTCGCATGCATGGAGGAAGAGCTCACCTCCGACTCCGGTCCCGATATGTTCCGGGACTACCCAAAGATGGCGGATCCACCATCCGGAGTCATCAAGGAGTTCTATAGCATAAAAGCCTATTATTTCCCCCGTCTCCTCATTCTCTGCAAGGTAGGTCGGATTATTTTCGATAAACTCGTCTGTGATAGTCAGAAAATCGCGGAAGTGTCCCATCATCTCTACGGGGTAATCCCAGTACTCTTTCGAACGCCATGCAACATCGGAGAGAAGCTCCGCTTCTTCCGGCTCGGCAGGGCGTATTCGAACATCATCATCCAGCATTTACGGATCCTTCTCCTTTTTGATGCAGGACATCATTTTTCTTCCTGTTACTGATAATGCAGCCTGTCTTCCGTTAAGGGCTGCGATCATCTATTGAGCAGGGCAGGCTGAATTACCGGTTATTATAAGACCGCTGAGCAGATTCTACCATAACGCACGGTAAAATCACCCGGTACACTGTATCCGAGAGGACACTCAGCTTAATAAACAACTTCTGATATCTTGTTTATCGCATATCTCAGTAGTTCCGGCAGAATGTCAAGAGAATAACCAAGCCTCAGCCTCTCCGTCATTTTGTGAGCATCTTCCCCGCTGGGGCCAAGGTTTATAACAGGCAGGCCAAGCGACTGCATATCCTTCATCGGTATGCTGTAAATATCGCCCCATCCGGGCATATTGTCCGCAAGTGCACATATATCTTCCGAGGAAACTTTGGCGCCGACATAGCTGAGGTCGCAGAGTCCGCCGAAGAGTCCGACTTCCCTCATTTCAATGCCATGGTCATTTTTCAGCTGTTCTATAACGCTTCTGGCTGCCTCGACGGTCTGCATGTCCCGGCTCTCCCCAGTGAAATCGGTCCTTACCGGCAGCCAGGGCGGAAGGAAAAAGCATATCGCATAAGGTCCTTCTATCCCGGACATGTCAGCTATTTTGTCAACTGCGGCAAGCCCTCTCTCCCTCATGTCTCCTGCAGGAAGGTCCCTTATATAGGAAGCGATCTCTTCATCAAAACCACCTTTATTGTTTTTGCGGGCCGCATCTTTAACTTCATCAAGGGAATATACTCGGGGACGGACAACATCAAAGCTTTTGCCTTCACAGCCCATTGCAAGGAGGTTTCTGTGCGATTCGGCAAGCTGGGCCAGTGTCAGGTCAAGTGCATATCCGGCAATGGCCTTCATTTGATCCATAACAACAGACGGAGTGTTGGTCGCAGTAAAGCAGTTGAAATAGGCAAAGGCCCTGTCCGGGACCGTAACGCTGTAACCCTCTTTCATCACGCCCATGTCAAGGCATATCCATGAGGGCTCACATTTGCCCTTGAACGGGTCTGCCAGATGGGGGTTTCCCTCTGCGTAAGATACTATCCTCGAAACTGCCAGCGCGGATGAGAATCCTCTATAGTAGTTTCCAACATGGGAGGGAAGTCCCTTTACGTAGAAGCTGGGCATTATCTTACCCAGCGTTCCAAAGAATATGGCAGGGCCGCTTTCGCCCGGATAGCCTGCCTCACCCGGCTCAGTGTTTATTACGGCAAGGAAGTCGGTCCCGTCTTCCTTCATGCCTGACAGTATGGGAAGGACTCCCCTCATTCCCGCTGATGCGTTTTCCTCATCGCCAACGAAGGCTGCCACTATATTCACGTCATAAAGGTCCCTGTTTGCCGCAAATTCTTCAATAATGTCCAGTTCAAGCGCAATGCCGCACTTCATGTCCATAGTGCCGCGTCCGTAGATAACATCTTCATTATCGACATTGAAATGTTCCGTCATTTTTTTTACATCAAAGGCGTCCTTTGCCATCCCGCCGTAGACGTTGACTCCCACCACATCGTAATGGCCTATGAGGAGTACTGTTCTTGCCGTGGGCACTGCGGCATCGACCCTCGTCACTAATGAATGCAGCTTTTGAGCGGTCCCTTCGAGCTGTGTTTCAGCCCATATCAGGTGCTCTTTTTTTTCGATAAAGTAAGGAAGCTTTTCCAGCCTTTCCCTGATCCAGATCCCCGGAGCGCTCTCATCCGGGCTCTCTGTGACGCTGGGTATGGAAACAAGTTTCTCTATCATTTTCAGCAATTTATCCCTTCGGGACAATTTGAAAGCCTCCCTCGAAAAATTGAAAATTCTTAATATTGCAGCCCCTACTTGACATAATGTTCGGTTGCCATGAAACTCTCTCCTAATCTTCAAAAAAGAGAAAGGAGTGTAGCTGCAAAGATGACCAAACCTTTTATCAAACCAATAATAACCCCGGAAGAGGCAGCAGGCAAGGTAAGGGAAGGCACCACGATAATGCTGGGCGGATTCAACTACGGCGGGGTGCCCTACACAGTCATCGACGCGCTGCACGACATGGGCACCAGGAGCATCAGGGTCATATGCGTGGACGCCAGCCACTGCAACCCTAAGGTCCCGGGACCTGTTGGAGTTGCAAGGCTTATCGTCAACAGGCAGGTGAGTTCAATGGTCATATCGCATATGGGACTCAACGCGATCGCACAGGAAATGTTCGCGAAAGGCGAGATCGACATCGAACTCAACCCAATGGGAACTCTTGTGGAAAGGATAAGGACAGGGGGAGCGGGACTCGGAGGGTTCCTCACTCCGACCGGAGTGGATACAGCATACGAGAAGAACAGGCAGACTGTAGAACTCGACGGAAAGAAATTCATACTTGAACGCCCCCTGAAAGCAGACATCGCTTTTATCAGGGCATACATGGCCGATGAGGCGGGAAATCTGATCTACTACGGTACAGGCAGAAACTTCAACCCTGTGATGGCGACCGCGGCCGATATCGTCATAGCAGAGGTAGACAAGGTAGTCCCGATCGGTGAGATCGACCCTAACAACGTGGTGACCCCCGGGATCTTCATCGACGCGCTCGTGCTTAAAGGAGGAAACTGTTATGCTGCCAGAACTTAATGAAAAAGAGGCCCGCGAAAGGATAGCCGGAAGGATAGCCGCCGACCTCGAAGACGGGGCCCTGGTGAATCTGGGGATAGGGATACCTCAGTTGATCCCCAACTTCATGCCCGAGGGCGTAAACATATTCCTCCAGACAGAAAACGGGACGATCTACGCTGGACCTGCCAAAGACCCGAACGACCTCAGGATAATCGATGCCGGAGGGGCACCCATCTCGGTACTGCCCGGAGGCTCGTTCGTATCGTCTGATGCAAGCTTCGGGATCCTTCGTGGGGGACATATCGATGCAACAGTGCTCGGAGCGCTGCAGGTAGATGAGGAAGGAAGCCTCGCAAACTGGACGATACCCAACGTCCGTACTCCCGGAATGGGCGGCGCCATGGACATCGTCGCAGGAGCCAAGAGGGTATACGTAGCGACTCGCCATTTTGAAAAAAACGGGACTTCGAAACTTATGAAGAAATGTTCCCTTCCCTTGACAGGACACGGAGTCGTGGATGTCATAGTGACCGAGTACTGCCTTGTAAGAAACATAAAGGGCAGAATGATCCTTGAGGAGATCGCCGAAGGGGTCGATCCCGCGGAACTGCAAAACAGGACCGAAATGCGGATGGATATAAGCCACGATCTGAAGACCATGACATGCTGAGAAATCTTATTAAATACTGTATGACATTCGAAAGGCCCCGGAGGTATCTCCGGGACCTTCTTTCTTAGCCTACTGACCGAGGATCTTCCTTATCTTTTCCAGTCCTGCGAATGTTTCCTTCATCGAAGAGCCAAGCATGGACTGCCTGATCTCAAAGACGTCCTTATATATCATGTAGTTTTTGTGGTCTGTTTCAAACCGTCCTCTGAATGTTATCCATTCCTTCATTGTTGCTTTCAGGTCTTCAATATCCCCTACACCGTATGCCGCCACTGCGACGTCAGCCATCAGTCCGCCCTCGCTTCTGCTGGGAATGTTGTATGCGCCTCCAAGTATGTCCGCCTTGATCTGCGTCCAGAGCGGGCTTTTGCTCCCGCCCTCGGTGCCGATTATCTCTTTGATCGGGATGCCGCAATCCCTGTAGACCTGTATCATCTGGGCATATTCAAAGGCAATGGCCTCAAGTATCGATCTCCACATGGCAGCCTTGTCACTGGATCCATAAAGCCCCATGAAAGCTCCGCACGCACCGGGCATATCGGGTCCCGCTCCCTGGAGATAGGGGTAAAAAAGTATCCCGCGGGATCCCGGAGGGACCTCCCCGGCAAGCGCATCCATTTCGGAGTAGAAAGATGGGTCTCCCGGGCATCCCGCAACGTTGTCCCTGAACCATCGGAGGGAGAGGCCTCCAGCCCTTATCATGCTCCAATAGAAGTATGAATCCTCAAGCGTCCCTGTCGCAAACATCATCCCCGGCGAAAGGGATATCTTTTCAACCATCTCATCGACCGCTACCGCAAATATCGATGCCGTGCCTGCCACATCAGTACTAAGTCCCGGTTCAAGAAGGCCTGACGCAAGTGCGGACTGCATCGTGTCTCCCGCTCCGGCAACTATCGGGATCCCGGCAGGAAGCCCCACCTTTTCCGCCTCTTCCGGACACAGGTATCCGACAACATCCCATGGTTTGACTATCCTCGGGAGTATCTCCATGGGTATGCCCAGGGCCTTCATCTGTTTCGGGGACCAGTTTCTGTTATGCGCATCGTAACCTATCAGCCAGCCAGACATGGTGGCCCAGTCAAGGAAAGCTTCCTTTGCCTTGAGCCCTGCAAGGGTGCCGAGCACAAAGGGACCGTTATTGACAACTTTCACTGCCTTCTCGCGGAAACCCGTGTAGTGGTTCAGAAACCATCTGAGTATCAGCGGGGGCATGAATTCATCAACTATACAGTTCCCACTTTCTTCGAGCCAGACGGGCTTAACGTTTGCCTTGACCCATTCGGCCTCACCCCTTGCACGGTTGTCCAGATAGGGGACAAATGGAGTGACAGGCTCCCATTTTTCATTGATGCCGACAATGCCGCAAATGATCCCGCTTGCCGAGATGCCCCTTATCTCATTAGGGTTGACGCCCGACTTATGAAGGCACTCCCTGATCCCCTCCTCGACATTCCTTACAAAGCCGCGGGGATCCATCTCCGCCCTTCCCGGATGAGGATAAGAGATGATATTTTCCCTGTAAGCCTCTGCCATCCTGACAGAGTCCTCCCTGTACAGAGCCGTCTTCGTTCCCATCGTACCGCAGTCAAAACCGATATAGTACCTCGCCAATTACCGCACCTCCAAATATCGATAATTTGTCCTGTGATCTTTGTTGCATCTCACATATAAAATCTATACCTTATTCCGCAATAAAAAAAAGACAATAATAAAGAGAGAAGCCGATCCCTCTCATGCAGTTTTATGAGGGCCCGGCTTCCGGCATCATCAGTTCTTATGGTGACTTTCCAACCTTCCACGCTATTCTTCGCGGGGTTTGAGGATCGCCTTCATATCTATCTCTGTCCAGTCCTGGGTATCGGGTATCTTGAACCAAAGCTGGAAGCGCTCGGGCACTACCACCATCTGATAGACCGTCATATCTGTAGTTGCGCCAAGGTCTTCTATCCTGGTGTCCATCATCTTCATCATTGTCTTACTGTCTATGGTCCCCTTGAAGTGTTTTGCAAGAGCCAGAAGATTCTGTCTCCTTGACCTTGTCAGCCAGTAAGTTTTGTCATCGGGTCTCGGAAGGCCCCATGAGAACTCGGTGAAATGGTTGCTGAGAACAGTAAGGCCTTGGCGGGAATGGGACTCGCGCCTTTTTACCTCGAAGACCGGCCATTCGTAGCACCTGGCTGTCTGTCCGTCCGAAACACCTATTATGTACGCAAAATTTGCCTTTGTAGTCTGGAAAAAGCTCTCTATTTCGTCCAGCGAAGCACCGTCGAGAAGGAACTGGAAAAGGGCCGCGACCGAAGGGACTCTGCTGTCATACCAGAGGGCTCCGCCCGACGGCATGCCGTTGTTGAGCTCAAGATAGATCCCTTTCTCGTTCATGCCGTTGACAACATATATTTCCCCTGCATATCCCATCGTCGCAGTCGCAAGGGATCCGTCAGCCGGATGGTAGCAGGCTATCACTATGTCATGGCTGAACTCTTTGAACCAGGGGAGGTAATCATAGTTCCTGCCGTAGACCAGGGTCTCGCTGACATAATCTCCCCATGCGGCTATGCCTGTACACTGCGGAAGGTTAAGGGCCGTGGCCGCAAGCAGTTCCACTGCGTTGACCAGCTGGAGCTGCTCCATGCTGAGACCGGATGTCTCCGACATCCCACACAGGATCTCCTTGAACCTGAAAGGATAATTTGCGTAGAATTTAGAGGCACGGTCTTTCAAGTTTTCAATATCCAGCCCATGTTCGTTCACAAGCTTCTCAATTACGCCTTTTTCGTATATATGCTTCATCTCCGAAGCCATGAGGGCGCCGTACTGCCTTCCCATCTCTCTCCAGGTCCCATGGAGATCAATAATATTGATTACTCCTTCTCGCCTTTTGGTTCCCTTTTCAAAGGATTCCACGATTCGGCCTCCCGTCATTTTGCTTATTGGGTTATTATACACTGGTGTATATAGATATTATCCCGTTAATGGGAGGTTTTTTCTTGGAAAAAGAAATTTTTGCAGAAACAGTCGAATCAGAAGTCACGAAAAATGAGGAAAAACTGAGAAAATACCTCTCACTTCTCTCAGCCGCTAACGAGCTTGCCCGGCTTACCGGACCTTCAGATGAAGAGACCCTTTGGGGCTCACATCTTATGGACTGCGCATCGGCTCTGCCGCTGCTCCCCCATGAAGGCAGGATCATCGACGTGGGCACGGGAGGCGGACTGCCCGGGATCGTATGGGCCATATGCAGGCCGGGGCTTAATGTGACCCTTTTGGACAGCATAACCCGCAAGTGCGCCCTTGTTGAGAAAATGGCAGTTGCCATGGGGCTCAGAAACGTGACCGTGGTTTGCAAAAGATCAGAGGAATACGCGAAGGATGAGCGTGAGAAATTCCATGTAGCGGCTGCCAGGGCAGTCTGCGCTTCAGGGGTACTGGCCGAATATCTTGCTCCGCTCGTCAGGACAAAGGGTATCGCACTAGCCTTCAAGGGTCCCAAGGTAACGGAGGAGCTGGAGCTTGTCGGAAACAAGTGGAGCGCGCTCGGTTTTTCGCCGCCGCGCCTCCATCCCTATATGCTGGGTGACATCAAAAGGTTCTTTGTGATCTGGGACAAGGTCTCACAGACTCCCAAAGGAATACCAAGAAGACCGGGCATGGCCGAGAAATTCCCCTGGTACAGCAGGTAAAAAGGAAAAACACAAACACCTGCATACATAAATTAAGAGAGTCTGAGGGAACTCCTTTTCCTTCAGGCTCTCTTTGATTTTGTGATGATCCATATCGCTGACCTTTTACTGCCCCAACTACCTCACCCCGGGAAGCAGCGGAAGCTTCATTTCGGGGGCGGGGCCGAGAAGTTCTCTGGTTTCATCAAGCTCCAGGTCGAAGAGCGCCTGGGTGATCCTCATCTGAGTCAGATTGTCGGTCTCGTAGGAGATAGAAAATCTCCTGTATCCAAATTTTTCCGCAAAGAAGGAAATATTCGAACTCTCTCTGCCGGAAATGTGCTGGAATGACTTCTGAAGAGATTTGAAAAAGGTCCCTTCATCAAAGAATGGGTCTTCGCTTACAAGCACCAGGACTTTGCATTCGTCGACAAGCACATCCGAACTCCATATCCCGCAGAGCGTCAGCCCGGCCTTCAGGCCCGGAAATTCCCTTATGAGCGGTATCATCGACGTCTCGATCTTCTCCGAATAAGTGAAGACCATAGTAAAACCAAACTCGATACCCTTGTTTCGTATCGGGTCGATAATGTTCTGCCTGACCATGGTGCCTACGTTGCCGCTTTGGAAACTTCTCAGGTAAAGGAATTCACTCTGCATCTCGAAAGCAAGGCCCGCCACGTTCCCCAAAAGCGGGCTCAGCATGGAGTTTACAGTCACAGGACTGTAATCTTTACCGTAGGGTATCCACGGCACAATTTCAAGTTCAATATTCTGATCCCAGTATGGCAGGATAGATGTCATGCCGTCGCCTCCCTTATTTGTATTGTGAGTATAGCATTTTGATCAAAAATTACATCCGTTTTTCTTACGTATTGATCCTTTCGCATTCAACGTACTAAACATACGCACCGTTCGCCGCAGCCTAAAAGATTTTACCACCGTTAAGGAAAGCATCAATAGCACGTCGTTTTCCAGTTTATGAAAAGGTCTTCCAGTTTCATGTCGCTCCTTATGCCAAAGCGGGTAAGCGCAAAGTCATAACGGACCGGATCTTCGGGGCAGACCTTTTTGAAAGCCTCTGTTATCTCTATTGCCGAACGGCCGTCCGCAGCTTTTCTGCTGCAAAGCCCCAGTGTTGTGCATATGTTGAACATATGGGTATCGAGAGGAATAAGCAGTGCAGAAGGGTCAACCATTTTCCATCCTCCGGGATCAACTTCATCATTACGCACCATCCACCTGAGATACAGTGCGAGCCTTTTGCACGCGCTGCCCTTCGAAGGATCGGGCATCAGGAAGGTCGTGCCACTCCCTCCGCAGCTGAGGAAGTCTCCTGTAAAACCTCTGATTGCCTCCCATGTGTCTCCTTTGAAATGCGAAACGAAGAGATTTTCAACAGACCCGTACGTATTAAGTACGCTCCCGATACAGCACAGAAAATCGACCATATCCGAAGAATTGGTAAAGCGGTGTACAAACCCGGCAAGCTTACTTTCAAGTTCTTGCCTGCTTACGATTTTCAGGTATTCGGCCGGAGCCGGCCCCAGGCAGCCAAGTACCCTGCCTGCGCTCTTAAGTATCTGGGCGACTCTTCCGTAGGCAAGAGATGAGGCTATCAAGCCTGCAACTTCCCTGTCACGTCGATCGTCATAATCATACAAAAACTGAAGCGGGTCCGGTGAAACATAGACCCGCTTATTGTAATCGGCGTATATCTTTTCGAATATCGAACGGCTTACTGCAAGGGATCCGTCGCCATCAATGACGCTGTGCATTTTTACTTGATCGTGTTGAATCCGAACGTCGGAGCAGTCTTGGGGGACTTTCCCTTTTTGATCAGATGGTAGTCGGCGTAGGTGAGCGGCGTAGCATCTTTGATAAACTTCGACGCAACCACATTTCCTACGAAAAGCACGTGCGTGTCCAGCTCAAGGGTACGCACGACCTTCGCCTCAAGCGTAGCTACCGACCAGTCGGTAACCATGGGCGCGCCGGTGATCCCCTTAAGGAAATTGACGCTTTCAAACTTGTCTATGTCACGTCCCGATTTGAAGCCAAACTGTCCTAGGAACGTCATCGGCACTTCCTGTTCAAGGATCGAAACGGCAAAGAAACCGCTCTCCTGGATCATCCCTGTGGTAAGGTTGGCCTTGTTGAGGCAGGTGGTAACGCATACAGGGTCTCCTGTTATCTGCATGACCGCGTTGGCGATCTGCCCGTTCAGCTTGCCCTCTGCTTCAGTACTTACAATGTACATTCCATAAGTAATGCTGAAAAGCGCCTTCATGTCTAGCTGGTTTTCCATAGTCGATCCTCCCGGGGTCGAAAATTTGTTACAGAATATTGTAACTTATCAAGGGACAGTTTAATGAAAAATTGCTCTTATCTGCTTCCAAGGTCCCTGTCGAGCATCTGGCAGGCTATCGGTGAATTGCCGGAATTCTTGAGCCTTGCAAGGATCTCTGTCGCATGTTCCTCTTCTTCGACCTGCTCGTCGACGAACCAGTTGAGCATGCTTCTCGTCCCGTGATCCTTCTCTTTTTCTGCGAGCTCCACCATGGCATAGATAAGCGAAGTAACTTTCTCCTCGTGGGCAAGTACCTCTTCAAAAACTTCCGCGGCATCCTTCCATTCTTTCTTGGGAGCTGCTATCGGGCCGAGGACTGCGCGTCCGCCGCGTGATACAAGGTACTTGTAGAATTTCATGCCGTGTTCCCACTCTTCTTCAGCCTGCTTCTCCATCCAGTGGGCACATCCGGGAAGATCCGCACCCTCAAACCATGCAGCCATAGAAAGGTAAAGATACGATGATTCAAACTCCGCCTGTATCTGGGAATTGATACTTTTTTCCATCTTTTTTCCAATTTTCATCAGTAAAGCACCTCCGTGAAATATTTAGCTCAGTTTGTAACAATTACAAACTATAGACTGTTATGATAAAGTGTCAAGGTAGGAATGCCTATCATAAATCAGCCTCCCTGAGGTAAAATATAACCTGAACTTGAAAATTGCAATACACAGCACGGAGGTGCCTCATTTTGGAAATAAGACCGGTTGCAATCGAAGACGCAGATCAGATCTCAAGGATCAGGAGACTCAACGGAGTAAGAGAAGGGGTATTGGCCCTAACAAGCGAAAGGCTTGATGCCACTGTTGATTTCATCAAATCGCTGTCAGATGATGACCGTGCTTTTGTTTCCGTTGAAAAGGGCGAGGTGGCCGGAATGGCCGTAATGCTCAGGAACAGGTGCTCAACCAGAAGGCACAGTGCAAAACTGGCAATCATGGTTGCCCCGTACTGCCAGGAAAATGGGATCGGAACAGCATTGATGAAAAAACTGATCGAAGAAGCAGATAACAAGCTGGGATTGCGCAGGATCGAACTGCTTGTTCTGACGGACAACATCCCAGCGATAAATCTTTATAAAAAATTCGGGTTTAAGACAGAAGCCACAAGAAAGAATGCTGCGGTCAAAGACGGAAAATTTGTTGACGAATACTTTATGGGGCGGATAAACAAAAAAGGAGATACTTCGGTATGATAATCAGACCTGTAACGGCCTATGACGCCCGGCATATCAGAGAGATCAGCTCAGACATTTCTGTCAGGAAGAGCATGAATATTTCTCAGGCCGGCTTTACTGATGCAGAAAATCTTATCAAAAACCTTACTGAACTCGACCACTTGCTCGTACTCGAGACAGAGATGGAACCGGTGGAGATCTGCGGAGTAGTACTGCTCAGAGTCGATCCCCAGATATACCTCCGACGGCAGGCCACTCTTGAAATAATGATGGGCAGCAAGTGGCAGGGACAGGGATTGGGCAAAGCCCTGATGATGGCCGCCCTCGAACTTGCCGACAAGGAACTGATGCTCGAAAGGATAGAGGTCGAAATCGCCATCGACAACCTTAACGCCCTCAAACTCTGCAAATCAATGGGATTCAAAGTGGAAGGGACCGCCAAAGACTGGGCTGTCTCCGACGACGGCAATTATATCGACGCGTATCTTCTAGCACGCTGCCGTCCTCACCCTAAATAACCGCAATTGGGGTTTATAGCGGCGCTGACTTAGCAACGTGCAATGCCCCTTCACCTCAACGTATTGATATACGCCTTCGCGAGGGTCCGCTGCGTGTTGCGTCGTTATCACTCGCTCTAAACCCCAATTGCGATATGAGTACTATCTTAGGAACGTGGGGAATTGCAGCCTTTGGCCGCGGAGAATTCGCGAACTGGGGATCATGTTCGCTGGAGAAATTGCTAGCTTCGCATCGCGGAGAATTGCCTTACTAAGTCAGGCGGGGGATAAGAAACTTTAAACAAGAATTTAAAAGAACCGTCTTTCCCGAATGCTCCAATCGGGAATCCAGAGGCTTAGGTTTAAAGGCCCATAAAGCTAGTTATAGCAAGGATTTAAAGACACTGGACCCCCCGATGGTAGTTCTCGGGGGAGACGATATAAAAGGCCCTCATTCTCCGGCGGATGATAATTCTGCCAAATTCACCAGCGACTAAGATTTTTAGTCGCGAATTCTCCGCGAGTGATTTCCTCGCAAATTCTCCAGCGGCCGAAGGACGCGATTTCTCCGCCCCTACGATCGCTTCGCAACCGCTTCCCGCGACATGTTCCTGTCGCACTTCGCGCCGGTGAACTTCCGGCAGCTTCCCAAGAAAAAAGCCCCGTGCTTATGCACGGAGCTTTTTTCTTAATGTAATTCTGGCAGCGACCTACTCTCCCACGAATACCCTTCGTAGTACCATCGGCGATGGAGGGCTTAACTGCCGGGTTCGGCATGGGACCGGGTGTGTCCCCTCCTCTGTTACCACCAGAAACTTGTATGTTTTAGGCTGTGACCTTTGCGCTTTTTGCTGCGTTCATCTTCGCTCGCCTGCGCTCAACGTATTCATATACGCCTTCGCTTGACTCGCTCTATAAACTTGCAAAAACTCGCAAATCTCTTCGCCTGTGCATTGCTTTTTGATTTGACGCCCTATTTTAGCACATCTCGTGATTTTGGGTCAGATTTGGATGGAGAACGGATGAAACATGAAGGAGGCGGATCCAAAGGCGTATATGTAATACGCCGAGGATGCGCCGACGAGTGTTTCGCCGTTATGCGCCAAATATGACCCAATATCAGGTCAATAAGGATTTTATGAGGTTAAGGCCTCGGTGTATTAGTATTGGTCAGCTCAACGGGCGTTACCCGCTTACACCCCCAACCTATCAAACCGGTAGTCTTCCGGACACCTTACT
>Ga0228535_1002817_pt1 | contig 14916 bp, 11 predicted proteins | sample SJ1metagenome_FD_168457 | JGI IMG/M metagenome (GOLD analysis project Ga0228535, IMG submission 168457) | Enriched culture of PCE-dechlorinating microbial communities from Ithaca, New York, USA - SJ1 | ecosystem: Engineered > Modeled > Simulated communities (microbial... > Unclassified | place... | reverse complement strand
GGATGTCTACCGATGCTGCTCCAGTTCCCGATTCTCATTGCCTTCTATGGATTGCTCAACAAGCACTTTGAACTTCGCGGAGCCATGTTCATTCCCGGTTGGATTCCTGACCTTTCCATGCCGGATACGGTATTCACCTTTGGTTTCAATCTTCCCTTCCTGGGCAATCAGTTGCACCTACTGCCGATCATTTACACGGTCAGCATGATCTACTCGATGAAAATCACCCAGAATGCCTCGACTTCAGGAAGCCAGCAGGGCATGATGAAGTTTATGACCTACGGCATGCCGTTGATGTTCTTCTTTGTCCTGTACAATGCACCCTCCGGTTTGATTCTCTACTGGTCGGTCATGAACGCACTCTCCATCTTCCAACAGTTGTATACCAACAAGAAGAAGAGCAGGGAGGCAGCAGAGAAGAAGAGCGCCTCTGTGCAGCAATTCCCAGGTCCCAAGGGAAAGAAACGGACCTAGTTCCCACAAGAAATATTATCCGGGGGACCCGGTCCCCCGAACGGAGTAGCTATATGATGAAAGAATTCGAAGGACGTACCGAGCAGGAAGCTATTGCAAAGGCAATAGAAGAACTGCACATTGAACGGGAAGATTTCGATGTGGAAATCGTCGAGCCTGTCCGCAAGGGACTGTTCAAGAAAAGCAATGTAAAGATCAGAATTCACTTTGAAGATGAGAACGATGTTCCTGAAGAGGGTTACGAAGTACAGGGTGCGCAGGATGAGGATGAGCTTGATGCTCCGATCAACAGCGACCTTGAGGACAAGCTTTTGCTGTTCGTTGCAACCATTCTTGAGAAGATGGGATATCAGGGCAAGGTATCCATCTCCTTCCGCAAGGCCCGCAAGCTCGGCCTGAATATTGAGAGTGACAACTCCAGTATCATCATCGGCCGCAAGGGTAAGAATCTTGATGCCATCCAGCTGCTGGCCAATGTGTTCGCCGGTCAGATCGACCCTGATTTGAAAGTGATCATCGATAGTGAAAACTATCGCATGCGTCACGAGGAGCAGTTGATCAGAATGGCGTTCAAGACCGCAGAACAGGTAAAAAAGAGCGGCCGGAGCAGATTGCTTGAGCCGATGAACCCGTATGAAAGACGGTTGGTGCATACAGCCCTCAATGATTTCGGGGGAGTGGAGACCAAGAGTGAAGGCGAGGGGCTGTACAAGCAGATTCGAATCACCAATCAAAGACACTGACAACACTGGGGACTTTTGTCCCCCTTTTTTTTTATCAAATGCCTTGACAAGATACAACATCAGTCCTACTGTGAGTAGTGTACCGTATGGTACTAAACACTATATCTTGTGTGTATAGGAAAAGGGAAGTGGGTGAAAAGCCCGCGCGGTCCCGCCGCTGTAAAGGGGAGACTACGCTAACAGCCACTGGAGCAATCCGGGAAGGCAGCGTAGTCGATGAACCTGAGCCAGAAGACCTTGCCTGTACAGACACGCCGTCACGGAGCATGACAGGGGCGTGTGCAATCAAAGCACCGTCTCTTTGTTCATTCTCCGTCAGGAGGAACCCATGCAAAAGCAGGTGGTCAAACGGGACGGGCAGGTGGTTCTCTGCGAGGTTCAGAAAATCATCAATGCAATCAACAAGGCAGCAACTGCTGCTCATCAGGATGTCGATGCCATAAAAGTGGCAGCGTTGGTCCTCGCCAACATGAAGGACGTCAACCCAATTACGGTGGAACAAATCCAGGACCTGGTCGAACAAGCCTTGATGGACAGTGGTGCCAAGGAGACGGCGAAAGCCTACATCCTGTATCGCAGCCAGCGCGAGCGAGTTCGTGAGGGCAATGCTCTCATCAAGGCAACCAATGCGCTCTTTGACTCCTACTTGAACCAAACCACCTGGCAGACCAAGGAAAATGCCAATACCCGTCGATCGGTAAACGGTATGAACAACTTCATTCGTGAACGCTTCACCGAACAGTACTGGCTTAATGAAATCTATCCAAAAGAAATCAAGGCGGCGCATGAAAGCGGAGCCTTCCACCTCCACGACCTCGGATTTTTTGGCCCGTATTGCTGTGGCTGGGACCTGAGGCAGTTGTTGGTCAATGGATTCGGGGGCGTTGATGGAAAGGTCAGCAGCAAACCTGCAAAGCATCTACGTTCATTTCTTGGACAAATCGTCAATGCTACCTTCACCTTTCAGGGGGAGTGTGCAGGGGCTCAAGCCTGGTCCTCTTTCGACACCTATGCTGCTCCATTCATTCGCTACGACAATCTCTCCTACCACGATGTGAAGCAGGCTCTCCAGGAGTTCATCTTCAATCTCAATGTTCCGACCCGCGTCGGATTCCAATGCCCCTTTTCGAATCTGACATTCGACTTGGTCGTCCCATCCTCGCTGCGTGATGTTCCGGTTATCAAAGGAGGTGTGGCTCAAACAGAGACATATGGGATGTTTGAGAAGGAGATGGAACTCCTTAATCTTGCCTTCTGTGAAGTCATGGAAGAGGGAGATGCTTCGTCCAGGGTGTTCACCTTTCCGATTCCCACCTACAAGGTAACCAAGGATTTTCCTTGGGAAAGCAAGGTGGTGGATGCCATTTTTTCCATGACCGCAAAATACGGAATCCCCTACTTCTCCAACTATGTGAACAGCGATCTTTCACCCGAGGATGCCCTTTCCATGTGCTGCAGACTCCGCCTCGATACTTCCCAACTCAGAAAACGCGGCGGCGGATTGTTCGGATCGAATCCTCTTACCGGCTCGATTGGGGTGGTAACGCTCAATCTTCCGAGACTGGCTTATGAGACAGGCTCTGAGCAGATGTTCTTCCAAAAGCTGCCCAAGCTTGCAGAGCTTGCCAAACAGAGTCTTGAAATAAAGCGGAAAGTCATCGAAGCCGAGACCGAGCGGGGCATGTATCCGTTCAGCCAAGGATCCTTGGTCGATGTAAAACAAAGGCTTGGCAAGTATTGGGCGAACCATTTCAGCACCATCGGCATCGTTGGGATGGAGGAGGCCTGCCTGAATCTCTTCGGGCGGCAGGGCTCCTTGGTCACCCAAGAGGGACAGGAGTTTGCCTTGCGGGTGCTGGATGAGTTGAGAGAGCTCATCAGTGGCTTCCAGAACGACACGGGCAACTTCTACAACCTCGAAGCCACCCCTGCCGAGGGAGCCAGTTACAGGTTGGCCCGCCTCGATACCATCCTGTATCCCGATATCATTACTGCTGGAGAGAAAGTCGGCTACTATACCAACTCTTCCCAGCTGCCGGTCGGCTATACTTCCGACCTGTTTGAAACGCTGGAAAAACAGGATGCACTGCAGTGCAAGTATACCGGTGGGACCGTTCTGCATCTCTATCTGGCCCAACGGATCAAGGATGTGGAAGTTGCAAAGCAGTTGGTCAAAACGACGTTCAGCCGGTACAAGCTTCCCTACCTGTCTCTCACCCCCACTTTTTCCACCTGCAGGAACCACGGGTACCTGGATGGGGAAGTGGAACAATGTCCCTTTTGCGGATCGGCTACCGAGGTGTGGACAAGGGTGGTGGGATATCTCAGGCCGAAGGGGGATTTCCATCCGGGCAAGCAGGAGGAACACCGTCAACGAATGTTTTTTGAGGTAGAAGTATCATGAATATTACAGGATTGGAAGCCTGCTCCCTGCTTGATTACCCACAAAAGCTTTGTACCGTATTCTTCTGCCAAGGATGCAATTATGACTGCTTCTATTGCCACAACAGGTCTCTTTTATGTGAGAAATCAGATGAAATAAGCCATCAAGAGATAGAATCGTTCTTGCTGGAGCGAAAGGGTTTCATAGATGCCGTGGTGGTAAGCGGCGGTGAACCCACGTTGCAGGGAGACCTGCTCTCCTTCATTGAAAGTATCAGGAATCTTGGGTTTGCAGTCAAATTGGATACCAACGGCAGCAGACCTGAGGTCGTAGCACAGTTGCTCGATTCCGACTTGCTTTCGTATGTTGCCGTGGATGTGAAAGCTCCATGTAAACGGTATGCTGAGATAGCAGGCAGAAGCGTCGATGCTCTTGCTGTGAAGCAGAGCGTAGCTCTCCTCAATGGGTACCAAAAGAACCATTCGGACTTTTCCTATGAGGTGAGAACGACTCTTGTGCCAACGTTGTCCATCGAGGACCTCATCTGCATGGTCAAGGAGTATCCTCCTCTCCAGCGTTGGTACTTGCAGGAGTATCGTCTTCCCAAGCAGTACAAGCGTGAGGATGAAAAACGAATCAACCTCCCCTGTATGTCACGAAGGGAGGTTGAACTGAATCTTACTATGCTGAGGACGTATCAGCCGAATATGGTCATACGTTGATGATTTGTTCCCAGGGCATGGAGGGTTTTCCGAAATGCCCGTAGTTTACATTCTGCTGATAGATGGGCCTTAGAAGATCGAGGCTGTGAATGATGCCAGCCGGTGAAAGGTTGAATTTCCGCCTGACAAGGTCTTCAAGCTTCTCGTCGTCAATCGTTCCCGTCCCGAAGGTATCGACATAGATTGAGATGGGATAAGGTACGCCGATGGCGTAGGAGAGCTGTACTTCACATCGGGTGCAGTACTTGTTCGCCACCAGATTCTTGGCGACAAACCGGGCCATGTACGCAGCGGAGCGGTCAACCTTGGAGGGATCCTTTCCGCTGAAAGCCCCGCCTCCATGACGACCCATGCCGCCATACGTGTCAACAATGATTTTTCGACCGGTCAGGCCGGTATCACCGCTGGGACCGCCGATGACAAAACGGCCGGTCGGGTTGATGTAGATTTTGGTTTTATCATCCAACAGGCCGGTCTTGTCGAGTACCACATTGATGACTTCTTTTGTCAAAAAGTCGATGAGATGTTCCCGATCGGTTTCGGGTGTGTGCTGGTGACTGATGACCACCGAGTCGATGTGCACCGGCTTTCCGTCCTGATAGAGCAGCGATACTTGGCTTTTCGCATCGGGGCGAAGAAATGGGGCATCTCCGGCCTTGCGAAGCCTGCTTGCTTCCATCAGCAGCTGATGAGCCCACATGACCGGGGCGGGCATGAGCTCTTCTGTTTCGTCGCAGGCGAAGCCGAACATCATGCCCTGGTCTCCTGCTCCCTGCTCGCCGAAGAGGGACGTATCGGCATTCACCCCCATGGAGATGTCGGCCGACTGCGTATTGGTCAGGTTGACGACCTTCAGAGTCTTATAGTCGAACCCGCATCCTTCTTCGGTATAGCCGATTTGCTTGACGGTTTCCCTGACGATAGCTTCAATGTCCAGTGTGGCGTTGGTGGTGATCTCCCCGCCTACAATTACAGTATCGGTAGTGGCAAAGACCTCGCAGGCAACCCTGCTTTTGGGGTCCTGACGAAGACATTTGTCGAGAACGGCATCGGAAATCTGATCGCAGACTTTGTCCGGATGTCCTTCGCTTACTGATTCTGATGTGAAAATGTGTGATCCATGTGACAGCATACACCCTTCCTTTGAGAACTTGGGGAAGGAGGAACTCAATTCTGAGAATTGTTGCGCTCCCCTTTTAGCAAGTTTCTTTAGTGACGCCCGCAAGCCGGGAGGCTATCAAATCGACGTCATTGGTCACGATACTAACAGGGATGCTCCAATTGTACAAGAGTCGGTGTGGCCTTCTTTACAGAACAATAATTGTTTTGAAAGTACTCCCATTGAAAGATGACAGCCAACTGCAGGTCTTCATGCATCCAAAGCGTCAGGACATTCTCCATCTGTTGAGTGATGATGGACCGGCATGCTGCCACTTCCTTCAAAGCACAGGCCAAACAGCTAGGACAGGTGCTCTCTAGCTCGCCGTTTCTGATGGCTTTCAGTCTCAGCGTTGTTGTGCAGGGGGTGTTGCTCGCCTCCCTGGAAAGCTACTGGCAGCCCTACTTCATACAGTTGTTGGTCTCTGATTCCCAGCTTTGGATTCTTGGTCTGATCTCAGCTTCAATTTTTGCCGTCAGTGTACTGGAATCGATAATCGGCAAACGTTTTATATCGCATATGCGTCCTTCAGGCCTGTATTTTCTGGCATTTGCCCTGATATTTGTCATGCAATTAGTACTTTCGCAATCCAACACGCTGCTGCAGTGTTTTCCCTTCTTTCTTTTTGGCTGTTACAGCGAACGCCACGCACCTGAACCGAGCAGGTTTCTCAACTCCTCAGCCTTCTCATTGCTGAATTGGGCTCCCCGCTGGGTGATGATCTCGCCAGCGAGAATCGATGCGATGATGCCTGAATCCTGGATTGATAATTTGTGGTACTGACCATACAAAAAGCCTGCGGCGTAGACATCCCCGGCACCGGTGGTGTCTACCGGTACTACCGGACCTTTCACCGGAATGGCGGTTATGACTCCATCGTGGCAGATGTAGGAACCCTTTTTGCCGTTCTTTACAATGGCGGTTCTGCAAAGCTTTCCCATAGAGCGGCAGCATTCATAGGGGTCGTAGTTGTCGAACAGGATGCGTGCCTCCTCCCGGTTCGCAAATACGATGTCGCAGCTCTCCTTGATCAACGAGAGGAAGGGCTCGCGGTATCGACCGACGGCAAACGGGTCGGCAAGGTCGAACGAGATGGTGGTGTTGTTTTTCTTGGCGATGGAAAGGGCTTTTTTAATGGCTCCCTGCTGACTTTGGGTGTCCCACATATACCCGGTGAAATGAAAGAAGTCTGCAGCGGCAACCGTGCTTTCACGGACATCGCTCTCCTCATAGAGCCGGTTGGCTCCAAGAAAGGTATTCATGCTACGTTCGCTGTCGGGGGTGATGAGGATGACGGTGGACCCGGTCATTTCCTTGTCCGTGGTGACCAATTCATCCTGCACCCCAAGGCTTACCAGCCTATTACGATAAATAGTGCCGTTCTCGTCGTTGCCGATCTTGCCGGCCAAGGTCGCAGGTACTCCCAAGGAAGCCAAGGCGATGATGGTGTTGGGACAGGAACCTCCGCATGAGTAGGTGGTCTTGCGGTTCTTGCTCAGTTGCAGCAGTTCCTCCATCCGCTCTCTGCCAATGAGCGCCATGGTGCCCTTGTGAATACCCAAGTCAATGACGTCCTGCTCATCAACGCTTACGATGATGTCGATGAGAGGATTTCCTATTCCATATACCATGTGCTGCATCTTGTTCATGTACTGCTATTCTATCATCGCTGATGCATGCAACACAACAATGACCTTGCGAAAGTGGTGTCACAAGGGTAGGATGACAGCAAAGGGGGCGGCGATGGGTGAGTATCGAATCGTAGGCGGGAAGGCAGCAAGCGGAGAGGTGCTGACCAGCGGCAACAAGAACTCCGCCCTTCCTTGTCTTGCGGCCACGCTGCTGACAGACGAGCCTGTTCATTTGATGAACGTACCCGACATCGAGGATGTACAGGTAATGCTCCAATTGCTGCAAGGCCTTGGTTCAGCGGTGGTTCGACAGGACGCCCATACGTATACGATCACCACAGGAAGCCGCAATGGCTTGCTCAAGCGCGATCTGGTTGAGGCGGTACGGGGTTCAATTCTTCTCCTCGGCCCTCTGCTGGCAACCAACGAAGAAGTCCGGCTCACTCCTCCTGGGGGGGATGTCATCGGCCTGAGGCGTTTGGATACCCATTTCATGGGGCTGTCCGCCCTGGGCGCCGACTGCACGATCAATGAAGCAGGTGAGATTCATATCAAGACGAGAAACAGAACACTCATTGGCTCTGATGTGTTTTTGGATGAAGCTTCGGTCACCGCCACGGAGAATGTCCTGATGGCAGCCTCCCTTGCCCGGGGCGAGAGCATTATCAACAATGCCGCAAGCGAGCCGCATGTCCAGGATTTGTGTGTCATGTTGCAGAACATGGGATGCATCATCGACGGTATTGGTTCGAACCGGCTCAGGGTCAAGGGACAAAAACGCTTGAGAGGTTGTGAATTCCGGTTGGGCAGTGACTACATGGAAATTGGATCATTCATCGGGCTCGCCGGGGCCAGCGGCGGACAGGTTCTGATCAAGGGTGTACAGCATGAACATCTGCGAATGATACGGCTCGGCTTCGAACGAATCGGTATCACCTTTATCGAGGATGGCCCCTCCTCTTTGTTGGTTCCCCGGAAGCAGAAGCGCATCCTGACCAAGGAGGTTGGAGGCCATACGGCAAAGATCGACGACGCTCCCTGGCCGGGGTTTCCCGCCGATCTTCTGAGCATCATCACCGTGTGTGCAACCCAAATGGAAGGTTCCATTCTCATCCATGAGAAGATGTTTGAATCGAGGATGTATTTCGTCGATTGGCTCATCAGGATGGGCGCGGATATTATTTTGTGCGATCCCCATCGTGCCATAGTGCATGGGCCTTCCCAGCTGTTCGGATCTACGGTCACCAGTCCTGATGTTCGGGCTGGAATGGCCTTGGTCATTGCTGCAGCCTGTGCCCAGGGGGAGAGTGTAATCCAGAATATCTACCAAATTGAACGGGGATACGAGGACCTTGCAGGAAAGCTGCAGGCACTTGGTCTTGAGATAGAAAGATGTGAGTAAATCATGAATTCGCATTGATTTCCATCTGCTGTCCACAACGTTATCCACAAGTTATCCACAACCTGTTTTTTCCGTGTTGCATACCAGGCGGAGAAGTGAGAAGTTGCTGTATGTTGCAACAGGTTTTGCGACGTATCTTCGAAGAATGACAACTTAATATATTATATGCAATTAATTAAATTCCTAGCTCACAACTTCACACTAATTTTTATATGGGTTTCATGTGGTTTTACATACTTCTTTTTGATGATCGATGTACAGAAGATAAACCAGTTATCAACAGGTTATCCACAACCTTTCCTCGATTCTGAAGTACTGGGTAAATCACCTCTCGACAGTACTTACAAGCATTTTCTCAAGTAGGTTTTTCTCTCTTGTTACAAGAAGAACTTGTGGATAACTGCACATGCTGCAGGGCAAGTTTTTGCATTGTTGATTTGGCCTTCGTATGATACGCTTGAAGAAAAAATTATGCAGGGTGGGGTATGAAGCAAAAGAATTGGATTGTCAGTACAGCACTCGTCCTGCTCTCTACCATCCTGCTTCTTGTCATGTCATTGTTGACGCTCATGCGGGTCGAGCGCGTCTATACCACTAATACAGCGCAAAGCATAGAGCAGCTGAAGCGTCGGTTCCTCTACGATACGGTGAACAACCAAATAAAGCGGATCGATACCCAACGCGAGCTGGCTCAGCAGTATTTTCTTACGGAGCTGGAAAGAACAATCTACATGGTCGATCACCTGTACGAAAGCGGCAGCGAGCACATCGACCAAATCATCTCCTATTTCGCCAACGAGAGCAATGCGCTCTGGACGGCGATACTCTGGGAGAAGAATACAGGACATGTGCTTCTGGACAGCCACGGGGTGTTTCAGATGGGTGTTGTCCCTGTTGAGATGGCTGGCTATCTTTCTCAAGCATATACCATATATGCACTCAAGTCCTTAGGGCCCTATACGCTCTTTGTTGGTATTCCCCAAGACTTTGTTGATGAACAGGTGAAAGAGCATATCGCCAAGGAAATCTATGACTCAACATATTCGGAGAATTCCTACATCTGGGTGAATGAGGTTCTCAACTACGAAGGAGGTGATGATTACGCCATCAGGCGCATCCACCCCAACCTGCGTGATACAGTTGGAACAAAGCTTTCCACCAACATGACCGATGTGAAGGGCACCACCCCCTATAAGACCGAGCTGGAAGGTGTGAAACAACATGGTGAACTGTTTTTCACCTATTACTTCAAGAAGATGGGCAGCGAAACCATCTCCGAGAAACTCACCTATGCCAAGCTCTACAAGGACTTTGACTGGATAGTCGCCATGGGAATCCATCTGGATGACATGAATGGGTATATCGATACCACGACCGGCCAAAGCACAAGGATTGTGAGGCGGATCGCACCAGTATTTGTTCTTTCAATACTTGGTCTTTTTGTTATTCACTCCCTGCTTTTGGTGTATCTCGAGCAACGAAGAAACAAAAAGAGCGAACATGTTCTCGAACAACAAGCCTATCAGGATCCCTTGACAGGGGTCGGAAACCGACGATACGGGCTGATGGTGATCAAGGATCGCTTCATCCAATTCAAGCGGATGCAAACCTCGACCATGGTAGCCCTTTTCGATGTTGATTACTTCAAACAGATCAACGACACCTATGGCCATGATATCGGGGACCGGTGTCTGGTGCAGCTCTCAAAATCCATATCCCAGGTCATCTGTACAGAGAACGCCCTCTTCCGATGGGGAGGCGATGAATTTTTAATTGCATGTCCCGCTGACCCCATGGACGAGCTTGAAAAAGTAAAAAAGACATTGCTTGAAACAACCCGGGCAAGTATCGTCATGCATGACGGAATAGCAATTACGTTTACCATTTCCGCCGGGATATCCACGTTTCTTCCTTCCGATACTTCGGAGGATCAGGTTCTCAAGCGGGCGGACTCCGCCTTGTACCGAGCCAAGCAGCTTGGCCGGAATCGAGTCGAAGTAGAATTGTAAGAAAACCGCTCAAATTTCTTGACAATGAATATAGGTATGCTAAGATTGATATATCACTAGATATTTGAGGAGGTTCGTATGAAAAAAATCTGTGTGACAGTCTTGGTATTAATTATTTCGATAACCTGTATTTTCTCTGCGGGTTCGAAGGACAGTGCACCGGTTGCTGGAAGTAATCTTGTGGCAGGGAGTCCTTTGGCTGATGTTCGAGTCCGGCAGGCAATTGCATATGCGATCGATATGGATGCGATTGTTGACAATCTTATGAGTGGTAAAGCGATAGCAGCAAACAGCCTTACTCCAAATGGAGAATGGAAAGTTCCGGGTCTGGAGAATTACACATATAACCCCCAGAAAGCCAGAGAATTGTTAAAAAGTGCTGGTTGGAATCCAAATTACACTCTTGATGTTGTGTATTACTATGGTGATCAAATGACGGTGGACCTCATGACTGCTGTACAAGCATACCTATCTGATGTTGGAATGAAAATGAACTTCAGAAAGCTAGAAGGAGATTTGGCTTCTCAACTTTGGGTTCCTCCTGCTGATCCTGTACATGGGCCCTCTGTTATAAAATGGGATATGGCTTATGCTGCTATCGGTGCTTTATCGATGCATGAGTATTATGATCGGTTCTTAACAGGCGGAGGTTCAAATTCGCATACTCCATCAGATCCTGTGTACGATAAGCTGATTAATGCAACACATGTAGTAGATCCAATCGAACAAAAAAAAGCTTTTTATGAAGTCCAAAAATATGAGAATTTAAATTTACCAGCAATTCCTCTGTATTATCAGCAAGTCTTTGTTGCACAAAGTACTAGACTCGATCGTGCAGGAGCGGGATATGGAAATGAGCAATTTAATTATGATTGGAACATCATCAATTGGACGGTTCCCAGTGATGCATCAGGAAAACGCATACTAAAAACGAATGGGGGACCTGTTCAATTTATTGAAACCCCTTTCCTTAATCCTGGCTTGTATATGAGCCAAAAGGTTTTATTTGATCATCTGATTGTAGCTGATGTAAGTCTCACTCCGTCCAAAGGCGAACTAGCTGAAAAATATAGTGTCAGTTCTGAAGGAAAGTCGATTACTTTCACCTTAAGGAATGATATTTATTGGCATGATGGAGAGATGATTACCGCAGAGGACGTGAAATGGACATATGAGTTTGCGGCGAAGGTACCGACACTAAATGCAGTATTTTCCTCGATGTTGAAAAAGATTTCTTCTATCACAATTGATGGACGAAATATAACTTTCAATTACACAGAAGCTGATCCAAATGCACTTCTCTGCTTCACCCAATTCCCTCCATTACCGAAAAAATATTTCACCAATGTTGATCCTCTTCAATTCCAGCAGGCAACGTATTGGCAGAACCCCATTGGTTCGGGTCCTTTTATGGTAAAAGAAATTCAAATGAACAACTATGCTACATTTGTTCCCTTTGAAAAATACTATAAAGGTAGAGCCAAAATTGATGAAATACAGATGTATCCTTCAGGAGAAAGTGATCCGAATTTAGTCAAGAATGCTGCTGCAGGACAATTGGATTACGCGTATACCAAGAGTGTTGAAGATGTACTGGCTCTCGAGAAAATGGCCAATATCAAAGTGACTCCTGTTGACATTAGGTATACTCGGTTGTTCTTCGTGAATAAGTTCATCAAACCCTGAATGAGGTGATTCTCCGGGAAGGGAAACCTTCCCGGACTACCTTATCTACAAGGCTGAGGAGGAACAACACACATGTTCTCTTTTATTGTTCGAAGAGCACTCACGCTCATTCCAATGCTTCTAATCATGACGTTTCTTATTTTTTTAGGTATGGAGCTCACGCCTGGAGATGCAGTCTCATTTATGGCGGGACCTGAAGCCATGGCAAATATCAGCCAGGCTCAATTGGAGGCATTGAGAGAATCTTTGGGGCTCAATGACCCTTTCTTTATTCGCTATATCAATTGGTTGGGAGGCGTACTTTCGGGGAATTTTGGGTATAGCCTTACCAGTGGCGTACCAATCAAGGATATTGTCTTTTCTCGTATTCCTGCAACTCTGGAACTTTCGGTTGCTGCTCTAATCATTTCTACACTGCTTGGAACACTTCTTGGACTGGTCAGTGCAGTGAAACGTGGACATAGTGCCGACCGGATTTTTACTGTTGTTGGGATGATAGGTGTTTCAATTCCTGAATTTTTTTTAGGTTTGGTAGCTTTGCTTACCTTCTCAATACATTTTGGCTGGTTTCCAATTGGAGGAAGGCTTCGTCCAGAATACACAGCCTATTGGCATCATTTGAAAAACCTTGTGCTGCCTGCTTTGGTTCTTGGTGTGTCAATGACGGCCGGAGTGATGCGTTACACACGATCCAGTATGCTTGATACCATTAACAAGGATTATATAAAAACAGCTAGGAGCAAAGGGCTTCCAGAATGGAGAATAAATTTACTTCATGGATTCCGGGTAGCACTTACGCCAGTAATCGTCCTTATTGGATTTCGACTGCCGATGCTGATAGGTGGTTCTGTTGTTATTGAGCAAATTTTTCAATGGCCTGGTATTGGAAATGAATTTCTTGGAGCTGTGAGAAGTCAAAATTACCCATTAGTTATGATGATAGCCTTGTTCTCTGTGTTTGCAGTACTAATAGCCAGTTTTCTTATTGACCTGCTAACCGCAGCTTTGGACCCTAGAGTCCAGTTGGATTAAAAGGAGAAACTGATGCTATACATTGCAAATCGAAAAGAACGCATAAATAGGAAAATGGATCGAATCCTTGAGGCTGAAAACACAAAAACATTTCGAAAAAAATATGGGAGTAGAAGCACACGTAAATTTATAAAAAATAAGCTTTCTATTCTGGGATTTGCATTGTTTTCCCTCATTCTTCTAAGCTCTCTCTTTGCTCCATTACTCACCTCATATGATCCTCTTTCCATCAACTTGAAGGAAATTCTTCAGGAACCTTCATCCAGTCATTGGTTTGGGACGGATAAATTAGGAAGGGATGTTTTCTCAAGGGTTTTGTATGGAGGAAGAGTCTCTATTTTAGTAGGTTTTGGAAGTGCCTTGGGCGCTGCTTTAATAGGGGTCCTTATCGGAACCTATGGTGGATATAAAGGCGGGTTGCTAGATAAATTATTCATGAGAATCTCAGAAATTTTTATGTCATTTCCCCAGATTATTCTTGTTTTGTTACTTGTCTCGATTGTCGGTCAGAGCATGAAAAATCTAATTTTTATTTTCATAGCAACTGGCTGGGGATCAATTTATCGGATGACTCGTGCAAGGATGTTATCGATTAGGGAAGAAGAGTACATTCAGGCACTGAAAGCTTTTGGAATACATCCTCTTATTATTTGCTATAAGCATATGCTGCCTAATGCATTAGGGCCCATCATGGTAAATATAACACTCAGTACTGCAATGTTTATTCTTCAGGAAGCAGCTTTGAGTTTCTTAGGGCTCGGAGTACCGTTACAAATAGCGACATGGGGAAATATTCTGAATGCTGCCAATGATTTGAATGTACTGCAGTCCTATTGGTGGTTGTGGCTTCCTGTCGGAGTGATAATTTCACTATTCGTACTTGGAATCAACTTTATTGGTGATGGGTTAAGGGATGCCACAGACCCGACTCAGCAGGGATGAGGATTTGAAATGGAAAACGATATAGTATTAAGTGTAAAAAATTTGCGTACTTTTTTCTATCAAGATGGTAGGTGCAATAAAGCTGTAAACGGTGTCTCTTTCGATGTGAAGAAAGGAAAGACACTCTGTATTGTTGGGGAGTCTGGGTGTGGGAAAAGTGTAACCGCTAGCTCAATTATGCAACTTTTACCTGAGTTTTCTCGCATAGAAAAGGGCAGTGAAGTTACCTATTATTCGGATGAAGGACCTATTCGAATAGATCAGCTTTCGAGAACTCATAATTTGATGAGATCATTAAGAGGCTCTCATATTGCGATGATATTTCAAGATCCGATGACAAGTCTAAATCCTGTATACTCAATTGGGTTTCAGATTGAAGAGAATCTTGCTTACCATACATCTCTATCACGTAAAGATCGAAAGATAAAAACCATCAATCTGTTGAAAGATATGGGAATCCCTCTCCCTGAACAGAGAGTAAAAGAATACCCTCATCAATTTTCAGGAGGGATGCGCCAGCGTGCAATGATTGCAATGGCTATGAGCTGCAACCCTAAAATTCTAATAGCAGATGAACCCACTACTGCACTCGATGTTACCATACAGGCTCAGGTCTTTGATCTCATTATGAAATTGAAGCACGAGCGTGAAACAGCAATCATGCTTATTACTCATGACATGGGAGTAGTTAGTGAGTTAGCTGATGATGTTGTTGTGATGTATATGGGAAATG
>Ga0228535_1002813_pt1 | contig 14944 bp, 14 predicted proteins | sample SJ1metagenome_FD_168457 | JGI IMG/M metagenome (GOLD analysis project Ga0228535, IMG submission 168457) | Enriched culture of PCE-dechlorinating microbial communities from Ithaca, New York, USA - SJ1 | ecosystem: Engineered > Modeled > Simulated communities (microbial... > Unclassified | place... | reverse complement strand
AATACATAGGTGATTGCTGCCGTCAGGGTGGTCTTGCCGTGGTCAATGTGACCGATTGTCCCAATATTTACGTGGGGTTTTGTCCTTACATATTTTGCCTTGGCCATTGATTTTCTTCCTCCTTTTATCAATAAAACATTAGATTTATTAATGTTATCTGCCCAGTCTCTTCGCTACTATCTCCTCGGTAATATTCCTGGGAGTCTCTTCATAATGAGAAAACTGCATGGCATAGGTACCGCGGCCTTGTGTTTTGGAACGTAAATCCGTAGCATACCCGAACATCTCTGCCAAAGGAACATATCCTCTGATCACCTGGGCTCCGGAACGGGCTTCCATCCCTTCGATACGGCCGCGGCGGGCATTGATGTCACCAATGACTTCACCCATGTATTCTTCAGGTACAACTACTTCCACTTTCATAACAGGCTCCAAAAGTGCGGGCCGCGCCTTGTCAGCAGCGCTCTTAAAGGCCATTGAACCTGCTATCTTAAAGGCCATCTCCGATGAATCAACTTCGTGGTATGAACCGTCATAAAGAGTGGCCCGGATATCGATCATGGGGTAGCCGGCCAGAATACCGTTTTCCATGGCTTCCCTGATGCCGTTGTCAACGGGAGAAATATATTCTTTTGGAATAACTCCCCCGATAATTTTATTAATAAATTCATATCCGGCGCCGGGCTCCATGGGTTCAAGTTCAATCCAGCAGTGGCCGTACTGGCCGCGACCTCCTGACTGCCTGATAAATTTGCCCTCGGCCTTGGCCTTGGATCGGATAGTTTCTTTATAAGCAACCTGGGGTTTGCCTACATTGGCGTCTACTTTGAACTCGCGCAGCAGACGGTCAACAATAATTTCCAGGTGCAGCTCGCCCATCCCGGAAATAATGGTCTGCCCGGTTTCCGGGTTTGTCTGGATCCGGAAAGTAGGGTCTTCCTCGGCCAGGCGGGAAAGGGCGGCGCCCATTTTTTCCTGGTCTGCCTTGGTTTTAGGCTCGATTGCTACATCAATGACCGGTTCCGGGAACTGCATAGATTCGAGGATAATAGGTTTGCTTTCAGCACAAAGGGTATCCCCGGTAGTCGTCTCTCTTAAACCGACCGCCGCCGCAATGTCTCCCGCATATACTTCCGTCACTTCTTCGCGATGATTGGCATGCATCTGCAGCAGACGCCCGATTCTTTCCTTTTTGTTCTTTGTAGAATTGTAGATATAAGAACCAGACTTCAACACACCGGAATAAACCCTGAAAAATGCGAGCTTTCCTACGTAGGGGTCAGCCATAATCTTAAAAGCCAGAGCGGAAAAAGGTTCATTGTCGCTGGCGTGCCGTTCTTCATCCATACTGGTGTCGGGATGCACTCCGCGCACAGATGGGATATCCGTCGGCGCAGGAAGGTAGTTGACCACAGCATCCAGGAGCAGTTGTACGCCTTTATTTTTGAATGAAGATCCGCAGACTACAGGAATCAGTTTTACATCGAGCGTAGCCGCACGAATGGCAGCCATTAATTCTTCTTCCGTTATTTCTTCGCCCTCGAGATATTTTAAAGTAAGTACTTCATCGCTGTCTGCCACAGCTTCTATCAGCTTTTCGCGATATTCGCCGGCCATATCCAGCATTTCTTCCGGAACACCGGTTTCTTCACTTCTGGTGCCTAAATCATCAACATAAAAATAGGCTTTCATTTTAACCAAATCAACGATTCCCCGAAAACCGTCTTCTGCTCCTATGGGAAGCTGAATGGGCACAGGATTGGCGCCCAGCCGCTCCCTGATCATTTCCACACCTCTAAAGAAATCAGCTCCGATTCTATCCATTTTGTTAATATAGGCAATGCGGGGAACCCCATATTTGTCAGCCTGACGCCATACGGTTTCGGACTGTGGTTCCACTCCACCCACCGAACAGAACACGGCCACCGCACCGTCAAGTATACGCAGAGAACGTTCTACTTCTACTGTAAAGTCAACGTGCCCTGGCGTATCGATTATATTAATGCGATGGTCTTTCCATTGACAGGTGGTTGCGGCAGAGGTTATGGTAATACCTCTTTCCTGTTCCTGAACCATCCAGTCCATAGTCGCAGCGCCATCATGGACTTCACCAATTTTATGCACACGGCCGGTATAGAAAAGGATCCTCTCGGTAGTCGTTGTCTTACCGGCATCAATGTGGGCCATGATCCCTATATTTCTTGTTTTTTCTAATGGAAATTGTCTAGCCATATTCTTTGCCCCCTTCCTTAGACCACTAATGGCCAGATGTATGCTTAAAAAGCTGTATTGAAGATAAGTTTAGCAGCATACTGTTAACGGGGTGCGATATCTTGATTTGGTCTACCAACGGTAATGGGCAAATGCTTTGTTTGCTTCTGCCATCTTATGGGTGTCTTCCCTCTTTTTAACGGCTCCACCTGTATTATTGGAAGCGTCAAGTATTTCTCCGGCAAGTTTGGTCTCTATCGTTTTTTCGCCGCGTTTACGGGCGAAACCTACGAGCCACCTTATTCCCAATGCTTCGCGCCTGTCGGAGCGAACTTCAATGGGCACCTGGTAGTTGGCGCCGCCTACACGACGCGCTTTTACTTCCAGCACGGGCATGACGTTCTTCATGGCTTGTTCCAGCACTTCCAGCCCATTTTTACCTGTCTTGTCCTCAATAATTTTCAAAGCGCCGTAAACCCCGTGTTCGGCTACTCCTCTTTTACCCTCGTACATTACCTTATTGATAAATTTAGTTACAAGCCTTGATTTATAAATGGGATCCGGCAAAACATCTCTTTTGGGCACAGGTCCTTTTCTTGGCAAATTGCTCCCCCCCTTTACTACTGATTATGAAACCGTTGCAAAAGTCCAATGGTCAGGACGACCGAGTGCCGCAGTGCCATGGATGGCAAGGAGCGGCCGCGTCGTAGCATCTGGAGCCTTTTCAACTAGTCTCCAATAAACACAATAATGTGCTGTTTATTTCTTAGCAGCTGCTTTAGGACGTTTAGTCCCATACTTGGAACGGCCCTGGTTGCGTTTTTGTACTCCGGCTGTATCCAGCGCGCCCCTTACAATATGGTATCTTACGCCCGGTAAGTCTTTAACCCGGCCTCCACGCACCAACACCACAGAGTGTTCCTGCAGGTTGTGTCCGATACCGGGAATATAAGCTGTTACTTCAACACCGTTCGTTAACCTGACCCTGGCTACTTTACGCAGAGCAGAATTAGGCTTTTTTGGTGTGGTTGTATATACTCTTGTACAGACACCTCTTTTTTGCGGGCATTCTTTCAAGGCGGGCGCCGTCGATTTTTTGTGTGTCATTTCCCTGCCCTGTTTTATTAATTGACTGATGGTTGGCATATAGCACACCTCCTTCCCAAGCTGTCATAAAGACCTTTGAAAAAATCCGATGGTCAGGACGACCAAGTGCCGCGGTGCCATGGATGGCAAGGAGCGGCCGCGCCTAGCATCTGGAGCTTTTTCAACTAGTCTTTGAATTTAATATTATTCTTCGGGTTCAATGATTGCCACAACGGCTGTGCCAACCTGGATTCCGCTGGCTCTACCCAGATTGGCCATGGTGTCCACTTCTTCAACGGGAATCCCCCGCATTTGGCACATTTCCAGGATGGAATGCCTCATTTTTTCCTCAGCATCCCTGGCCACGTAAACAAGATGGGCTATGCCTTTTTCCACAGCTTTAAAGGACTGTTTAAAACCCACTGTCATTTTCTTAGCCTTGATAAGGCCCGACATGTGTTCAAACCTCCTTTGGCAATAACACACACTGAATAATATTATCACTGGTAAACCGCACTGTCAAGAAAAAGTGAATCCGTATTCTCAATCTAGCGGCAGTAAGCTTCCGGACAATTCGGGAACCGCTGCGGGGGTTTCTTCAACAACAGTGTTAACCTTGATGTTGCGGTATCTGGACATACCGGTGCCTGCAGGTATAAGCTTACCGATGATAACGTTTTCTTTTAATCCTAACAGCGGATCGGTTTTTCCTTTGATCGCAGCCTCCGTTAAGACCCTGGTCGTTTCCTGGAAGGAGGCTGCCGAGAGAAATGAATCGGTAGCCAAAGAAGCCTTTGTTATTCCAAGCAGTACCGGTTTGGCTGTGGCAGGGTCCCCGCCTTTGGCAAAAATCTTAGCGTTCTCTTCTTCAAATTCAAAGATATCGATCAGCCCGCCCGGCAGAAGCGTAGTATCCCCGGGTTCTTCAACTTTTACTTTTCTAAGCATCTGCCTGATCATGACCTCAATATGCTTATCATTGATGTCAACTCCCTGCAGGCGGTAAACGCGCTGCACCTCCCTGAGCAAATAGGTTTGAACTCCCCGGATACCCCTTATTTTCAAAAGGTCATGAGGGTTAATCGAGCCTTCGGTCAGCTCATCGCCCGCAGTAACCTGCTGGCCGTCTTTAACCTTAACACGGGAGCCGAAAGGTATCTGGTAAATATATTTTTCTTCACCATTGTGTAATATTTCAATTTCTTTGCGACCCCTGGTTTCTTGTATACGAACAGTTCCGTCGGCTTCGGCAATAATAGCTTGCCCCCGCGGCTTCCTGGCCTCAAACAATTCTTCGACCCTGGGCAGACCCTGGGTGATATCGTCTCCGGCTACACCTCCGGTATGGAAGGTCCTCATCGTCAGCTGGGTTCCCGGTTCACCAATGGACTGGGCTGCAATTATGCCAACCGCTTCCCCGATTTCCACCATCCGGCCTGTTGCCAGATTCCTGCCATAACACTTGCGGCAGACGCCATAACGGGTTTTGCAGGTTAAAACTGAACGGATGTAAACTTCTTTGATACCCAACTCAATGATATCCGCAGCCTTTTGTTCAGTAATCTCATGGTTGCCAGGAACAAGGACTTCTCCGGTTTCGGGATTGATAATGTCTTCCATGGCAAACCGCCCGATAATCCGTTCATATAAGGGTTCTATCGCTTCACTTCCGTCTTTGATCTCATCTACGTGAATACCCGTCGTCGCTCCGCAGTCATGTTCGCGTACAATTACATCCTGGGCCACATCCACCAGGCGGCGGGTCAGGTAGCCCGAGTCGGCTGTCCTTAGGGCTGTGTCGGCCAATCCTTTACGGGCGCCGTGGGTGGAAATGAAGTATTCCAATACAGCCAGCCCTTCCCGGAAATTGGATTTAACAGGAAGTTCGATGGTACGACCGGAAGGATCTGCCATCAGTCCGCGCATGCCGGCCAGCTGGCGAATCTGCTGGATATTGCCGCGGGCTCCCGAGTTCGCCATCATATAGACGGGATTAAAATGATCCAGTGTATCCAAGAGTGATCTGGTCACATCCTCGGTGGCCTTGTTCCACACGCTTATAACCAGCTGCTGGCGTTCTTCATCGGTGATAAGTCCGCGTCTGAACTGGTTTTCAATTATTTCTACCTGTTTTTCGGCTTCGCCTAACAATTCCTGTTTGTCATCCGGCACCACGATATCAGTTATGCCTATGGTGATGCCGGCCTTAGTAGAATAGTTAAAGCCCAGGTTTTTAATGCCGTCCAGCATAACAGCCGTAGCTGCATTGCCCAACACGCGGAAGCATTTGGCCACGATTTGGCCTAACTGCTTTTTACCCACGACTTCGTTATAGAATCCCACCTCGGGAGGTATAACACTATTAAAGATCAGCCTTCCGGTAGTGGTCCGGATAATCTCGCCGTTGATACGGACATTAACAGGTTCATGGATCGTTACTATCCCTGATTCATAAGCATATACCGCTTCTTCGTAATTTGAAAAGACCCGGACAGGCTGATCGGGGTTAGCTTTTTCCATCGTCAGGTAATATGAACCCAGCACCATGTCCTGGGTAGGAGTCACCACCGGACGCCCGTCTTTGGGATTGAGGATATTATGGGAAGACAGCATCAAAAGCCTGGCTTCCACCTGGGCTTCTGCCGACAGGGGAACGTGCACAGCCATCTGGTCACCGTCGAAGTCGGCATTATAAGCGGTACAGACCAACGGGTGGATCTGCAGAGCCTTGCCTTCTACCAGGATCGGTTCAAAAGCCTGGATACCCAGTCTGTGCAAGGTTGGGGCACGGTTTAACAGGACGGGGTGGTCCTGAATAACTTCTTCCAGGACATCCCAAACCTCATTACGAACCCTTTCCACCATCCGTTTCGCACTTTTAATATTGTGGGCATGGCCGTCGTTGACAAGTTTTTTCATGACAAAGGGTTTAAAAAGCTCAAGAGCCATTTCCCTGGGCAGACCGCACTGGTGCAGCTGCAGCTCGGGGCCGACTACTATAACCGAACGCCCGGAATAGTCGACGCGCTTGCCCAGAAGGTTCTGGCGGAACCTTCCCTGCTTGCCTTTCAGCATATCACTAAGGGACTTGAGCGGCCTGTTGCCGGGTCCGGTGACAGGCCGGCCGCGGCGCCCGTTGTCAATAAGAGCGTCCACCGCTTCCTGCAGCATTCTTTTTTCATTCCGCACAATAATATCGGGAGCCCCTAAATCAAGGAGCCTTTTTAACCGGTTGTTACGGTTTATCACACGCCTGTACAGGTCGTTCAAATCCGAGGTGGCAAACCGCCCTCCGTCCAGCTGAACCATGGGCCGCAGCTCCGGAGGAATTACCGGGATAACATCGAGGACCATCCATTCGGGACGGTTGCCCGAGTTGTTAAAGGCTTCAACCACTTCCAGCCTTCTGATAGCCCTTACTTTACGCTGGCCGGTTGCTTCACGCAGCTCCGTACGCAGTTCAGCCGCCACTTCATCCAGGTCCATCTCTTCCAGTAAGACCTTGATGGCTTCAGCCCCCATCCCGGCCTGAAAACGGTTTCCATACTTTTCTTTGTATTCCCGGTACTCCTGTTCGGATAAAAGCTGCTTTTTCATAAGGGGGGTGTCCCCGGGTTCGGTAACAATATATGAAACAAAATATAATACTTTTTCCAAAGAACGGGGAGAAACATCAAGTATTAAACCCATTCTGCTGGGTATCCCTTTAAAATACCAGATGTGCGAACAGGGCGCGGCCAGTTCAATATGGCCCAGCCTTTCCCGGCGAACCTTGGATTTGGTGACCTCCACGCCGCAGCGGTCACAAATAATACCTTTATATCTCACACGCTTATATTTGCCGCAGTGACATTCCCAGTCACGCGTAGGTCCAAATATTTTCTCGCAGAATAAACCTTCACGTTCAGGTTTCAAAGTACGGTAGTTGATGGTTTCCGGTTTTTTAACCTCACCGCTGGACCAAGCCCGTATTTGTTCAGGAGAAGCCAAACCAATCCTCATTCTGTCGAAATTATTGACATCTAACAAGGGCCTCTCTCCCTTCCCTGTGTTATTTTTATCACACCATTTCTACCAGACACACAACCTGTTTAATTGTAGTCCTCTTCATCCTCCGGCTCATCGAGGCCGGGTTCAAACTCGATAAATCCCTCTTCGCTGATCTCGTCTATTTCATCATCTTCATACCCTTCGCTGACCAGCCTGTCAGGGGCGTGAATATCCAGGCCAAGTTCTTTTGCAGCCTCGCTTACGTCATCGTCGACTTCCCGGATTTCGATCTCTTCATCGTTCTCGGTATATACTTTAACATCGAGACCCAGGCTCTGCAGTTCTTTGATCATTACTTTGAATGCTTCGGGGACTCCCGGCTCAGGCACGTTTTCTCCCTTGACTATTGCCTCGTAGGTCTTGACGCGACCCACCACATCGTCTGATTTCACTGTCAGGATTTCCTGTAAAGTATAGGAGGCGCCGTAAGCTTCCAGGGCCCAAACTTCCATTTCTCCAAACCGCTGTCCGCCAAATTGGGCCTTTCCGCCCAAGGGCTGCTGTGTTACCAGAGAGTAAGGTCCGGTGGAACGGGCATGAATTTTATCGTCTACCAAATGGGCCAGCTTGAGCATATACATGTAGCCGACGGTAATTTCATTGTCAAAAGGCACGCCGGTCCTGCCGTCATACAGTACTGTTTTTCCACCGTACGGGAGCATTGCTTCCTGCAGCATAGCAGAGATATCTTCTTCAGTAGCGCCGTCAAAGACCGGGGTTGCAACTCTGAAACCGAGGGCTTTCGCTGCCCAGCCCAGGTGGGTCTCCAAAACCTGGCCGATATTCATCCGGGAAGGCACCCCCAGGGGGTTCAAGACTATTTCGATGGGTGTACCGTCCGGTAAAAACGGCATATCTTCTTCCGGTAAAATACGGGAGATAACACCCTTATTACCATGCCGTCCGGCCATCTTGTCGCCTTCGGAAATCTTGCGTTTCTGCGCAATGTAGACACGCACGATCTGATTTACTCCGGGAGCCAATTCGTCCCCGTTTTCCCGGGAGAACACTTTCACGTCAACTATTTTCCCGGCTTCACCGTGGGGAACGCGCAGCGAAGTATCCCTTACTTCTCTGGCCTTTTCACCGAAAATAGCTCGCAGGAGACGTTCTTCCGCCGTCAGTTCCGTTTCTCCTTTAGGCGTAACTTTCCCTACCAGGATATCTCCGGGCCTCACTTCAGCCCCAATCCGGATAATCCCCCGTTCGTCCAGGTCCTTCAAGACATCCTCGCCCACATTGGGAATATCCCTGGTAATTTCCTCAGGACCCAGTTTGGTGTCCCTGGCATCGCATTCGTATTCCTCAATGTGGATTGAAGTGAAGTAATCTTCTTTGACCAGCTTTTTGCTGATCAGGATGGCGTCTTCGTAATTATATCCTTCCCAGGTCATGAACGCTACCAAAACATTCCTTCCCAGGGCCAGTTCTCCCTGGTCCGTAGACGGACCATCGGCGATAACCTGACCTGCCTCCACCCGTTCACCTTTGTTGACGATCGGCTTTTGATTGATACAGGTTCCCTGGTTGGAACGGGCAAACTTAATTAGTTTATGACGTTCCGTTTGTCCGTCCTCAGTCCTGATCATAATTTCATTGGCAGCAACCCGGTCCACAATTCCTGTGTTTTTGGCCAGCACCACAACGCCTGAGTCCCTGGCAGCCTTAAACTCTTCGCCGGTACCTACGTACGGTGCATCTGTGCGCAATAAAGGCACGGCCTGGCGCTGCATGTTGGCTCCCATCAGAGCACGGTTAGCGTCATCATGCTCTAAAAAGGGAATCATGGCGGTGGCGATAGATACTACCTGCTTGGGGGACACGTCCATATAATCCACTTTTTCGACCGGAACGACCAGTATCTCACTGCCGTGCCGGGCATTAACTCTGGCATTTATAAAACGTCCGTCCTCGTCAAGAGGCGCGTTAGCCTGCGCAATGACATAATTATCCTCTTCATCAGCTGCCAGGTACACAATTTCTTCGGTTACCCGGCCTGTTGCTTTATCCACTTTGCGGTAAGGGGTTTCAATAAAGCCGTACTCATTTATTCTGCCATACGTGCTTAAAGAACCGATCAGTCCGATATTCGGACCTTCCGGTGTCTCAATCGGGCACATCCGTCCGTAGTGGGAATGGTGTACGTCTCTGACCTCAAAGCCGGCCCTTTCACGGGACAGCCCGCCCGGACCCAGCGCGCTGAGACGGCGCTTATGGGTTAATTCAGCCAGCGGGTTGGTCTGATCCATAAACTGGGACAACTGGCTGGACCCGAAAAACTCTTTGATAGCCGCAACCACAGGCCGTATATTAATAAGGACCTGGGGTGTGATCACATCAACATCCTGAATGGTCATACGCTCACGGACCACCCGTTCCATTCTGGATAGCCCTATCCTGAACTGGTTCTGCAGTAACTCGCCTACCGAGCGCAGACGCCGGTTGCCCAAATGATCGATGTCATCAGGTTTTCCTTCCCCGCTCATTAACCTGATCAGGTATTGCACACAGGCAATAATATCCTCTTTTGTGATATGGCGTATATGAGGAGGAACATCTATCTTAAGTTTTTTGTTCAGTTTGTAACGACCCACGTGGGCAAGGTCGTACCTTTTCGGATCAAAGAAAAGAGTATTCAATAACGAGCGCGCGCTGTCCACCGTGGGTGGTTCACCCGGGCGCAGCCTTTTGTATATTTCTACCAGCGCCTCGTCTTCGGATTCTGTATGGTCCCGTTCAAGGGTCAGGCGAATACGCTCATCATCGCGGAACAGTTCGGCAATCTGCCCGTTGCTGCTGTGGCCCAGCGCCCTTAGGAGCACTGTGGCGGGTAGTTTTCGTGTCCTGTCGACCCTAACAAAAATGTTGTCATTGATGTCAGTTTCAAATTCCAGCCAGGCGCCCCGGTTGGGAATAATGGTCGCACCATAAATCTTCTTGCCGCTGGGGTCTTGCTGTTCGGTATAATATACCCCGGGAGACCTTACCAGCTGGCTGACGATGACCCTTTCCGCACCGTTAATAATAAAAGTTCCTTTTTCAGTCATCAAAGGGAAGTCGCCCATAAATACTTCCTGTTCCTTGACTTCTCCGGTCTCTTTGTTAATAAGCCTTACTTTGACCCTCAATGGGGCAGCATAAGTCACATCTCTTTCCTTGCATTCCTCTACTGAATACTTGGGCTCTCCCAGGCTGTAGTCGATAAACTCAAGAATGAGATTGCCGGTAAAATCCTGGATAGGAGATATGTCGCGGAACATTTCTTTGATTCCCTCATTAAGAAACCACCTGTATGAATTTTGCTGGATTTCAATAAGGTTGGGCATTTCAAGTACTTCCTTAATTCTGGCAAAACTTATTCTCGTTCTCTTCCCCACTTGCACCGGATGACGCATTAATACATCCCCCCCTCAATCCATTGATTATTTAAAAACATAAAGGTCTAAATAAAAACACCTAATAGCAAGGTCAAAAACCTTGCTATTTTTAGTACACTTATGTATTATTTCCTAATATTTCCTGTATTATTCGCCATACCTAACCTGCCTTGGTATGTGTATCCACTTAATGATAAATAATCGCATTTTAAAATATTAGCATAACCTGGAATGGCTGTCAACATCTTTTTTGCACTCCTTGTGTTTATTGTGTTTATGTAGATTGAGCCCCCTCAATTAAACTAAACGAAAAAGCCCCCTATGACGGGGGCGCAGAACCATTTAATTTCTACTTTAGTTTCTCATCAAAAATTGATGTTTAATAAGACTCGGCGGGATTTTTCGGCAGTCTTACTTGATTTCTACAGTAGCGCCTGCCTCAACCAGCTTAGCCTTAGCTGCTTCGGCTTCTTCTTTGCTCACTTTTTCCTTAACAGGCTTGGGAGCTCCGTCCACCAGGTCCTTGGATTCCTTAAGACCCAGACCGGTCAACTCACGAACAACCTTGATAACGTTTACTTTCTTTTCGCCGGCAGCGGAAAGAATTACATCAAATTCTGTCTGCTCCTCTTCGGCGGGAGCGGCAGCGCCGGCGCCTGCGACAGGAGCAGCAGCAACAGCGACGGGGGCAGCAGCGGAAACCCCAAACTCTTCTTCAAAAGCTTTAACCAGTTCAGCAAGTTCCAGTACTGTCAAACCTTTGACAGCTTCAATAATTTCGTTAATTTTAGACATTTAAATATTAACCTCCTTAAAATAATTCAAATTAATTATATACAGCTAATCCTCATGCTTCTTCTTTAGCTTTTCTGAGCGCTTCCAGGGCATAACCGAATTTGCGGATCGGTCCCTGGAGAACGTTGGCCATACCAACAAGGGGACTTTGCATAGCTCCCAGAACCTGGGCAAGTAATACTTCACGGGGCGGTAGGTCGGCCAGGTCTTTGACCCCTTGCGCGGAAATAGCTTTTTTCTCTAAAATACCGCCTCTGACAGCAATTTTGTCGTTAGTCTTTGCATATTCGGTCAATATTTTAGGACCTGAGACAGGGTCTTGCATACAGAAAGCCCAGGCCGTAGGCCCCTGTAAATAATCATCCAGCCCGCTTAGACCCAGTTCATCAGCTGCAATTTTGACCAGGGTGTTTTTTAAGATTTTCAAGTCAACATCAGCAGCTCTTAACTTGGCTCTCAACGCAGTCGCCTGCGCAACGGTCAATCCCCGGTTTTCCAATATTACAACGGACTGGGACTTGTTCAGCTTTTCTTTAACCTGCTCCACTACCAGTTTCTTTTCCTCGAGGGTACCCAATAGCAGATGCCTCCTTTCATCAGGAAATAAGAATCAAAAAAACCCCCGCAGACATACGGAGGTTTTCCTAAACTAATATTCCTATCCGGACATGATATTAATCCAGGCAAAATAACCAACCTCGGCAGGCCTCAATTTGAGTTTAAGCGCTCAACACCTGCTGTCTACGGCAAAATGGGTATTAAGTTGACAAATCACAGTATAGCAAACACCCTGGGAATAGTCAACAAATTATACTAATTTTAATGGGTTTAATTTTATGCCGGGTCCCATGGTGGAAGAGACAGTTACGGTCTTAATGTACTGACCCTTTGCTCCGGGCGGTTTAGCCTTTATTATGGCTTCGGTAAACGTCTGGAAGTTCTCTTCCAGCTTCTCGAGGTCAAAGGACACTTTACCGATGGGGGCATGAATAATTCCTGTTTTCTCAACACGGTATTCCACTTTACCGGCTTTTATTTCTTTAACGGCTCTGTCTACATCAAAAGTGACAGTACCAACTTTTGGGTTTGGCATCAGGCCTTTGGGCCCCAATAGTTTACCCAGCTTACCCACTGTACCCATCATATCGGGTGTGGCAACAGCTACATCGAATCCAAACCAGCCCTCCTGGATTTTTGCCACCATATCTTCGGCGCCGACAAAATCTGCTCCGGCGTTTTCAGCTTCTTTGACTTTTTCACCCTTGGCAAAAACCAGGACTTTACGGGTTTTTCCCGTGCCATTCGGCAATACAACCGCGCCGCGGACCTGCTGATCAGCGTGCCGGGGGTCCACACCAAGTTTAATGGCAACTTCTACGGTTTCGTCAAACTTGGAATTTGAAATGTTCTTTACGAGTTCGAGCGCCTGTTTTGGTTCATACAGAGTGTTCCTGTCAACCTTTTTTAGCGCCTCCTGATACTTTTTACCATGTTTTGCCACAATAATATTCCTCCTTTGTGGTTATTGCGGATTCCCTCTTTTCGAGATTCCTCCCACTTATTTCGGCTAAAGACTAGCCCTCTACGATTTCAATCCCCATGCTGCGGGCAGTTCCTTCCACCATACTCATGGCAGCCTCAAGTGAAGCGGCATTGAGGTCGGTCATTTTGAGTTCGGCAATTTCTTTTACTTTGGCTTTGGGAACTTTAGCAACTTTCTTCTTGTTTGGCTCACCTGAAGCCGTTTCAATGCCGGCAGCCTTTTTTAAAAGTACTGAGGCCGGCGGTGTTTTACAAATAAATGTAAAAGAACGGTCAGCATATACCGTAATCTCAACAGGGATAATCAATCCTGCCTGCTTAGCAGTCCTCTCGTTAAACTCTTTACAAAACTGCATAATATTAACGCCGTGTTGCCCCAGGGCAGGGCCAACAGGAGGCGCCGGGGTAGCTTTTCCAGCCAAGCATTGCAATTTGATGAATCCTACAACTTTCTTTGCCATTAGATGGTTACACCTCCTTATCTTATACCTAAATGGTCTTCTGTGCCTGTGTAAAGTCGAGTTCAACAGGAGTTTCACGTCCGAACATTGCCACAAGCACCTTTATCTTACCCTTATCGGGATATATTTCTTCTACAGTACCAATAAAATTCTGGAAAGGACCCGAGATAACCCTGACGCTTTCTCCCGTTTGGAAAGCGACCTTGGGTTTTGCTTCCTCTATACCCATATGCTTTAGTATTTGCTTTATTTCCGAATCCAAAAGAGGGATTGGTTTTGAACCGGTGCCCACAAAACCGGTTACGCCGGGGGTATTGCGAACAACATACCAGGAATCGTATGTTAGAATCATCTCAACCAGGACGTATCCGGGGAAAACTTTCCGCTTCAAAATTTTCTTTTTGCCGTTTTTTATTTCAATTTCATCTTCCATTGGTACAAGGACGCGGAAAATTTTATCTCCCACATTCATTGATTCAACACGCTTTTCCAGGTTAGCTTTAACCTTGTTCTCATATCCGGAATATGTGTGTATAACAAACCAGTTTTTTTCCATAAACAAGGGGCCCCTATCGGCAGCAGGACCCTCCCTCCTTCAAAACCATAGTTACTTAACGATCTGACTCATCACAAAGCTGACGCCGGAATCAAAAACCCAAATAATTACTCCCACCAGAACAACCGAAACCAGTACAACCAAGGTGTAAGTAGTTATTTCTTTTCTGTTGGGCCAGTGCACTTTCTTTAACTCTCCGGCTACTCCGCGGTAATACTTTTTAATTCTTTGAAAAAGGCTAACTTTTTCTCCCTTGGCAACACTCATACTTCACACATCCTTAATAATACATATATCTTAACCTTGTATACCGGATGGTAAACAGGCCCCGTCACTTTACTACTTTGTTTCTTTATGAGCAGTATGGGTTTTGCAGAATTTACAGTATTTCTTTAATTCAATTCTGTCGGGAATATTCTTTTTGTTTTTTGTGGATGTATAGTTGCGACGCTTACATTCCGTACAGGCCAAAGTAATTGCTATCCGCATTTTGCCACCTCCTAGACAAACTCACATGACGGGTATTTTATCCATAACATCATATAATTTATCATAAGCCTTTTTTTGTGTCAACATAAACCTTTTACGCTTTGACTATCGCTGCTAAATTAGTCTTAGTCTTACGACTGCTTGTAGTAAAACAGACCCCCTTCTGTGCCGCACCTTTATCGGTCAAGCCAGCCATCCGGGGGCCGTTGCTTCAAAAGTTCATTGATATCAGGTTTGTAGATTCATCAGTGTTTATCCGGACAGTCGGATATCGGACAATCGGATAGTCGCGTTTACTCGTTTATACCTACGACCACTCCGGCGCCCACAGTACGGCCGCCTTCACGGATAGCAAAACGCAGTCCTTCCTCGATAGC
>Ga0228535_1002811_pt1 | contig 14955 bp, 15 predicted proteins | sample SJ1metagenome_FD_168457 | JGI IMG/M metagenome (GOLD analysis project Ga0228535, IMG submission 168457) | Enriched culture of PCE-dechlorinating microbial communities from Ithaca, New York, USA - SJ1 | ecosystem: Engineered > Modeled > Simulated communities (microbial... > Unclassified | place... | reverse complement strand
CGCCTTGTTCCGCGTCTGGGGTGTCCCGTTCACCACCGCAGACTGCCAGAGGGCGGGATAATGCTCCTTCACAGACCCGCTCTCCACGATCTGAGCCAACGTGGCCATCGCACCGATCCGAAGACCGGCGACGGGATCGTAAATCACGTAATCCAACCCCGGAATCTCGGATAAACTGACAACATAGGGCACCTTCAGCCCTGCTTTCATCAGCACCAGCAGATCCGTACCCCCCGCTAAAACCGCCGCCTTGTCCTGATATTTGGACAGCATCTCTACCGCTTCCGGTATGTTCTGAGGTACCAGCAAATCGAATTCCGGTAAAATGCGACTACTCATAATAACAGTTCCTCCCTCCTTTGGATGTGCTGTACATTTTTTCGTGCACTATGCGGGACGCTCGTTCATCGTGTTTCAACCCTCATCTGCTGCTTCATCCCCCCAGCCCATTGTCCTTCCCCCGCAACGTCGGTCAAGGGCGTCGATGTCAAGCCAGGCGGATATAATCCGCTCTTGATTGGTTCGTAAATTTCAACGTCTTCTCTCCCTTCACCTCCCCTCCGCTGCGACATGATGTTTTATCGCAGGAAGGTCATGGTCCGGGGGGTGGACCATGACTTCCCTGCACCATAAGGATTCGGTATGAGAACAGCCCGTGATAGACAATTCTCACCGTACCGCTCAGGAGGCGGCACAAAACGCAATCCACCCGTGGAGACATTTCAGGCCGTAACCCCATGTCACGAGAATAAAGGACCATTCTGTTATTCTTCTGAAATAAACCCCGGCTGGTTGCCGCAATGTGAATGCCCCCCTTAGAAAGCAGATTAGGGGTTTCAAACAAAGATGTCTATCGGGGTTTGCCTGATTATGAAGTTCGCAAACCCTGAAAGATCGATTAGAAAATACTGAGAAAAGGGGGACACGGGGCTAACGGAAAAAATCCTTTCCCTTATATCCTTCGACCGTGGTCAGTCCCTGGCGAATGGCGTACTTGGTCAGTTCGGCGACACTGAAGAGGTTCAATTTTTCCATGATCTGGCGCCGGTGTGTTTCGATGGTTTTCACACTGACATGAAGGCGTAAGGCGATTTCCTTGGTGGGATGCCCTTCCGCGATCTGCTGGAGGACTTCCACCTCACGATCGGTCAGGACATCGGTCACGGGAGAAACGTCATCTTTCTGCAACTGGCGGACATAATCCTCGATAACGATCCCGGCAATGCTCGGACTCAGGTAAATCCGATTTGACACGACGACCCGGATCGCGTTGGAAAGCTCCTCGAAGGAGTGATCCTTCAACAGGTATCCCGAGGCGCCCGAACGGAACATTTCGGCAATGAAACGGCGGTCGGAATGCATGGACAGGGCAATCACCTTTACGTCCGGAGATTCGGCCTTGATTTTTTTCGTCGCGCCGATTCCATTTAAATCCGGCATGGCAATGTCCATGATAACGACATCCGGTGCCAGCTCCCGCGTCATCCTTACCGTGGTCAATCCGTCTTCGGCTTCCGCCACGACCTGCATGTCGGATTGCTTGTCGAGAAGAGCCCTCAGTCCTTCCCGCATGATCTTGTGGTCATCGGCCACCAGGATTTTAATGTTCATGAGGCAATTCCTTTATTCTGCGCTTTCGTTTTCGATTGAGCGGAACCCGCAACAAAACTCTTGTACCCGATCTCGCCGCCGAATCGATCCTGAGTTCCCCTCCGAGATAATTCATGCGCTCCCGAATACTGAAGAGACCGAATCCCGTTTTTTCACCTCTTGCCCCCCCCACCGAGGAAGGATTGAATCCGATGCCGTTGTCCTCCACAGACAACCTGATCTGGTTTCTCTCCCTTGAAACGGTCACCTTGACTTTTCCGGCCTGGGCGTGTTTCGCCACGTTCATCAGCAGTTCCCTGACAATCTGAAACAGCACGATCCGTATCTCCTCGTCCAGGGGTTTGGCCAACCTGTCATGTTCACATTCGACGGAAATTCCGTATTCGTCCTGAACGCGCTCCGCAAGCCATTCCAGTCCGGCCTCCAGACCCAACTCATACAGAACGGGGGGGCTCAACTCGAAAACCAGGGATCGCGTATCTTCGATCGTCTGGACAACGAGAGCATAGATTTCCTCCAGGGGTTCGAGCAGGCTGGTGCATCGAACGGACTCGCGCAAAGCGCCGAGTTTCATTTTGGAAAAGGCCAGGTTCTGGCCGATGTGATCGTGCAGATCGATGGCAATTCTCCGCCGTTCCCGTTCCTGCACCAAGGACAGATCCAACGCCAAAGTTCGCAGACGCTCCTGGTACCTGCGTATTTTTTCTTCCGCCCGTTTCCGTTCCCCGATGTCCCAGATCAGGGCCTGAATCACCTTTTTCCCGCCGATTTCCAACCGGTTCAGGAGAACCTCCGTGATGATGACTGTGCCTTCCGGACGGCAATGGATCCACTCATAAAAACGGGGACCGTCTTTCAGGGCCCCTTGAATTTGTTCCGTGGCCCATTCAATGGAATGGTGCCCATCAGGTTGCCATGCCGGCGAAAATTCACCGGGATTCCGGCCGATCAGATCTTCCTTGGAGGACAGACCATACAGTTCGAGGGCTTTCCGATTGCAATCGAAGATCCCGTTTTCATCAATCATCAGGAGGGCGTCGTGAGACGACTCAAAGAGGGTCCGGAATTTTTGTTCCGATTCCCTGAGTTCCACTTCTGCCCGTTTTCGGTCCGTAACATCACGGATGAGGGCTAAAAGACAATCCTGTCCCCAGATCTTCCCTCTCTTGAGACTCACCTCCATCCAGACCCGTTTGCCTGTTTTCCGGCATACCTCCGCTTCGTAGATCTGGGATTGTCCCGTAACGGCCCCACGGAGCCTCTGCAGGACCTCTTCTTCCCGGAAATTTCGATCCCCGGCTGCCAAAATGCCGACCCCCCCTTTTTGCATTTCCTCCAAGGTATACCCGAACATCTCCGTAAACCTCTGGTTGATAGCGATGAATTGAAATGACCGGATATCATGAACGGCGATGGCATCGTTCACCGCTTCAAAGAAGGAACGGTCATCCATTTCGCCTTCGCATCCGGCATAATCGGGCGCAGTATCGAGTTTCATTTCCATGGTCCGCCTCAGCCGATTCTGTTTGCAGGCTGGTTCTTCAAACGGTTTTGCCTCTTTTTCCGATGGATTCTGCAAAATCTGCGGTCACTCCCTTACAATTGTGAAAAAAAGCTGAAAAACAGGAAGTCACCTTTACCGAACGGATGTAACGATTCAAACTTCGCAATTCGCGGCAAAGTCTACCGTCTCGCCTCCCTTGTGTCAAAAGGATTTTATATTTCACGGGAAAACGGGCCTGTCACCGATTTTCTTTTTTCCCCTTGACGAATGTTTCGTTATGATTTACTTTTTTAGTGAATTCTAGTTTTCGTGATTCGACCGGGTTGGCCCTGTTAAAAACTCTTGTCCTGATTCAGAGGATGTGATGAAGACGAAAACTGCATGGTTTACCGCTCTGCTCCTTTTCCTGGTCTTTTCTTCCTCTTCGACCGTCGCCGTCGACCAAAGCGGTTGCCTGACCTGCCACACAAACGAGAAAATCATAAAAATGCTCTATAAACCTCCCGCTACAGGCCCCTCCGAAGGGGAAGGATGAGCGGGAGCACCTCCACCGGTTCGGTCGGAAGAAATGTACAAAGGTTATGTCATCGACAAGACCCTTCTTGACGGGGACCCCCATTTCAGCAGGGGCTGCCAATCCTGCCACAAGGGTAATGCGAAGGGTACGACCCGTGAAGAGGCCCACAGGAGCCTTGTAAAAAGGCCCTCCGACAACCTGAAGACCTGCGCCATGTGCCACCGGAAGATCGTCGATACGTATGGAAAATCTCTGCATTATACGACAATCGGACAACGGCAGGGGGTTATGAAACGTTTTTCGGAAACAGAATTGAAAGCGTTCGATGAAAAGGTTTTTCAGCAGTCATGCCGGAGTTGCCATGCCTCCTGCGGTGATTGCCATGTCCGGGGAGCTGCTGTCGGCGGCATCAGCATCGGCCTGATCAAGGGGCATAAATTCGTCAAAAAAGACGAGGGTAAAACCTGTGCTTTCTGCCATGGAGGAAGAGTTTATCCCGAATACACGGGGGAATATGGCGGCAGGCCGGATGTCCATTACCAGAAGGGCATGCTGTGCATGGACTGCCACAAGAAATCCGATATGCACGGCGACGGGAACGCTTACCTCTCCAAGCAGGATGTGAAAGACCGGCCCGCCTGCACGAACTGTCATACGAAACTGGGACAGGAAGCCAGGCTGACCGTACGGACCGCGCACACCAGACACCGGGGAAAAGTGACCTGCTACGGTTGCCACGCCTCCGCCGAATACCGGAACTGTTACGGTTGCCATCTGGGCACCGGCGCCACCGCCAAACCCGGTTTCATCCTCGGTCTGAACCCCCGGGACAGGAAAACGCTGACAACCCTGCGGCTGATTCCGACAGTCAGGGACAGTTTTGAAAAAGCGGGCGTGACGATGTCGAATTTCGACAGCCTTCCCAACTACTGGGACACGCCCGTCCATAATATCCGGAAGCGGACGGACAGGACCCGCTCCTGCGACGCCTGCCATACGGGCAAGGACGGCTTTCTGACAAAAGAGGTGCTTGTGGAACAAGGTTCCAAGGCAAATGACGGTTTAATTTACAACATTAACCCCATTCCCATCAATCCTTAGGAGGCCATGATGAAAAAAGCGAAGTTACTCTTGACGGCGGTTGTTTTCATGTTCCTGTTGCCCATGGCGGTTCTTGCGCAGACCTTTTCACCCGTTGTTTCCACAGAGGATCTGTCCGTCGGCCTGACCAATCCCGATCTGGTGATCGTGGATATACGGAAGGTGGAAGAGTACAAGGCCGGGCACATTCCCGGCGCCGTGAATGTGTTTTACGGTACCTGGGCGGTCAAGGCCGGCGACAACGACAACCAGTTACCGGCGGATGACGACCTGGCGGACACCCTGGGTTCCGCGGGAATCAAGCCGGACTCGACGGTTGTCGTTTATGGGAAAACCGATACCCCTCCCGACCTGGTCAACGTGACACGCGTTGCCTGGACCCTGAAATATGCCGGCGTGCAGAAGGTCTCCGTCCTGGATGGCGGATTTGAAAAGTGGGCCGCTTTTGAAAAACGTCCCGTATCCACCGATACCACCGTGCCGAAAGCCGCTTCGTACCAGGGCAAGTTCAACAAGAACATTGTGGCCAGTAAAGACTATGTCAAGGCCAGCATGGGCGGTAAGGGCAAGGTCCTGATCGTCGACGTGCGGGAACCGGATTTTTATAAAGGGATTCAGAAGCTCCCCTTCATCGCCAAGGCGGGCCGCATCGCCGGAGCCGTCAATCTGCCGACATCCCAGCTTTTTGAAAAATATCCCGCATCCGGTGAAAATGCGGGCAGTTGCTGTACGATCTACAAGGGGAAAGAGATTTTGAAAGGAATCGCAACCCCGGTGGTCGGAACCGACCCGACCCGGGAAATCATCGTCTACTGTGATACGGGTAAGTTCGCCACCGGCTGGTGGTTTGTCCTGAGCGAGGTCCTCGGTTACAAGAATGTCAAGAATTATGATGGATCGACCCAGGAATGGATGCGGGACCAGAACGGACCGACGCTCCCGTAGCGACACTTCAAAACCAGCATTTTAATCCCAGCAGAGAAAGCCTCTCCTGCCGGAGGCCGTAAGGAGAGGCTTCTCTTGACGAAAGAGCAATCCTGATCTCATCCGAAAGGCCTAAAGCCCCTTCTTTTCAAACCACCGGAAAAGACCAAGTCCCGCCACAATGAAGAGGACGATGACGATCCAATGATTGATCCCCAAAATCCCGGGGATGGTGATTTTCCCGAAATCTCCCCAGGTCAGAACGGTTGCCTTGAGAAGGGGATACGACTCGGCAAACACGGCCGCCCCGACCAGCATTCCCAAGACACCCCAAAGGGCGTCCCAGCGCCCTTCGCCGAGGGCGCCCAGCTGCGTTCCGGGGCAATATCCCAACAATCCCCAGCCCAGGCCGAAAATCAATCCGCCCAGGATGTTTCCGCCGAGTATCGTCGGTTTGATGGACAGTTTGACCATGCCCAGGTCGTATAAAAGATAAACGCCGACCATGGCGACCAGAACCGTGCTCAGCATGAATTTCACGATCGTCATGTCCATAAGGCGTAACGCCCCGAGTTGCTTGTCGTACCGGATCACCCTCGCCTTCTGGAGAAGAAATCCGAAGATGATCCCCGTCACCGCACCGTAGACGAGTTCGTTCATGACTTCTCACCTCCCCTGTAAAGCGCCATGGCGACAATGACCCCACCGATGAAGAAACAGATCAATGCGATATACCCGCTGACGGCTAACTGAAGCGACCCGCTCAGTCCATGACCGCTCGGTCACCCGTCCGCCAGGCGGGCGCCGTACATGGCGACGGCACCGCCCACGAAGGCGGCCAATGCCCTCTTGGCCCGGCCCGGCCCGAAGCGCTTCTCCCACATGGGCGGTACGGCCTGCATCTTGAAGGTATTGGAAGTGGTGGATGCAACGAGGGCTCCGAAGAAGATCCCGACAACAAACACGAACTGCCAGTCGATTTTCGGCGCTTCCTTCATGAAGTAAGGCATTTTCGCCACCCGCTCGGCATCGAAGACCCGTTCGATGAAACCGGCGGAGCGCACGAAGGTTGTGGACGCTCCCACATATTTGCCGGTAAACCAGACGGAAAGCACGATAAGCAAACCCGTCAGGGCTCCGGCGAGATACGGGCTCCAACCTTTTTTCTCCTGCATTTCTCCCATTCGTTCCTCCTTTCTGTGTTTGCGTTTCCAAAAACCTGCAGAGGCAATTCTTTTGCCGGACACCATTCAAAGTCTTTGCAAACTTCACTGATGGCCGCTTGTGGATTTGTCCCTGCTCACCATCTCATGAATGAAACGTACCGTCAACGGCCAGGCAAATGCCACCGGCGCCGCCAGCAACGCAACGGATAGTTTCATGAAGGTCTCGGGTGACAGGCCGCGCCAGTCATGGAGAAGAAGCGCGATACAGGCCGACAACACACTGGCGATGAGAAAGCGCCGGGAAAAATAGGCGTTGGCCTCGTACCAGGTTTTATCGTCACGAAGCGTTGTCCGGGTACGGTAGCCGTAAATCGGATTACGGGGAACTTTGCGTAAAACAAGAGGAATCGACACCAGGCAAAAAATGGCACAACACACCAGGATGGTGATCAGACCTTTGTCGTAAGCATCCATGGCATACCCTCACAAATGGTGCAATGGAAACGCCCAGCCAATAGACACCGATGGAATCCCGATCTTAGAAGCGCATTCGGACCCGGTAGGTCACAACCGTTTCCCCGTCCTTCAGGACCGGGACGTTCATCTCCAGTTGGGACGAACTCGCTTTCACCGCCTTGTGCGAGGCGCCGAGCACCTGCCAGTCGCCGGGAACGGGCTCGATGATCCGGACGGTGATGTTTTCCGCCTTGTGGTTCCGCAGGACGATTTCGAAGGCCGCCTCGTAGGTGTCGTTAGCGATCTTCTTCCAGTCCGTCTGCTTGCGCGTCGCCGTGACATCGAAGGCCTCGCCCAGCTTGATCTTGACCTTCTCATCCTTCGGGGTATGGTCGATGGTGTCCTCACCCGTAAACTGGAGGCTCCTGTCCGCGTCGTGCTTGTAAACCCGCACGATTCCCTTGGGAAGGGGCATTCCCATGCCGTTTTCCTTCGCGTTTTCGAACTCGATGAAGACGCTGACCTTTTTCTTCTGTTCCGCTTCCCCGTAGCGGCTGCGGTAATAATAGTCCTCGCCGTAGAGACGGTACTCCTTTTTCACCTTCACCTCCGGCGCATTCAACAGGCTGATCTGCTTGGTGGAGTTGTCTTTCAGGGTCGTCGGCCGCTCCAGGGTATAGATGTGATACTCGAAAAAGGCCTGTTCCCGGAACTGGGGCGCCGGGGCTTCCATCATCTGCGCCTTGTAGACGATATCCCGTCTTCCGGCCAGTTCCTCCCGGACCCGGTTCACATCGCCGGCAACGAGTTTCAGTTTCGCGTTGGGATAGGACGCGCCGCTCCGGTTGTTCAAAGTCACCCAGGCGGAAAGACCTCCGACCTGGTCCTGCGCGTCCAGGACCATCACGTAGTCCGCCCGCCAGCCGATGCCGCCGGTCAGGTAGGCCACCTCGATGTCCTGTGTTCTCAGCGCTTCATTTTTCAGGAGCCACACCAGGGTCGGCTGGGCAATCAGGTTATCCGGCACCCTGGGGAAAATGACCCGGCCGGGATGACCGAAGGTAATTTCATTGCCGATCTGAAAAACGGGGTTGCCGTCGTTGTTGGACAGAATCTTGGCCGTCACGATCTCTTCCCGCTCCGTGTAGGGGTTCTTCGAATAGAGCTTGACTTCTTTTCCCACGTACTTGTCCAGCAGGCGGGCAGGGTTCAGCAGATCGTATTCGTAATTCTGTTCGAGAACCGACAGCGCCTTCGGGTCCGTCAGGGACTGCATGTGCACCGTAGCAGGGTTAATCTTTCCGGCTACGTCCATGAAACGCAGCTCCGTTACCCCTTTGGGCAACTGGATACGCCGCTGGTCCTTGACCAGGCCCAGGTCTTCGTTATAGGCTGTCACCTCCACGGCAATCTGCTGGTCCACCCCGGATGTGCCGACTTCTGCCGTTACTGCTGCCGGACACAGGAAAACCAAGCCGGCCAACAAAACCATGAAGAACCACCCCCGCTGATTTCTTGCCTGTTTCATCTTTGTCACCTCTGTCATGCATTGGAAAAGTCTAAATCCTAAAGTGGATGCTGCCGAAAAAAGTCGCAAAATGCTCTATTTGTCATTCCGACATTTTTTTCGTTATTTCGACTTTTTTCTTCATCATTTCGACCGCAGGGAGAAATCTTTATCCTTCATGCATATTCAAGATCCCTTACATTCATTCGCAATGACAAGAGTCGTTCTTATCAGACAGTCCCTTCGGCGAAATCTTAATTGATTAGACAGGGGATCTCCCTTTTTTGTTCCCAACTATCCCCCGGGCAATTAAATATCTGTTTCCGTCCTGATATCCAGAATCCGGTCCACGTTGAAGACGCGCTTATCCCCCCGGAGCCGGCAGTAGGCTTCGAGTCCCAGGAAGGGATGGCCGTTGTAGGCCATCTCCCGCACTTCAACCGGAAGAATCGTCCGTTTTGTCTTTTCGTCCTTGGCCTTAAGATAGACGATATCGATAGCCCGCTCATCGCTGATAGCCCGCTCCAGAAGCTGTATCTTGTCAGCACGGGAGAGCTTCTTCTCCGCCAGCCGGTACTGGCAACCCGTGAGAAACTTCATCACCTGCCAGTCCACCATGATGTGCCGCTTCTGGATGGGCCGGCGCAAAACGATCCCCCCGAGAGACGTGCAGCGGGAAAGGGCCACGTACATCTGCCCCGGTGCGAAGGTCCCCCGGCCGACGTCGATGATGACCCTGTCGAAGGTTTTTCCCTGGCTTTTGTGGATTGTCACGGCGAAGGCCAGGCGGAAAGGGTACTGGGTAAAAGAGCCGATCGTCTCGGAGGCCAATTGCCCGTCTTTGACGACGAACCGGAAGATCTGCCAGGTGTTCGGGGCGATCTCCACGTCTTCCCCGTCCTCCAGCTCGGCGCAGATGAGTTCCTTCCCTTCCTCGTCCTTCGTCACGCCGGTCACCTTCCCGATTGTGCCGTTGATCCAGCGTCCGTAGGTGTCGTTGTTGAGCAGCATGATCTGGGCGCCGATCTTGAATTTCAACTCCTCGGCCGTGGGGAGATACTCACGACCGAAGTTCCCTTCGGTGTACCCCTGGACACGCCGCAGCTTTCCGGGCAGTTTCTCCAGATGCTCCTCGTTGATCCGGTCCGCCAGGTCGTTCGTGCTGGTCATGCAGATGTAAAAATCGTCGGGGGACGATGTGAAACCGGGATCGACGCGGCTGTTCAGAAAGCGGAGATCCTCATCGGTGACGCTCCGGTTACGGATGGCGTTCAGAAGACGGATGAATTCCTCGTCATGCTGGCGATAGACCTTCTCCAGTTCCACGAAAGTCAGGTCCAGTTCGCCGAAGACGGCGGCGCTGAAGAAGTAGGGCGTCCGGTAACACAGGCGGAAGACGTCTTTTTCCTTTCCTGCCAGCACCGGGGGAAGCTGGTAGAGATCGCCGATGAAAACCATCTGAATGCCGCCGAACGGCTCGTGCTCGTCGGGGCCGTTCAGGCGGAGAAATCGGTCCACGCAATCCAGCAGGTCCGCCCGGACCATGGACACCTCGTCGATGACGATCGTGTCGAACTTTTGATAGATGCTCTGGTCGCTTTTTTTCCGCTTCCGGCGGATGGCCTGGAGCGTCACGTCCGGCTTGAAGCCGCAGAAGGAGTGGATCGTCTGGCCCCCGACGTTGACCGCAGCCACCCCCGTCGGGGCCAGGATCGCCACCCGCTTCCCCGTGTTCCGCCGGAAGTAATTGAGCAGGGTGGACTTCCCCGTTCCGGCCCGTCCGGTGATGAACAGGTGCCGCTTCGTCCCCTCCATCCAATCAAGCGCGCACTGAAATTCGTGATTGAATTCAATTTTTGCGGTCGTCCGGGTCAGCATCAAAATCCCCCTGGGGGTTTACCTTGATAAAGGTCGAACTGCCCTGTTTATTACCCCGGCAATTCAACATATTCCATCCCGTCATTCCCCAGAAATCAGAAATCGATAATGGATCTGAATGGATAACGGATCGGGTCCGGCATGGCGTTTGTGATGTCCGCTTTCCGGAGTAATATATTCTGCGAATGTGCCGAAGTCAACAAAAGACCGCCTCGACCGGTCTGCGTCAGGCATCCCGTGGAATCCGGTCATTGCCCGTTGTTTCGATGATTTGCCTGATCGTGAATTGGATCTGTTGACATGAGTCTCATCGCCATTAAATTCTAACTTGTACGAGCTGTCGGAGGCGGTGAATCAATCGTAACCTGGGCAAATTTTCTCCAGAAAGGAGGTTTGGGCATGTCAATCAACTGGATCACGTCATTCGAGAAAGCGTTGGAAAAGGCAAAAAAAGAGGACAAACTGGTCTTTCTCGATTTCTTCAACCCCAACTGAATCGGCTGCAAAAGAATGGACGCGGTCGCGTACCCAGAACCTGCAGTCATCGAGTTCGTCAACACGAATCTCATCCCGCTCCGGATTCCCGCCGTCGATCACGACCTGGCGGTCGAGTACCGCATCAAATGGACGCCGTCCCTGTTGATTCTCGACGAAAAAGGCACGGAGCACTATCGTAGCCTCGGCTTCTTCTGGCCCCAGGAACTGATCCCCTCCCTGCTCCTGGGCATGGGGAAGGCCTATTTCGACAAACCGGACCGGGTCAAGGCGGCGTCATGCTTCGGTCGCATCATCGAGGAATACCCGAAGAGCTTCCAGACACCGGAAGCCATCTACATGAAGGGTGTCTCGGATTATATCGCGACCAAGAACGCGGCCAACTTGATCGGCATCTACGACCGGTTGTCTGCCGAAGACCCCGACAGCCAGTGGGCCATGCGGGCGAATCCCTACAGCTTTCTGAAATGAACGGGTAAATCAAAACAAGTAAGAAATATATTTACTTGTGATTAATTTTAACCGGTAAAGGCAGGGCCCAACCGCCCTGCCTTCATTATACTTTCCCATATCCTGTCATTTCGACCGCAGGGAGAAACCTTGCTTTTTATAATACCTGTCGCATAAGATTCCTCGTATATGTTCGGAATGACAATGGGATGGAAGATAAAATCTTCAAGATTTCTCGCCGCTCGTGCTCCTCGAAATGACAACAGGATTCGCTGAGTGGGAACCCTAAGCCAGCAGAAACGCCAGCAGCACCGGGCCAACCATCAGTATGGCCGTGATGTCGAGGCCCAAAAGCGGCACCAGGACCAACCCGGCCAGAAGCGACGCCAGGCAGCCGCCGAAAAGGTCCGCTCCGTAGAGGGGAGCGATGACGTGTTCCTGGTCCCGGACCCCGTGAATGCTGGCATAGGCAAAGACGGCGGCCACGAAAAATCCGGAAGCACCCAGGAGCAACGCGGCCCCCGTCAGGCCGAGGGGAATGCTTACCCCGACCAGAGCGGCGATGCCCGCAGTCAGGAGAAGGAAGCCGGCCAGGATCGAGGGACCCCGCCACCGCTTCGCCCGGCTCCCGCCCCGGACCAGCCAGTGATTGACCAGGAATGCGCCGAGGGCCAGCCCGGCCATGAACGCCATGAGCAGGAGTCCGATGTCCCGGTACAGGACGCCCTGCTTCACCTGGTAATACAGGATCAGGATCGTCTCCTGCACCATGCCGATGAAGGCCGCCGTAAAAACGAGAAGCCCCCTTCTGAGACCTTCTTTCAGGCGGGAAAGCAGGAAAAGCAGGGACAGCCCCAGGCACGTCAGGCCGGAGGCAAGCAGGATCGTTCGGGTTGAGACATGGACCGTCGCGTTTCCCAGGGCCGGAAAGAATTTCGACAGCCACAGAAGAAGGGTATAACGGTAACATAGGGGGCGCGTATCCGAATTCGGCACCCCGTCTCCTGCACGGAGGAGCAGGTTGATTTCGGAAAAACGATCGTTCGTATACAGGTAGCGGAGATAGGGAGGAGATACCAGGCGGGCCGTTAACCCCCTTTCCTGCCAGCGATCAACCGGGATCGCGGGAGAACTCGGCAGCGGTGTCGCGGAAGCCAGGATGACGTTGGTCGTCCCGGGAAGAAAAACCACGTGGGGAAAAGCACGGGACAGGGCGGCGTGGACACTCAGCATGCGTTCCCGCAGGGCCGGGCTCCAGTAGTTTTCCGCCGACCGGAGACGAAGGGCCATCACCCCGCCGGGGTTCAACCGCCTCGCGCACTGCCGGAAGAATTCCTCCGTGTAGAAGCGGTTGGCCTGCCCCGAATCCGGTTCGGGCATCCCGACGAGAACCAGATCGCAGGAGCCGCTTCGCGCAAGAAATTGCCGGGGATCGGCATAGACCAAGCGGACGGCTCGATCACGGAGGGAATCACGGATGGTCGGCGGAAGCCAGGGAAGAACGATTCCAACCAGGACGGGATTCAGGTCCACGACGGTGATTTGCGCCGGGCGATGCTTGATCAATTCCGCAACCAGCCCTTCAGGGCCTCCTCCCAGGACCAGGACCGACCGGGGCCGGGGATGCTGAAGGGCGGCCGGGTGGACGAAGGCCGCGGCGTCGGTCCCTTCGGTTTCGAAGGAAAGGACGTCATTTTCATAAACCGCCACCTGGCCCGAGCGCCCCGTGACGGTAACCCGGCCATACGCCGAATCGCGGCTTTCCAGCAGGTCGGGATGATTCCAGGCCGTCGTTCCCCGGTCAATCGCTGATACAGGCCACAGCAGGCAAAGCCAGATGAACGATAAGACAAAGACGGTGAACCGGAACGGGCGAGGCCGTCTCTCCGCCGAAACGGCCGCCGCAACCAGGGCAAAAATACCGCAGACGAGGGCGACTGCCAGGTTCCGGATGCCCCAGGTGAGAACAACCGTCGCCAAGAGGCCCCCGATCACGCCGCCGGCGCACTCGACGGCATAGGCGGCGGCCAGCGTTTTTCCTCTCCCGCAGAATTGCCGGGCGCTTTCCCAGAAGAGCCAGCCCAGCAGAAGGCCGGGAGGCAGCATGGCCAGGATGACGATCCCGAATTGCCGGAGGAAGGACAGATACGCCCCCGGCACCCCGGCAAACAGGACCCGGCTGCCGCGGATGAAGAGGACGTCCAGAAGCAGAAAAACCGCCCAGAGGAGAAACAGGACGGAGACGGTCCTGGAAGAATCGGTATTGATCCGGGAACCGATCCAGGTTCCGGCAGCGCCCCAGAGGAGCCACATCCCCAGGGCCAGGATGTAGAAAAGCTCCACGCCATAGAGTGCGACGTTCAATTCCCTCAGCAGCACCACCTGCCCCAGAATCGAAATCAGGCCGATACAAAAGAGGAACAGACTATTCATGGCGAACAACACAAATGCTGAAAAAATTCTAATTAAAAAGCAACTTACTTGATTTCATTGATTGTAAAAGATTAAACTTGAACGTTTATCAGCCTTTCCCGACAGATTACAATTTTCTTTCCCATAGAGATAATCGCTGCCGCACCAAAGCCTTCCCATGTCTTCGATAAGTTTGTCAATCACCATCAGACTTCCACACGTCATTCATCCGCCGGTTCAAATTGCACAGCACTTAATGCCGGTGTGACACATCCCAAAAGCATGATGACATATACGGTAACCCAGAAAATAATTGTTTTAGAATTGAATCACAACAGCATATTAAGGGGAAGAGATTCTTCGGCTAACGCTCAGAATGACATTGCGACACAACCTCCTGCTCCGGCGTGACGTTTTTGATATTTACTTGCCGATGTAATAAGGTTCTGTCGCTTTTGATTTTGTTTCCGAAACCTTTTGGACATCTCGGCAGCGGCTGAATAAAGGATCGAAAAAGGTTTTTTCTATCTCCGGCGCAAGCCGGCGCGTCTTTTGTTCCAGTTTCTCTTTATCGGCAATCAACCACGCCTTGAACTCCTGATATCCGGCATAGAGTTGCATTATCCTCTGATCGATCGTCTCCGTCCTTTTTTCAGTGCGTTTTGGATTGGAGGTTTTCGCGTCCCATACCAATACCTGATCTATTATTCGGCGCAACTTGACCGTGTCCCGAAAGGCATAACTACTGATGGCCGGTCCCAGAACGGAACTTGTCAATGACTTTGAGACAGTTCCCATCAATATTTAGTGTATACCCGGATCACTTTTTTGGGGTGCCGGTTTGTTGATCCAGACGGCCTGAGGGAGCTCTGCCGGTATGGGCATTTTACCCTTGAAGCGATCGGGATGTTTCATAAAGGCAGTGTTCAGAACT
>Ga0228535_1002809_pt1 | contig 14965 bp, 11 predicted proteins | sample SJ1metagenome_FD_168457 | JGI IMG/M metagenome (GOLD analysis project Ga0228535, IMG submission 168457) | Enriched culture of PCE-dechlorinating microbial communities from Ithaca, New York, USA - SJ1 | ecosystem: Engineered > Modeled > Simulated communities (microbial... > Unclassified | place... | reverse complement strand
CGCTACATCATGCCCTATAACTCTCTGACGTAATTGCGTATTAGCTCGTAATAGCACCGATGATGGCTTAAGCCAGCACCGGTGCTTCGCTAGTTCAGCACCACCTGTATCAAGCAGGATCCTTTGAATATGAGGAGCTTGTTCCCAGCCTTTCTCTCATATTGAGTTCTCCCGAATTGAAGAAGGCAGAGTCATGGACGATCCTGTCGGCGATAGCATCGGCTTGGGGTCCTCCGCCCAATCTGTCCAACCATTCGGATGGGGCAAATTGCGTACAGAATATTGTACTGCCGTTCTGGTATCTCGATTCAATCAACTCAAACATGAAGGCAACCTGTTTGTCATCCAGACCGGAAGACAACCACTCGTCGATAATCAGGAGATTGTAGTTCTGCAGCTTCCGAACCAGCTTACGCCGTCCGTTGAGCCGTGCATCCTGAAGACAGAAATCCTCAAGAAGCTGTGGCATCCTGTAGTATCTGACTTTGTAGCCGTTCTTGCAGGCCTGCTTGCCGATTGCACAAGCAAGCCAGGTTTTACCGGCCCCGGTACATCCATTAAAGACGACATTGTGGTTGCATTTGATGAACGCGCAGGTGCCCAGCTCCAGCAGCAGCCTCTTGTCGAGGCCGCGCTTCTCGTAGTGCACGGAATTGATCTCGGCATTCGGATACCGCAGGCGTGCGGACCTCACCAGCCTCTTGATCCTGCCATCCTGCTTGAGCTGGTACACATAGTCGGCAACATACTGGATCCGCTCATCGAAAGGCATGCAGGTGTAGGCCACATCATGCTCCTGCCTCTGGAGGATCTCGACCATTTCGGGGAGATTGAGCTCTCTCAGTTTCCTGATTGATTCGTCATTGATCATTTCTCCTCCCCCTTGCCGAAGTTGCTGTAGTAGTCGGCCCCCCTGGTGAACTGGGATGGTTGCTTGGATCCGGTCTCCCTTGCAGCGAGTTCCGCCTTGTATGCCTCGTCTTGATTCGAACTGAGGATGGAATTAAGATGTGAGTACCGGGGACTTCGGAATCCGCGCTCGAGGGCGATTCGGCAAGCGGTTTCAAGTCTTTCATCGGTGTACTTTTTCCCAAGGCGAAGGATGGACAGGGCTGGGTTGAAGCCCTGTTCCTTCACTTCCAAACCGCCAAAGACCTTCTGCACCACCAGAAGCGTATTGACTCCGATTGAGGAAGCCCAGCGGACTATCCGTTCCTCATTCCATTCCTGGTATTGGCCGTCCTTCGGCATGTCCTCTGGGTCGGTCCTGTACTTGTTCTGCACATAAGGACCGAAGGCCTCATGAGTCTTTATCCTCTCCCCGTTGAGATAGATTTCTATCCTGCTCTTCATGGCCTTGATGTCGACCTTTCTGCCCAGATACATGCAGGGGCATGAGTAGAAGTTCTTCTTGAACGCAACATGGCTGTTCAGCTGGACCTTCCGATTGTAATACCAGGTGCTTGCCTCGTAGGGATACTTCGGCAGGGGGCTCATCCGTGGCAGTTCCTCCTCCATGAAAACGAGATAGCGGCTTTTCTCCCGTTTCTGGAACTCCTCGTGGTTGTATTCCCACAATTTCTCCCCGACCGCCACCTTCAGCGACTCGAAGGAGGTGAATGTCTGATTCCTGAGCTTGGCGATGATGGCGGTCGCAACATTGCCGACCGTACCTTCGACAGTCGCCTTGTGGCGGGGTTTGCGCACTCCGGCGGGGATGATGGCTGTATTGTAGTGGACTGCCAGGTCCTCATATGCGTCGTTCAGGATGATCTCCCCCTCCCTCGGGTGGCTTGTGATTCCGGTCCGAAGATTGTCAGGCATCAGTCGCCTGGTAACTCCACCATAGAACGACCACATGTCGACATGGCATTGCAGCCATGTCTGTTCTTTCATGTCCAGGCAGGGGACGACATACGAGTAATGGCTGTACGGAAGCGATGAGACGAACAGGGGTGTCTCGACCAGCTCCCCTGTGTCCAGATCCAGGAATTGCATCTTCGGACCAGACCAGTCCACCTCGGTTTTCTCTCCCGGCTTGTGGTCGAGATGACTGGTGAACTTGCCTTGGATGGTATACCTTTCATAGTCACGGCAGAACTTTGAGTAGCTCATTGCAATCGTCTCTTTGTGTCTGCATTCGTCACAATATTCGGCGTGCAGCAATTTGAGCGTGACCCCGACCTTGCCCAGCTCTAGATGGACGTATTCCATGTCAGGTTGTTCGAAAACCTCCTCATTGGCATGCCTTTCAGGGAATACCAGCCGGTAGGCTGCCTCGTCGGTCATGTCCTTCACATCCTTGTAGGACAAGCCTTTTTGTTTCGCTTTCTCCACGGTTGCACAGACTGAATGCTTGGAGATGTTTCTTGTCATGGATATCTCATTCATTGATATCCCCTGCTCATGAAGCTCAAGGATTAGCTTCACCTTGATTTTTCTGGCCATGTTTGGCCTCCTCAGAATTTGATGCCGGAACCGGAAGGTCCCGTTACCAGCATTCTGAGTCATGTTGCATATGTTGTGGTGCTCAATGTGATTATTATGGTGCTCATGCTGCAAACAGGAAAACGGTGCTCATGCTGCGACTGGTGGTGCTGAATAAGCAAACAATGGTGCTAAAGCGTGCGGATACTCACGATACCCAGAACCCTGATATTCCCATTGTTTCCATCAATATGGCAGCCCAGGAGATGACAAGCGTCGTAGTAGATAACACGACGGGGGGTTATCAGGCGGCGGAGCATCTGTATGGCTGCGGGATGCGCCACCCTGCGATGATTTGTGGTCCTGAGGACCGCCTCTCTGTGCAGGATCGTCTGAAGGGGTTCAGCCAGAGGGTAAAGGAATTGAATCTGCAGATGCCAAAAGACGGCTACTATGGCAACTACGACTTCAGCCATGGGTTTGATGCAGCCGAGCAACTGATGAAGGACTATCCCCAAACAGATGGTATTTTCTGTGCCAACGACTATATTGCAGCCGGTGCAATTTCAGCACTACAGAAAATGAACATCCACATACCAAACCAGATACGGGTGGTCGGTTTTGACAACCGCGACTTCTCCGAGTTCTGGAATACTCCGATTACCACCTTTGAGCTTCCTCTACAGGAGATGGGCATGCTGGGAGTAAGCCTTCTCAAGCAGGTGATCCATACAGGCAATTACTCCAAAACCCAGCATGTTCTGCAGTCGAAGTTGATTCCCCGAAAGAGCAGCAAGGGGTAGAGATGAAAAATGGGAACCTGATTACAGATTCTCCACAATATTTTCCGATTAGAGTCATCCTTGAGCAGGTACTGATTAGCAAGCGGTAAAACAGAAGTCCACTACGGAATTCTTTGGCAAACCCTCATACTCTTTTCTGAAAGATTTCTGCATAGATATCAGTCAAGGCCTGTAAATCGAGTTGCATAGGCGAATTTTTCAGTCGTTCGAGATTCACTGAGTGAATCAGCATATCAAATTCCTCTGGATTCACTTGGTTTGGAGGCAGAATCTCTAGCTTTTCGAGTAAAGATGAAAACCACATGATTGCTTGCTCTACAGTCTGCTGCCCAAGAGCAGATGCCATTTGAATGAAAGTATCAAGAACATATTCAGCTCCCCTCTCATCGATGCACGCCTGTGGATGCTCCAGCATAAACCTCCACACATGGGGAAAAGCGAGAGCGACTGCATGACCATGTGGAATTTTGAATAGAGTTGTCATCTTATAGCTCATGGCATGAGGAGCAGTAGTTTTAGTAATATTTATGGCTCTGCCAGCCAGATTGGAGGCCAAAAGCATCCCCTTATTCTCTTCTATAGAATTTTCCAAATATCCATTCTGCGCTTCAAGCCATTGCTTAACCGCTTGTTTTGCAAAATTGATACTTCTTGAGTCTGCATTAACTGACCACCATGACTCCAAAGCTTGGCATAATGCATCAAGCATACTGCATTTTTTCTGATACAGCGGAAGTGTCTGCAAAACAGAAGGCTCAAGTATTGCATAATCTGGAAGGATGCATGGATGGCTCAAAGAAGCTTTTTCGCCATCTATGTAAATTACTGCAAACTGCGTAGATTCACTTCCTGTACCAGCCGTCGTTGGTAAAGCAACTAAAGGGATTCTACTCGCAATAATCGGTTGCTTATAATAGGGAGAGTCATCACGCATAGGAACAAATGCCTTGATGCATTTAGCAACATCAATAGCACTACCCCCACCTATTGCAAGAATCGTATCACAGCCATGCTCCCTATATGATTTTACGCCTAGAACAATATCCTCATATTTGGGATTTGAACTGAAATCTTGAAAAATGGTGAGAGAAACCATAGAGTCCTTGATAACTTGTGCAATCTTCAATGAAAAGAAAGATTTCCCACACACCAAGAGCACATTTCTAGCTCCGCACTCCCCAAGAATATCGTTTAGTACGGACATATTTTCAGCTCCATGTACTATTACTTGAGATTCATGGAGCTCTCTCATACCTGCAACGCTTCCATAAAGGCCATTTTATTTTGCTGAGGTGTGGTATCAGGTCTGATGAGGTCCTCTCTAGATCCTGTAGAGACCATGACTTCAATTAAGCATGGTTTTGGCATTAAGTCTATCTGCATGGAAACCAACTCTTCAAAGTTCTTGATTTTACGAGCAGAAGCATATCCACAATCAATTGCAATAGCGACAAGATTCACCTTTCCAGCAACAGTCGGCATGGCTCCTACTGATTCATGTGCTTCATTATTCAGAACTATATGAATTAGATTCTGCGGATGAAGTGTACCAATGGTACAGAGGCTGCCCATATGCATAAGAACGGCTCCATCACCATCCAGACACCACACAGTCTTATCCGGGTGGTACAGTGCAATTGTAGAAGCTATAGCACTGGCATGTCCCATAGACCCGACAGTAAGGAAATTGTGTGAAGACTGTTCGGGTTTGTCGTTTTTACAGTACTCGAACAACTCCCGCGAAATCTTGCCTGTTGTTGAAACAACATAGTCATTTACAGACATATTTGAAGCTAAATACCTAATTACTTCTTCTCTTCCAAGTGTATTTTCATTCCCTTGAATCGAAACATTACTAGAAGAGAAGGCCCCTTTTCGCACTACGAAAGCAACACCCTGCCCCTGTGCAAGAAGTGGGAGAAATCGTTTCTCAAATACTTGTTGAATCTGCTCAAGCGTCGAGTCTTTCCCAAGGATCTCATACGCGACCCCAAGAGTATCCAAAAGATCGGTAGTTATTGCTCCTTGCTTAATATGCTGCGGCTCATCATGCACACCGGGCTCACCCCGCCATCCAACAAGATAGACAATTGGAATTCCATATACTTCAGGGTCGATAAGTGAAGTCTGAGGATTAACCGCATTGCCCAAACCACTATTCTGCAAATACACAAGTGGTATGTTACCAGTTGCCAGATGATATCCGGCAGCCATCCCGACAGCGTTCCCCTCGTTGACAGCGACTATATGTTTCTTTGTATTGCAACCATACCGATGATATAGTTCTTCACACACATTCTTGAGCTGCGAGTCAGGAACACCAGCAAAAAAATCGATATGAATTTCCTCTAAATATGTTAAGAAAGATGATGGGTTGATCATAACTATTCCTTAATTTGCACCTGGTATCAAGGTGATGATTTCTTTGATAGACATACAATACTCGCTTGCTTCCTTACATCTTCCGTGTTCAAGGATCGACTGGGCCGTCCTCTGCATGGCGGGAAAGGCGCTTCGAATCAGATGATTTGCATAGATAACAATTCTTACATTGTGATTGATAAGCTCCTGCTCGTACACTTCATTAAACGATGATGGGACTACTACAATCGGAACGTGGGGGAATTCTCCGCTGAAACGATCACAGAACTCAAAAATTTCATCAGGTTCTTTTCTCCTGCTATGAATCATTACTGCATCTGCACCGGCGTGGACATATGCACGTGCTCGACAGAGGGCATCTTCCATTCCCTGATCAAGAATCAAGCTTTCAATGCGAGCAATTATCATGAAGTCTTTGGTTGCTTGGGCTTGTTTCCCTGCAGTTATTTTATGACAAAAATTCTCTATACTATCCTGTTGCTGAACAACATCCGTTCCAAACAGTGAGTTTTTCTTCAACCCAATCTTGTCTTCAATAATTATTGCAGAGACTCCAATCCGCTCCAATGTTTTGACATTGAAAACAAAATGCTCCAACAATCCACCCGTATCACCATCAAGGATAATAGGTTTTGTAGTGACTTCCATTATCTGATTGATAGTATCCAAGCGCGAAGACATATCCACCAATTCAATATCCGGCTTCCCTTTCGCAGTAGAATCACACAAAGAGGAGACCCACATTGCGTCAAAGCCTTCTATCTTATCTCCTTTTACTACTTTTGTATTCTCCACTATCAAACCAGAGAGACCATTATGAGCTTCAAGTACACGAACAATTTTCTTAATTTTCAGCAGGGATACTAATCTGTTTCTTCTTCTCTCTGGTAAAATACCCTGTCCATCCAATTCCTTGCGGAGTGTTTCGATACTCACACCCTCTGTATAGGGATACTCAATAAGCTCACCATTCCACTCATGCAAGATTGAAATAACCTTTTCTCTCATGACACTTTGGATTCCTGTTCGCCAATCATCTCCGTGTACAACAAAATCGGGCTGAATCGCCCGTAAGTTCTCCTCATAGTCCAAACTTTTCTGCACTAATACCTGATGGACTCCTTGCAGTGCCCCGATTATGCTCATTCGTTGCTCAAGTGCCATCAAAGGAAAACGCTTATACTCTGCAATAGCTTCGTCTGTAAGCACCCCCACATAAACATCTCCCAATTCTTGGGCTTTACGTAAAATATTCACATGCCCTACATGAATAATGTCGGCACTCATTGCAACATATACTTTTTTCCTCATTTTCTCGTCCTTATATAATCTTAGAAACTTGATTGTACTGTAAGCAAATCTTCTTTTGTATCCACCTCTCTGCAAAGGCGACCTTTCACATCATAAGCTTTCATTTGCATTGAACCAAGGATAGCATTAAGTGCGTGCTCAGCATACACATTTGTTTTGCCCTCATCACACCATTTTTCGATTGCTTGCTGCCAAGCTTTCCAATCTGATGCATCCAACTTGTAGAGAGGTTGGCATGCCACACAATCAGATCCAAACACATCCACGCCAATTTCTTTCACTCTCAAATCAGAGTCGATTCGCGCTTTAAAGTCTTTCTCCGGAATTGGGACAGCACTATCCACAACAACACAACTACCCTTCTGAATTATAATATCAGAAAAAACATCCTTAGTAAAAACCAAATCTCCATGCATTAAAACCACTGAATCAGAGAAGGTTATACTCCGAAGATAATTAAGAGAAACAATATAGTTGGTTGTTTCATACAAATCATTGTGTATGAATACGATATTCAAATCTGGATAATGCTCTGAACAGTATTGCTTAAACTGATAGGCAAGATATCCAGTTGTAATATATATATTTTTTATTCCGGAGGAAATAATACTGTCAATCTGACGAGATAGGATTGTTGTTCCCTCTGATAGCTCAACCAACCCCTTTGGTTTGTTTTCCGTAAGCTCTTGCAATCGAGACCCCTTACCAGAGTTCAAAATTATGGCATTCATTTTTATTGGTACCTCTATCTTCGATGTAATATCATTTGTTTTTCTATAAGGAACTTTGCAATTTGTTCACCACTCTCACCTACACATTCCCAAGCCTCTGCTTTTGCCCGATTTCGATTCTCACGTAGTGTTTCATTCTCAATTGATGATTGAATTATCTTCTGGATGTTCTCGAAATCTTGAACTCTCAATTCAATACCTATGGAGGGTAGGATTTGTAGTTTCCACGGAAGATGATCCAAGTCTCCTGCATCGTATGGTCGAATGTCAAATTCTGCGTTTAAGTATAAAAGTGGTCGATCAAACATGACACTTGAATAATCGGATATCAGAACATTTGCAGACGCCAGTACATTGAAATTATCAGCATCAAAATTCCATATGAGCGAATGCACTTCGGCATATTTCTTTTGAAGTGCTTCTACAATCGATTTCTCTGATTGGAGAGATTGAGGATGCGGTCGTACTATGATTTGATACCCAGTTGACACGAGGGAATCGAGTAATTTTGATCCATATTTGGAGAGAATTCTACTTGCTCCCCAAGAAGGAGCTACCAGTATCGACTTGATATCCTCCACTTTACTTGAGTGCGTGCTTAGCCGTTTCCTCAACAGCTCATCCAGATACGGACATCCCACCACAACCAATTCTCTCTTTTTTGTTCCTCTCTGTTGCTCGAGTTCAAGGATTTCGTGAATTTGATACTTGCCATTTAAAAGTACAGAATCGAAATAATCTAGTCCAAACATCCGATATCCAGTGGCGTCTCCCACAGCATGTAAAACATGTGCATAATGCAACACTCCAGGGGAACGTTTCAGTTGATATACATCCAATGCGGGAGTTGTCATCAGACAAACATCGGCTTCAAGAAAATTTAATCTTGCAAAAGCTCTGCCAACTCCAATAAACTCACACGTAATATGTGAATACTTTTGAGAAAAGACTGGATCATCTTCTGATGATGTAAAATACGTTACAGGAGTCAATCTATGCTCAAAAGCATCAAGAATCGGCTTAAAGACTCCCCAATATCGCTTATCTTCACAATAAATTACAATCAAGATACTCATTTTTTCTATGCTCTTGCTCTTGCCTCCAGAGAAGAAAAATGTGAGTTTTATCCAAAGTGATTTGACGAAAAAATAGAGAATTGTTGTAAATCTGATGATGAATGAAAACAACATACTTCCTGTCCCGGGATCAATATATAATGCAATCATTCAGTATCATCCTTCAATCGAAATAATTGAATTATCATCTCATTGGACTCCAATTCATTTCTTCGAAAATATTGTCACGCACATAGAAACTTTTATCATAATCAAATGAGAAAGTATTTCCTTTCACTGGATTCCAATCAGTAGAATATACTCCAACACGATTATCTACCATATCCGATATATCATTACTAGCGTGACTTTACAAGTTATCGAACTGGAGAGAGCTCAAGTATATGTGGTTTAAATAGTTGGGAGTGTTCAGATGTATTACCTAACTATAAATGCCAGGAACTTCATCAACTATCTGCTAGTAGGACCTTTTTATATAGTCCGGTAGTGACTACTTGAGACTTTCCGGGTATGTCGCAAGAGAGTATTCTGGTAAAAACATCTTATCGCTCACATTAAGTGTAACTCATCAGTAGAACTCACATTTTTCCACCTTGCAAAGTAGTCATGGTGTGACACTCGTTCCTGTACAGGGGGCAAGGTCAAATAATCCCCGTATAATGAAGTCAACAACTGGTGATAACCTTTAGGAATCGGTAATTCATATTGCTCAAACGGGAAAGTAACCGAAGAGGCATATACCTCAGCATCAACAATTTCCTTGTTCCCGTAACCCCATACCAGACAACCAACTTTACTTGTTTCCACTCTTTGATATTTTTTTGCAATCACATCTATCTTTTTTGCTAATGAAACTGAAGATTGCCAGAAGAAGACTAAATTACCCAGTATAATAAATAGATTCTGTATTTTTGTCATTATCGAGCAAACACGTGATAATCGAATCTTCAGTATGTTAAGCAAGAACCACAAGCGTAACATAAGAAAAGATTGGAGGATCCTTGATTCAGGAATTTTATCAATCGGGAAAATATCGATATTGACACCATAATCGCTAGTTGTATGAAAGGCCCCTTCAAATATTTCTGTTCGTGTATCATACACTTTAGCAAATGGATATCGGCAGTTCAAATTAGTCTGTAATGAATACACTTTGAATGTAGCATGTGAAAACTCCCTAAGAAAGCGTTCATAATCTTCTCTGAACATAATTATATCCACATCGTCATCCCAAGGAATGTACCCATTGTTTCTTACTGCACCCAACAAGGAACCATATGCCAGGAAATATGTAATGCCATTTTTTTTGCAAAACTTATTAACTGCTTCAATTATTGCAAGTTGAATACGCCTCTCTTCTTCCACGTCTATTCCACGAGATGCTTCTTGTTCTCTCAATTGATACTAAACCCTCCATTACTGTTTCAAATGCATAGTGCATACCCTCTTACAAATGAAATCATGTATTTCTAGCCATTACACCATAAGCATAAAAAGAGAAAATCCTTTTTAGAGTATATACCTGTTAATACTCTGTTTGATTAAATATCTCTTGCGGAGTTTGATGAACAAGACACAAATCGTCTCTCCAATACACCCAATCTTGTTTACTAATATGCCAATCTCCATATCGAGCAGAAAGATATTCTTCATAATCCTTAGGAACTGATACTGTAATATCACCAACATTAATCGTTGTAAGTTCTAAAAAAAACCTTGCAGGGATAATCCAAGTAGAAATTCTGTTATACAAGGACAAAGGATAAAAAGTTGCCCAACATTGTCGATCTAGTTTGAGTTTTTTCCGAGCAAAAGACATTGCGCCCCAAAACGGTATATAGAAAAGACCGGCGATTGCTCGCTCCCATAGTGCAACAGGACGATCATGGCGCCAGTTCTTTGTAGTCAATTTTGCCCAAGTTAGGAAATCTCTCATTTTGCTTGGATGGGCAGCTATCCAATCCGGCACTAATGGTTCTTCACACTTATAAACAACAGTCTGAGGAGACCATGCTAGATCACCTTCGCGAAAGTAGATGTGTATATGAATTGGTAGTATGGTATTATCTTCGTTGTTAGGATTGAGTGTGATTCCATATATTACACCTTTATAACTGCGCGTAGAGATATGAAACCCTAAATGTGTAAACTCATTTGAAAGACCAAAAACTGCATCAAAATCTTCAGACCAGATACCCAAATCAATATCACTATCCCAATGTAATATTGATTTATCTCTTACAAATCCCAACAATGTGCCACTGTCAATCCAATAGGAGATAGAGTGGGTGTCCATTAAATTTACTAGCTGTATAATTTGTTTCACTATCAAGAAAAATCCTCTTTTTTATAAATTCACTAAGTCTTATTTTAAAAAACAACTAAATTAATTATATATTTGAAGAATAATTATGGAATAATTTTTAGCAAATTACATAAACTCTTGCATCTAACTAAAGAAAAAGTTTTTCAAATTCTAAATAATTCTTATTATTATATGCCTCAACATCAAATAAATAATCTTTTTCAACTTTCCCTTCGATATAAGATCTCATCCCTTCAACCAAACCTTCCACATCTGGAGTAACAACTTTTTGTCTAGCAGGGTCGATAGATTCATATACCGCATCAAAGTTTGTTGTAATAATCGGTAAATGAAGTGTTCTAGCTTCGACCAACACCAACCCTTGCCCTTCATATTTTGAAGCAAGAATAAAGCAATCACATTGCTGAATAAAATTAAAAGGATTTTCTAGAACACCCAAAAGAATAATATTATTGGATAGTTCTAGTTCAATTATCTGATTCTCAATTCTCTCCTTCTCTACTCCTTCTCCAATTATGAATAAACAAGCTTCAGGTTTTTCTGATACAATATTCTTGAAAGCAGTAATTAAGTTTTTATGATTTTTTTCTTCAGCAAGTCTGCCAACTGTAACAAACTTTATTGGATGCAAATCAATTAGCACTTGAAGATCGTCAGACAAAGGAAGAGATGTGCCTTCAAGAATCCTTTCAACATCCACTGTATTGGTTGCATACGTGAATTTATTATACGTTTCCTTTCTAGAAAGGTTTTTCCGATTCACTTCCATAATATAGGAACTGCAAGAAACTATTTTATCAAAATATGGATATAAGGAGAATACTGACTTTAATCTTAACTCCCTGATTTTATTAGTTACCCATTTTGTTGAGATTGCTTTATTTTGATCCTTTTTTAGATCATTATGTTGCCATATGTACTTTTTTGTATTTCCTGAATAAAGAAATAATAAAGGGAAAAAAGAACCATATCCAGAGAAATCAATAACATAATCAAACTCTGCATTTCCAAAGCATCTAATGAATTCTCGTCTGAATAAGGCTTCTGGAATAATCTTCTTAAGTCCCCCGTCAATTCCTAGATACATCGATACGTTATACCGAACAGATTCGATGATTGTAGCACTAAAAGTATCTTTTCTATAAAAAACCCTCACATTCTTATTAATCTTTGACACTAGCTGTTTTTGAGTTGATGAACGAACTTTTGGTAATACTAATGATACATCAAATTTTGAATAATCTATTTTTTTCAGTAAACTTAAAAATGAAACAGTAACCCCATTCATTCGAAAATCCATGGCATAGAAGAGTAGCTTCCTCTTATTTGAATCTTGAATAGAATCACTTGCCCTAGTCTTAGCAGGAGATTTTACAATATAGTCAATAATTATATCACTGGCAGTTTTTCCTCCATACTCTTTTATTTCATTTCTTAGTAACCATTTCTGTGTTTCCTCATAAAGGACTCGATAATTGGGAAACCATTCATTTGCATCACAAACCAGTGGTCCAATCTTTTCAATATCTGTCTCTATGGGCCCAGGAAGTTTTTCAAGGGGAATTTCCAGTCCTCGATATTCTTGATATTCATTCAAATCTGGAATATAAAAAATAATTGGTTTCTTCCTTGGAATAAAATCAAAACAGATACTTGAATAATCTGTAATCAAGATATCTGTAATTGAAAGCAATTCATTGGTGTCGATTGTGCTTGGAATATATTCAAAAGGAATATCCGTCTTAATCTTAATTAAGCTCTTGTATAAAGTCTGATGCGGTTTGAAAAGTAGCAAGAACTCATTCAAATTTATTCTATCTCTAATATTATTGATTTCATTTTCGATGTTTTGTATGGAAAAATTTGTTTTGCAGTAATTACTCCCACGCCAAGTTGGTGCAAATAGCACAATTTTCTTATGATTTTCTATAGCAATGTTATTCTTTCGTAACTTTCCAACTATCCCCTTTTTCTCTGTAAATAATAATTCATTTCTGAGTTGACCGATAGTCAATATTTTACCAGTAAATAAATTATTTAATTTAAAAGAATCTAAAAAAACTTTTTTCATGAAATAATTCTCAGCAATTAGTATATCTGACATTAAAAAATTTCTTAGCATATTATTAACACTGAAAATCCCATTAGGTACATCGAAACCTAGTTTTTTAACCGTTGTACTATGCCATGTATTAATAAATATTTGCCCTTCCTTTTTAGAAAAAAAACTTGGAAAAGAAGTATTATTAATAAGAAATTTTGCTGTAGCCAAAAGCTTCAAATATGTTTTTGAATTATGCAAAACAAACTTAATATTAGGGTATTGCTTGTATGCTTCCATTACAAATTTATTCTTTTCAAAATCATTTATTACCCAATAATGGAAGTAATCATTAAAACACTCATTAGCAATAAAGTTTTTAAAGATTGCATACGGATTACAAATCATACCAGTGCCACCGGATGATTCATAGAGAATAGTATTTTTACAAATTTTACAGTATTTATGATATTTTGCATATCTTGTTTTTCTGCGGTATGAAGATGAGGTAAGATACTTTTTAACAATTCTAAAAGTTTCCTTGAGAATAACTAATGCCGTTTTCAAAATTATACCCCTATACAATTGTAAAGCAAATGGGAGAATAAACTTGGTGAATAATTTAAAAATAATTTGTTGAGATTGTTATTATTCAATAACGCTATCTACAGAAATAATTAGTTTCCTAATTCAAACTAACAGATTACTTAAAAAGCAAATAGTTAAGTAGATACACAAATTCCACCTATAAATATCAAGTTTTATTAAGACATAATGCTAAACATCACTAGTAATTATATCCTGAAAAATGGTAATAATCAACTTGATTTAGAAGGATACCAAGGAGTTTTTTCTCTGATTGGGTAAGGAAGTTTTTCTTGATTAGTGTAAGGAAGATGAAGTGATCTTTCTAGGGATTTTTAGTTTACTCTACACAAAAAGGTCTTAGGGTGAGATGCGGCATCGATACCAACGAGTATGAGAAAGGTCTCAGGGTCTCAAAGAAGGAGCTTGAAGAGCTCAATATCAGCAGGCATGAGTTCCATGGCGAGTGGAATTATTGGGTATCTCCGTCGGCGACTTTTGCTTAGATTGTTTTCTAACAGTTCCTTACAACAAAAACTCCAAAGACCCTGACATTGCGGATGAATAAGATTATTCAGAGGGCGGAAAAGTTTGTCTGCCCCATAAAACCAGGCTGGACGGTATCAAGGGCTGGAAACAAGCGGAAGACCAAATTCCATCATAATCACAAGTCAAATTATTAAGATTTTGGGAGAGTTGGGTTGTGAACATTGATTCTCAACAGTATCAAGTTCTCCTAAAATTCGAGTAGATTTCTGAACCTCTGTGTATCGAAATGCCTGCAGCCCATGATTAGCGGCTGCTTTTTTATTGGCTTGAATAATAATAAATCTTTCTAATTAAACAGATTAATGTTGATTTAATTGTATGGTTATGATATAATTCCAATATATATTATGGAGGAACTATGCCCATCAATGCCAGTGAAAAACAGCTCTTCGATACCCTTTGTTCCCTGCTCTCTGTCTTTCGGAGTGACTTCTCAAGGGAACGTTCGTTCCGCAATTTCGTGCGCATCTGCCTGGGGTTCATGCTCAGGTCGGATATCAAGGGGGTGACCGATTTCGTCCGCATCGGCTACCGGAACGATGAGAATCCCGATTCCCTCTACCAACGGGTCATCAAGTTCTTCCGTTCCGGCAGTTTCCGCCTTGAGGACCTCCAGGCCACCTGGCTTGGGCATCTTTCCTCATTGGATGAGCAGGTCCCCACCCTTGAAGGAAGGAGGATCCTCATCGGTGACGGGGTGAAGCAGGGCAAGGCCGGATTCCATATGGCGGCGG
>Ga0228535_1002808_pt1 | contig 14980 bp, 11 predicted proteins | sample SJ1metagenome_FD_168457 | JGI IMG/M metagenome (GOLD analysis project Ga0228535, IMG submission 168457) | Enriched culture of PCE-dechlorinating microbial communities from Ithaca, New York, USA - SJ1 | ecosystem: Engineered > Modeled > Simulated communities (microbial... > Unclassified | place... | reverse complement strand
AGCGGATTTATTCGGCGAAGCGGCACATACAGGACGTATGTGCGAGGCGAATACCTCGGAGGACGGCTGGACGCCGTCCGAGAATGAGCGGCGTTGCCTGTCCTGCCGGCCTAATGACAATTCTCGGATAAAAAAGGGAGGCTCCAGCAGGGCCTCCCCACAGTACTGAAATACGGGTTACATCGCCTGTTTTTGCTCGGCTTGTGCAGGCTGATTCTGGAAAGGCTTGCTCTGAACCGGCTGATTGGCGGTTGCCTTCCGCGACAGATGCCGGTGAATCGCATCGAGCACCTGCCGCGAACGGTTCTCCTCGCCGAACGTACCAACCCTGATCTTCAGCGTTGTTGCCGAAGAGGAGACCGAATCGATCCATATCCAGAGATGGGTATTGTCGGCAAACTTCGCCTTGAGCTCCGCATTGAGATTGTCATGCCGGTCCTCAAGAATTGGGACCTTGAGATCCTGCAGCGCAGCAATTGCTGCGCGATAGACCGTTGGCGCAGAATAACTCACCGTTTCTTCAAGCGTTCCTTTCAGGTAGACAACCGCCCCCGCCCCCGCAGCAGCGCCGACTGCTGCGGCAACACACCCCATCTGCGAAAACAGCGTTGCAGAAAGCGCCATGCCGGCAAGACACCTCATTGTCCATTTCATGATCATGGGCAGACTCCTTTCATCATGCAATTTCGCTTGTTAGTATGTCAGCAGAATGCATCCCTGTCAACCGCGCATGATGGTAGAATATCTTCATGCCGGACATATCCGAATCCCCTGAAGTCCCGATCGAAATGCAGATCGATGGAACCCTCGACCTGCACACCTTCCAGCCACGCGAAGTCAGGGAATTGATTCCCGCCTACCTGGAGTCATGCCGGGAGCGCAACATCCTTTCGGTCAGGATCGTTCACGGCAAGGGAACCGGCGTCCTGAGGGAAATCGTGCATTCCACGCTGAAAAAACTCGCGTATGTTTCCGCTTTCCGTCTTGCCGATGAAACCGGCGGCGGCTGGGGAGCAACCCTGGTCGAGCTGAAAAAGCCGGAGATCGCGTGAATCTGGAGCGCAGTTCTGTGCTGGACAATTCGCCGTTTCGCACAACCATACCAGGATTTCGCCGCACAATCCGGAAATTTCATACAAACCATCGCCGCTCAATGCCGTGGCGCGATACAGCAGATCCCTATTGCATCGTGGTTTCGGAAATCATGCTTCAGCAGACGCAGGTCGAACGTGTTCAGGGGAAATATCCTCAATTCATCGCTCGTTTCCCTGACTTCCAGACGCTTGCGGACGCGCCGCTCGCCGAGGTGCTCGTGCTCTGGCAGGGGCTCGGCTATAATCGCAGGGCCGTTGCGCTGAAACGCATTGCGGAAACGGTCACAACAGGCCATGGGGGACTCCTGCCGGACTCTGTCGATACACTCAGGAAACTGCCGGGCATCGGCCATGCCACGGCATCGGCCATTGCGGCCTTTGCCTTCAACAAACCTGTTGTATTCATCGAAACGAACATCCGGCGGGTGTTCATCCATCACTTCTTTGACAGCCGGATCGATGTCCATGATGATGAGATCCTGCCGCTCGTCGAAAAGACTCTCGACCGGAAGAATCCGCGGGAATGGTATTACGCTCTCATGGATTATGGCTCTGCCCTCAAAAAGTCCGTGCCGAATCCGAACCGCAGGAGCAGGCACTACACACGGCAGGCGAAGTTTGAAGGCTCGTCGCGACAGAAGCGCGGTGCGATTCTCCGGTTTGTGCTCATGCATGCAGATTGCACAGAACGTGCCATTGCCGCCCACCTTTTCCTGCCTCCTGAACAGGTCCGTCCGCTGCTCTCCCGCATGGTCGCGGAGGGGCTCCTCAGCGTAATCAAAAAACGCTATTCCGTCGTATAATGGGAATAAACACCCAGCAAAGGAGGATTCTCATGAACATCATGCGCTGCGCATTGATACTTGCTGCTTGCATTCTGGGCTGTGCGTTGCCGGCCGACTCGGCAGCCGCAGCAGAGCGAACCATTATCGACGACTGGGCAACGGTAAAAACGCCGCCGCCGCCGGCCCTGGCGTCAGTAGTGGTGGTTGAACCGGCCAAAACAGCGCTTCTCATGCTCGATTTCAACAAACAGACCTGCAATCAGGAACGCAGGCCCCGCTGTATCGCAACGCTGCCGGCGGTCAGAAATCTGCTGGATGCCGCCCGATCCAGCAAGACATCCGTCGTTTACAGTCTGTCGCCGGGAGCGGTCGCAGCCGACATCCTGCCGCAGGTAGCGCCGCAGCCGGGAGAGCCGGTCGTCACCTCGGGGCCGGATAAATTCATCGGAACCGACCTCGAGAAGATTCTGAAGGAGAAAGCGGTAACAACCGTCATTGTGGTCGGCACCGCAGCGCATGGTGCTGTTCTCTATACAGCGAGCGGCTCTGCTCTTCGCGGGATCGATACCATTGTCCCGGTCGACGGCATGTCTGCTGAAGACCTTTTCGCCGAGCTGTACGTTGCATGGCACCTGAAAAATGCCCCGCGCGTCGGGAGCAAGACAGTTCTCACCAGAATCGGCACGATCACCTTCGGGAAATAGCTCCGCGACGTGCCCGGCAATGGTCATTGGCCCGGCAGGATGGGCTGCACATGGCCCACCCTCCATCCAATGACCGTTTAGGGCGCATCGCTGGTCTGAAGTCCCGGGTGGGTTCTGAACAGTGGCTTGACGGGTAGGGTTTCAGCGCGGGCGTGCCATTTCCGGGCAGGGCTCAGTCCGTATGGAGAACCACTGCAAAGCTGTTGAACAGCGCCCATACGGAATCGCCGACCTTCAGATCAAGCAGCCTGCTGCTCCGGGTTGTTATAACGGAGCACAGCTCTGTCTGGGCAGAAATCCGAAGGATATATTCTGTATTGATGCGACCAGGGTTGATGCGATCGACGGTTCCCCTGAACCGGTTTTCAGCAGAGCAGACAGGCTCCCGGGCCCCTTTGTGAACGAGCACCCACGGGGCCTTGACCTCCGCAGTAATCAGTGCTCCTTTCCGCAGGCCAAGCCGGTCGATGCTTTCGTTGGTGATTACCGTGGTTATCCTGTTGTCGTCAAGAGTAACGAGTTCCACATGGGACTGGATGTCTCCGCGCTGAATGCTGTGCACTTTGCCGAAGAAGCAGTTTCTGGCACTCGTCTTCCGCGAAGCCTCCTTATCCATATAATATTTTGATATCCGGCGGACATCGTCATCCGTAAATGAGACGTAGGACGAAGTAAGGTTCGGCGTGGAATGACCCAACAGTTTCTGCACCGCCGGCAGAGGCATGCTTCCATGCATCAGTTCCGCTCCCCGAGCCTTCCGGATCATTTCCGGGCTGCCGAGTTCCTTGGCAAATCCGCAGTCCAAGGCGCGTTCGTAAAATTTCCGGCGCACAAATGCCGGGTCAATGAGGAACATTTCAGACGAAGGTCCACCGGACTGATGGCCGGCCTGCAAAGACAGTATCTCCCGCAGCAACGACTCCGAAATGGGCACTTCCCGCGCGCCTGCGGAAGCATCCGGGCCGGAACCACCGTACAAAACCGAAGGACGGGTATAGTTGATGTCCCGCAGCGGGTTCAGCATCAGCACTTCGCTTAACTTGCCCGCCGTATAGCGGATAAGCAAAAAAATGACCAGTATGCGCCGCCGGGATGCCCTGACATCCATCCGGGGAGACTCTTCAGCCCACCGGCGGAATGACTGTTCAAGCCGATTCAGCTGGACGGTATCAAGACAGCAGCTTCTTTCTTTACGCACCTCACGATGCGTGCTGCGCTTGCGCTCACCCATCCCAGGCGCCTCTGCCGAGCTCATGCGATTCCTCCGATCAGGCAAGGCGGCACTCTTTTCATACCTCCCATCCGGAAAAGGTTCTTGACTCTCGTGACATCGACTGCTACACTAACATTAAAATTATAAAATTCGTGCTACTTCAGTCAAGGCCGCGCCGCAAGGAGGATTGCCATGGATTTTTTCAATGTACTCTTCCCGGTCTCCGGAGTCCAGACAAACGTCCTGATCCCCCCCCTTGTCGCGCTGGTAGTCTCGTTTTTTACGTCCATGGGGGGAGTCTCCGGCGCCTTCCTGCTTTTGCCATTCCAGATGAGCTGTCTGAACTATACCAGCCCTTCGGTCAGCGGCACGAATTTCATCTTCAATATCGTTGCAATACCGAGCGGCGTGTATCGTTACCTGAGAGACGGTCGTATGGCGTGGCCGCTTACCTGGATAGTGATTGCCGGCACCCTTCCCGGGGTTTTCATCGGATACTATCTGCGCGTCCTGTATCTTCCCGATCCCACGGCGTTCAAGATGTTTGTCGGCTGCGTGCTGCTGTATATTGGAGCACGCTTGCTGTATGAATTTACCGGAAAGGCGCGCGAAAAGACCGCTGCGAACAAGGCGCTCGAAAAAAAATTCTCCGAACGGGCGAAGGAATTGAAAAAAGAGCAGAGTTCCCGGATAGCCGCGGGGCTTCCGGCCGAGGCCGTCGTAAAAACCCTGTCAGTATCAGTGCGCCGTATCGAATATGAATTCTGGGGGGAACGCTTCTCCTTTCCGACCATGGGGATGTTTCTGCTGGCGTTTGTCGTCGGCATAATCGGAGGCACCTACGGCATCGGGGGGGGAGCCATCATTGCGCCGTTCTGTGTCGCCGTATTTCACCTGCCGGTTTACACCATTGCAGGAGCTGCATTGATGGGTACGCTCATCACCTCAGTGGCGGGGGTTGCATTTTACAGCATCATTCCGGCATCCGGCGGCCTCACGACCGCTCCGGACTGGCCCCTGGGGTTTCTGTTCGGCATCGGGGGATTCGTCGGCATCTATCTCGGCGCCCGTTTCCAGAAATTCGTCCCCCAGCGATATATCAAACTGATTCTCGGCGTCATCATTGTCGGCCTGGCCATAAACTATATCAGGTCATATTTCCTTTCCTGACCGCACGATATCGGCCGGATCAGCTTTTCCCGTCCAGAGAAAACGTCTCGTACGGATATGCTTTGAGATACGAGATGAACTCATCCACGGCATGGCCGTGAATGGCGCTTTTCTGCCTGACGATCGAAAATTTCCGCTGGATGCGTCCCTCTTTGGGAACGAGAACCTTCAGGGAACCTGCCTTGACTTCCCTCCGGATCGCCCATTTTGATGCAACCGATACGCCCATGCCCCGCTCAACCGCCTCCTTGACCGAGTTGGTGCTGCCGAGGATCAGCGCAACATGCAGGTCGTTGGCGCTGACGCCATGCTCAGCAAAGATCCGCTCGACCAGTTCCCGGGTTGCGGACCCGTCTTCGCGCAAAACGCACGGCTCTTCAGCCATTTCGGCAAACGAGATCACTTTTTTCCGGCTCCAGGGGTGGGACGGCGAGACGACTATGAACAGCTCGTCGGTCACAATCGGTTCGGCGATCAGCTTGTTGTTCGGCTTCAGGTCAGGGATGATGCCGAAGTCGACAACACCGGCATTGAGCCATTCGACAATGAGCTTGTTGTTGCCGAACATGACATGAATCTTGATTTTCGGCCGGATTTTCTTGAAGTCGATGATTACGCTCGGCAAAATATAATTGCCGAATGTCGTCCCGGTCCCGATCGTGATACTGCCCTTGATCAGACCGGTTATCCTGCCGATTTCCTTTTCCGCTTTCGCGTAGTGGGCAAGGATTTCCTTGGCGTACCGGTAGAGAACTTCGCCCGACGGGGTCAGTTTGATGGTGCCGCTGGAGCGGTCAAAGAGCTTGGTTTCGTACATCTCCTCCAACGCCTGGACCTGAAGACTGACCGCCGGCTGCGTGAGATGGATCATTTCAGATGTCTTTGAAAAGCTCCCGGTTTCGGCAACCGTACAGAACACTTTCAGCTTGTGATCTTCCATGCCCATATAAGGGAAAGAATATCGCAAGATTTCATGTCAAGTAAACAGGATTTTTTCGGCCAAGCGGATGGCGTTCAAAAAACAGGGGCAATGATCCGGCCCAAAACTCCCGTTGCAGAACAAGGCACGAAACGGAACGGCTCATGAGGACCCGTGCGGAACAGACGGCGTGCAGCGTTTCTCCGGGACCTGCCGTGGCTTCTTCGCAGTCTCTTTTCCCCTGTTTTTTCCCATGAGACACAGGGGGTCTTTCACGGTAAAGACATCAAGCCCGCAGCCATAAGCCACAGCAAGACAACCGCCGCAGACCGGACGAATCGGGCAGGGAGCACACGCACGGCAGCCCGCGCGATAGCGGCGGGCGCGTACTGAGTGGTAGATGGTCTCGAGCGGCTGTTCGTACGCATTGCCGATCCAGGACGGAAACTTCCGGCAGGCATGCACTTCGCCGTCGGGCAGCAGGGCAACAAAATTGAACGCAGCGCCGCAACCGTACCCGGCACAGCCGCCAAAGAGCTCCTCTCCGCGTTGGTGGAGCAGGACGTTGAGAAGACTGTCCTTGTACCCCATGACGGGATTCGTTCGCGAGGCCCGGAGATAGTCGGCGAGAAACTTCCGGTACTTCTTCCCGTCCGGCAAACGGAGATTGACGCCCTCACCCACCATTGCCAGCCGGTTGAAATGGAAGGTGTCCGCATGGTCCCGCAGTTTTTCGGCCAGGGGAAGCACATCGTCAATATTGTCGCGGGTCAGGGTCAGCATGACCATGGAGTGGATGCGGAACTCCCTGAGCAACTTCAAAAACGCGAGAGCGCGTTTGAAATGCCCCCTGCCGCGCACCGCATCGTTCCGCTCCTGAAGTCCTTCGAGACTGATCTGGAAATGCGACGGCGGCTGAATGGCAAGCATCCGCTCGATCAGCTCAGCAGAAACCGGATTGCCGAGAATGATGGTGCCGAACCCCAGGTCTGCCGCATGCTGGTAGAGTTCGAAAAAGTGGGGGTACAGAAACGGGTTGCCCCCGGTAAACGAAACATGGCCGGTAACGTGATGCCTTTCGCAGAATGATTTCAGATCGTCAAGCACCCGCAGTCCCCGTTCAAGCGGCATGGGAGAACGATCGCTCCGGTCATAACAATGCGTACAGTGCAGATCGCACGCCTGGGTAATGTGCCACTGGAGCGTGAAATGCCGCGTTCCAAAGTATGCATCATCTGCAAAAACGCCGCGCGGGAATGATCGGCCCCTGGTCAGCCTTGATGACGGCGCGAGGACAATGCCCCGTTCCGCAGCCGCTGCCATGAGTTCCCGGACGGTTCTGAGCGGAACGCCTCCTTCCCGGGCAACGGATTCCGGTGAGCGCTCTTCCGCGACCGTCTTGAGCACGAGCAACTCGCCGTCCGTCGCGGTGGCGATGCGAAGCTCACCGCTGCCGGGCGCACGCCAGACCATGACGAATGCCTCGCCGCGCACGGGAACAACAGACTCCCCCCTGATCAGTTCCGGCAGATTGCGCCATGCGAGCGGAATCACATGCAGTGTCGGATTGAGCCGGATGGGCAGCGACTTCGGCAGGTTCGGAATTCTTCTTTTCGCGACATCCGCCATGCAGGATTCCAGCAGAGCCCGGTCACGCTCCCAGGGAGAATGCTGCTGGCCGGGCGGGCGCTTCACCGTCTGCCGCCTGCGTCAGCAAACGCCGGGAACCGGAGCGCAGCATGGAGCAGAATTTCAGCGCCGGTTACCAGGTCGTCTACGGCGATGTATTCTTCGCGCGAATGGATTTTATGCATCCCGTTGGAAAAATTCAGGCAACAGATACCGCTCCGGTTCAGAATGTTGCCGTCCGATCCCCCTCCGGTCACGAGATGCCGCGCTTGCAGCCCGCACGCGCACAGAACGTCTTCACCGAACCGGAGGAACGGCTCATCAGGCGCGATCGAAAAGCCTTCGTATTCGCGCTCGATCTCGATTGTTACAGACGCACCGGACCGCATCGCCGCGTCCTCAGCAATGTCATGCAGCAGGCGGCGGATCGCATCGCACTGCTCCGGATCATGCGCGCGGAACTCGCCACGCAGGCAGGCCTGCGCAGGAACGACATTCGATGCGGTGCCCCCGCTGATTTCACCGACATTCAGCGTTGTCCGCGCATCGATCCGGCCGTTCGGCAGCGCGGCGACAATCTCCGCGGCGACCCGGACCGCATTGATCCCGGCTTCCGGCTCGATCCCTGCATGTGCGGCACGACCGCTTACCCGAATCGAAAACTGCTCACGGGTCGGGGCGGCAACGACAACCGAGCCGGGAGGTCCGCTTACATCGAGAATAATGCCGTGCGAGCTGCGCAGCAGCGAGCAGTCAAGATTGCGGACCCCGAGCAGCCCCCGCTCCTCGCTCGCGGTAAAAAGAATTTCGAGATTTGCATGCGGCAGCTTCAGCTCATCAAGCACCCTGAGTGTCTCGATAATCTGCGCAACGGCGCTCTTGTTGTCGGCCCCGAGAATCGTCGCTCCGGCCGACTTGATGATGCCGTCCTCAATCGCACAGGCAATGCCGGCCGTCGATTCCACAGTATCCATATGAGCGCCAAGGAGCAGCCACGGGGTGTCCGCAGCAGCGCCCGCCTTGCGGGCGACGATGTTGAATGACCCGTCAAAACGCAGCACTTCGACGTCGCACCCCAGCTCGCCAAGGGTCGTTATCAGCTCGGCGCCAAGCTGCTCTTCCTGCAGCGGCGGCGAATCTATCGAGAGGTAGTGAAGAAAGGTATCGACAAGGCGCTGTTCATTGATGCCGGCTCGTATGGTCATCGCACCTCCCTTTGGGGCAGCAACGCGGTGCAGTTGCTGGTAGTATCGCTTCAGCGTATTTTCCCAGACATGCGGAAGGAAGAGCAACCCTCAAACATGGACAGAAACTTTCGTCGAGCGGTATGCTAGAAAAAGTACGGCATGGGTTTGTTACGGACAATCAGATCAATCATGTTCATGCGGACATATTCGCCCTTGGGACGCAGGTGTCGTGCCATCGCGCTTGCAGGAGCTCTGCTCGCCATGAGCGCCTCCGGAACGGATGCGGTGGACTACGGTCTCATCGACGCCTACCAGAAGAAAAACCTCCGCGCGCTTCAGCACTACGCAACAGAATACCGGAACACGCCGATCGAACCATACCTCTTCGCGGCGCGCATCAATGCCCGGGATGCTGCAAAAGGCCCCCTCAGCACACCGGTCGCCCAAGGGCTCGAGCGCTTCGCCGGGGTGCCGCCGGTCGAAAAACTCCGGGCGGGTCTCCTGAAAGAATGGGCACGATCCGCTGACTGGAAGCAGTTCGAGGCACATGCCAGCCGAATTCCGGCATGGCTCTCCGAGAGTGATACCGAATTGAAATGTGCCGTGCTCCTGCACGCAGCGGCCCGGCAAAAGCCGTCCGCGTATCCCCGGGCAGAACTGTTCAGCCAGATGCGCGAATTCCCTCCGCTCTGCTCCGACGCGCTGGCCGGCGCCTTTTCAGCGGGACAGATCCCCGATGATCTGGCATATGCAAAACTGACCCAGCTTGCAGCCTTCGGTTCCCGTAGCGGCAGTCTCCGCCTGCTCCACCTGATCAGCAGCGAATGGGGAAGCGAGAAGACCCGCGTAGCCTCGTCAATCGTTGAGATACTGCACGCCGCGCGTGACGACTTTGATGACGGCAGAAAAGAACTCGCGGCCCGAGCCGGGGTGCTCACTCCCGAGGCCCTGCGGCTGGCGACAGTGCATGTCGGCATCCTCGGGGCAAAAAAACTCGAACCGGGAGGTCACGCACTCATCCGGTCGGTGGACGGCTACCGGATGAACCTCACCGGCGCTGCGGCCGAATGGCGGACCCGCGCGGCCATATTGGCGGCGTCATGGAGTGACGTGCTGGCGTCCGTGGAATCGCTCACTCCCGAATTGCGCAGCGAACCGTTCTGGGGCTACTGGTATGCCCGCGCCCTCCAGAAGCTCGGCAGGGCCGCCGAAGCCCGCCTGCTCTTTAGCGAACTTGCACGCCAGCCGGGCTACTACGGCATTCTCTCTGCGGAGCACGTCGGCATAAAGCCCCCCTATCTGACGGAAACGCCGCTTCCCGACCATGCCCTGACACAGCAGTACCTCAGCCGTCCGGAGGTCGTGCGTGCCAAAGCACTGCATCGGGCGGGCCTCTGGGTTGAAGCGGCCCTTGAGTGGAAGCACCTGATGCAGGGGGCAGACAGCCGGGCATACTATGCTGCCGCCCTTGCGGCAAAGGAGCAGGGGTTGATAGACCGCCAGATCGGGCTTGCGATACGCGCAACCAGCCACTTTGATCTGGAACTCCGCTATCCGCTGGTCCATAGCGCCGAAGTCCGGGCAGCATCTGATGCGGCACGCATTGCCCCGGAACTGACCTGGGCGATCATCCGGCAGGAGAGCAGATTCATCTCGCATGCGGTCTCCTCTGCAGGAGCGGTAGGCCTCATGCAGTTGATGCCTGCCACCGCCAAAGTCGTTGCCGCGCGGTCAGGCATGAAGACCAAACCGACCCGTCAGACGCTGGTTACCCCATCTGCCAATATCGAACTCGGCACCGCGTTCCTCGGCTCGCTGCTGCGGATGTACGGCGGCAATACCGCGTATGCAGCTGCTGCGTACAATGCCGGACCGGGGCGGGTGAAAAAATGGCGGGCTCGGCTCGGGACGACCGAGATCGAGCGCTTTGTGGAACTGATTCCGTTCGACGAAACCCGCGACTATACGAAACAGGTGCTCGCCAATTATGTGATGTACGCGTACGCACGGGGAGCGCAACCGGTCCGCCTGATGGACCTGCTTTCCAAAAAAGGATAGCTATCCCTCAGCAAGCGCCTCTCTGACCGCCCGCAGCAACTCGCCCGGAAGCACGGGCTTCTGCAGGCAGGGCATATCCGGCAACTGCCGCTCCTCAAGGACCTTCTTCGGATAGCCGCTCATGAAAATCACCTTCAATTCGGGCTGCACCGCCTGAAGCATCCGGCAAACCTCGGCCCCGTTCATCTCCGGCATGATGACATCAATCAAGGCAAGACGGATACGTCCCGGATGCTCGCGGACGTACTCGATCGCCTCTGCACCCCGCGCCAGCGCCACAACGTCATAGCCTGAAGCGATCAGAAACTGCCGGGTAGTAGCGCGCACACTCTCGTCGTCCTCAATCAGCAAAAGCCTCTCGCCGCGTCCTTCCCGTTCCGGTCGAAGCTTCTGCGGTGTCTCTTGCCGCGCCTCCGTCGGTGGCAGCAGGGGGAGCATCACCCGGAAGACAGCTCCGTTGCCGGGCTCTGACGAGACGGTGATTGCGCCCCGATGCTGCGCAACAATGCCGTACGCCACAGACAATCCGAGGCCGGTTCCCTTGCCGACCTCCTTGGTCGTAAAGAACGGCTCGAAAATGTGAGGAAGGTCCTTCCCGGCAATGCCCGTGCCGGTATCGCACACCTCAAGGACGGCGCAGGCAACGGTCCGGCAGGTTCCTGCATCGTCAGGCAAGTCACACACGGCCTGATACGACCTGACCGTTACCGTACCACCGGTCGGCATGGCATCGCGGGCATTGTTCATGAGGTTCAGCAACACCTGCTGAATCTGGGTCGAGTCGGCGCTGACATACAGCCGCTCCGGACAGAGCTCCGTCACCAGACGCACATCTTCCCCAATCAGGCGCTGGAACATCCGTGTGCCGGAGGTGATGACTTCATTCAGGTCAAGCGTCTGAGGAGATATGAACTGCTTTCTGCTGAACGCGAGCAGTCCCCGTGTAAGATCAGCCGCCCGATCGGACAGGGCGAGAATGTCGTCGGCAATGCGCCTGATGTCGGCATCTCCCTCATGCCGGAGTTTCAGCAGATAGGCGCTGCTGATGACGGACTGAAGGATGTTGTTGAAGTCATGCGCCACCCCGCCCGCGAGAATGCCGACAGCCTCCATCTTCTGGGACTGAAAAAGCTGCTCTTCGAGGCGCTTCCGCTCGCTGATATCCCGAATGGCTGCGATATGCACCGATTTCCCGTGCAAAAGAAAGGAGCGGGCGGTAATGTCAACCGGGAAAACCGTGCCGTCCTTCTTTCGATGCAGCCTGAAAGGAATCGCGATAATGTCCTTTTCGCCCTGCAATGCCTGGTCGGTTCTGCGCCGCGTCTCCCCAGGCTCGGCGGAAAGGTCCGTATTCTTCATGAGAAGCAACTCCTCCCTTCCGTATCCATAGAGCGCCTCGGCAGCACTGTTGACTTCGACAATGGCGCCACTCTCGTTTTCGATGAGAAAGATCGCGTCGGATTCCGCCTCAAAGAGTTGACGGTACTTTTCCTCATTTGCCCGCAACGTCTCTTCGACACGCTTGCGTTCGGTAATGTCGCGCGCAGCGGCATAGATGAGGTTTCCGGCCGGCAACGAGCGCCATTCGATCCAGCGATAACTGCCGTCCTTGCAGCGATAGCGATTGACGAAATTGAGCACTTGTGTCTGTGATGCAAGCGTTTGCACCGCCTCAAGGGTCGGCCCCAGATCCTCGGGATGGACAAAATCGAGAAACCGGTGTCCCTCGAGCTCAGCCAGCGAATAGCCGAGGGTGATTTCCCACTCGGGATTCAGCCGGATGAAATTGCCTGCCATGTCAGCAATGCAGAAGAGATCGAGACTTGCGTTGAAAAAGGTGTTGAGCTCGTGCGTCTTCTTCAGCAGATCCGCCTCGGCTTTTTTCCGATCCGTCACATCCCGGACAACGGCAAGCGCTTCCTGGTCGCCGCCGCGCACCATGCGGGACTCGTAGAACCGCTCGGCGCCCCCGATCGTCAGCCGGTATTCGTACTGTTGCAGCGCCCCGGTCCGCAGTGCCGAATCCAGATGCTTCATCGTCATTTCGGCAATGTCCGGCGGCAGCACCTCCGATACGTTTTTGCCGACAAACTGCGCCAGCGGCATGAGGAGGGATTCATGATCAGCAGCCTGACAATCCAGAAACCGGCCGTCGCTGCTGATCCGGAACAGCATGTCCGGAAGCGCCTCAACAATAGTCCGGTTTCGCCGTTCGCTCGCCTCCAGCGCAGCAGTCCGCTGGGCGACTGCCCGGCGGAGACTCCAGTTCCAGACAACGAGACCGGATACCACCAGAACGATGACTCCCAGCCCAAGCAGGACCTGCCGGGGCTCCACGAGAGGGGCAACCGGTTTGCCATACCATTTCTGCTCGATCTCCCGGAGCTCCTGCGCGCTCATTACCTCAAACCCGCCTTTTACCAGGTCGAACATTTCGCGGTCGCCTTTGCGCACCGCCCGGTGGAACTCGCCGACATAGAGCGGCTCGGTCTGCCTGAAGCGCCCTTGCATGCCGAACTTGTGCAGAAAATAGCGGGCCGGCGGGGCATCGACCACAAACACCGTGATTTTGCGATCCCGCGCGGCCTCAAGAATCGCCTCGTAGCTGTCATAGAGCAGCAGCGAATCTATTCCCTGCCGTCTCAGGTATTCGACGGCGGCATCTCCATCCTTGACTCCCACGGCAAAGCCGGTGAGCGACGATGCATCGACAATGCCTGAAATCTCGCGGTCGAAATAAATGGGAACCTCGATTTTCTGATAGGCGGGAAGATAGTCGTACTGGCGGGCCCGGGTTTCGGTCAAAAAAATGGTGTCTATGACATCAAACTCTCCGGCCTGCATCCGGCGCAACGCCTCGTTCCAGTCCATGGCGTGGAGCTCGGCTTTTCTGCCGGTTTTCCGCTCCCAGAGGCGCCACTGATCCACCAGGATTCCCTGCAGCCGTCCATCTCCGTCCCGAAAAACGAAAGGCGGATAGTTGTTGTCCATGACAACGCGGACCGGCTGCGCATCCGACGCGAAGATGCTGCCCGCTGATGCAGCCATCACGCACCACGCAAGAATCAAAACCCCGAGCAACCGCGGAAATCGAACCATTGAGGACCTTTCTCCCTCTGGACCAGCCCTGTAAGCCCAATTCAATTGTAACTGAAAAAAGAAGGATACGCCATGGAGGTGCTATGCCGGGGCAAGAATGGTCTTGATCGCCTTGATCAGATCAGCCGGGGCAACCGGTTTCGGAAGATACATTACTTCGGCGAGTTTCTTCTGCTCAAGCACTTCCTGGGGATAGCCGCTGAGAAAGATTACCTTCAGCCCCGGCTCGACGGCAGCAAGGGCTTCATACACCTGTTCGCCGTTCATGCCCGGCATGATGACATCGAGCAGAACGAGCCGGATGGCAGCACGGTGTTCCCGATGAACTTCCAGCGCCTCCGCGCCGTTGGCAGCGGCTAAAACGGTATAGCCGTATGCGGTGAGAATCGATGCGGTCGCCCTGCGTACCAGTGCGTCGTCCTCAACCAGCAGAATGGTTTCTCCCCGTCCCGGCTCCACCTGCCCGGCAGGCGCCTTGCTGACATCCTGACGCTGCTCCACGAGCGGCAGCAGGATCGTAAAGGTCGTCCCTGCGCCCGGGGAGCTCGTCACGGCGATCGAGCCGCCATGTTGCTGAAGGATTCCATAGACAACCGACAAGCCAAGCCCCGTTCCCTTGCCTACATCCTTGGTCGTATAGAACGGCTCGAAGACATGCGGAAGATCCTTGGGATCAATGCCGTGGCCGGTGTCATGAACCGTCATCACCGCGCACGGCGTTTCCACCGGCATCCCGAGACGATCCGGAACCGTGCGGGTATCGCGGGCAGTCGAAATGGACAGCGTGCCTCCTGTCGGCATGGCATCCCGCGCATTGGTCATCAGGTTCAGCAGAACCTGCTGGATATGGGCGGTATCGACATGCACGCCAAGGCGTGCCGGAACCAGGTCGAGCCGCAATTCGATATCCTCTCCAAGCACCCGGGCATACAGATTGGCAGCCGTCCTGATCAGTTCGTTCAGATCCTGAGTCCGGGGATCGATGATCTGTTTTCTGCTGAAGGCGAGCAATCCCCGCGTCAGATCGGCGGCCCGCTCCGAAAGGGTCAGAATATCGTCAACCATGTGCAGAAGTCCCTCATTCGATCCATACTTGAGCCTGATCAGATTCGCACTGCTCAT
>Ga0228535_1002804_pt1 | contig 15014 bp, 10 predicted proteins | sample SJ1metagenome_FD_168457 | JGI IMG/M metagenome (GOLD analysis project Ga0228535, IMG submission 168457) | Enriched culture of PCE-dechlorinating microbial communities from Ithaca, New York, USA - SJ1 | ecosystem: Engineered > Modeled > Simulated communities (microbial... > Unclassified | place... | reverse complement strand
CTGTCGTGCGGGCGCTTCGGGCCGGGCCCGACTTGCCCCTGCCTGGCTCGTGAAAACACGCCTCGCGTCCGCCTTCCGGGGGCCTCCGGCCCATTTCAGAAAGGCGGGGAGGCTTCCGGCTCTCTTATGGCCCACCGTGGCGCGGGCTGGAAGCCCCCGGATCAGTCTTTCCGGCCGCCGCGATCAGGCGGCGAAGCCGGGGGCGAAGGTGGTGAACTGGAGGCGGGCCTCGTCCTGGGCCTGTCTGCGGGCCTCGTCCACCTGGGTGGTGTGGGTCAGGAGCAGGTCCACGGCCCGGGTGTCGAGGTCGCCGTCGTCGGCCAGGGTGCGCAGGAGGGAGCGGGCGCGGTCCAGGGTCATGCCCGGACGGTAGGGCCGGTCTTCGAGCACGGCGGTGAAGACGTCGGCGGCGGCCACGAGCAGGGAGGGTTGTTTGAGCCGGTCGCCCGCGAGGCCCCGGGGGTAGCCGCGTCCGTTGGGCCGTTCGTGGTGGCGGCAGCCGAACTCGGCCACATCCTCCAGGCCGGGAACCTGGGAGAGGACGCGCTCGCCGATCTCGGCGTGGCGGCGCATGATCTCGGCCTCGCGGGGATCGAGGGGGCCGGGTTTTTCGAGGATTTCCGTGGGCACGGCGAGCTTGCCCAGGTCGTGGAGGTCTCCGGCCAGGAGGACGCGGGCGCGGATGTCCCCGGGCAGGCCTTCCAGCCCGGCCAGGGCGTGGGCCACGGCGGCCACGCCGCGCGAGTGGGTGGCGGTGAAGCGGCTGCGGAAGTCGATGACCTGGGAGAAGGCCCGGGAGAAGACGGGGATCTCGCCGTCCTCCAGGGAGAGCTCCAGGCAGTCGGCGGTGCAGCGCGCGTCGCGCACGGCCCCGTGCCAGAACTCGGGGTCCAGGTCGTTCCCGGCGATGGTGTCGTCCAGGGCGCGCAGGGTTTCGGGGTCGAAGGTGCGGCCCCGGAGCATGCCGATGCGGCGGATGGTGGCGCGGGCCTCGGTGTCCAGGTCGCGGTCGCGGCGCAGGGAGACGTCCACGCGGTCGGCGAGGTTGAGGAGGTTGCCGAGGAGCAGGGTGCGCGGGTCGTCGAGGATGTCGCCGAAGTCGTCGAAGCGGGTGTGGTGCCAGCGCACGAGCCGGGCCGGGCGTTCGAGCCGGGGCAGGGCGCGCAGCAGGCGCCAGCCGGTTTCGGCGTGGTCCAGGTCGTTGGTGTCGAAGACCAGGGCGTCGAGCCGGCTTTTGAGGGAGAAGGCCCCCACGTCGTGGAGCAGGGCGGCCAGGCGCAGGTCCGTGATGTCGGCGGGCGGGAGGTTGAGGCGTCGGCCCAGGGCCGTGGCGATGGCCGCCACGCGGCGGTGGTGGCCGACCACGGCGGGGCTGACGAGGTCGAGCGCGCCGGAGAGGGCCGAGATGAGGTCGATGAGCGAAATGCGCATGGATGAAGTCTCGTTGTCGTGACTGGTTGTCCCCGAGGCCGGGAACCCGGCTCCCACGGGGAGATTATGAATGCCGTCCCTGAAAAAGTACAGCCCCCGTGAGCCGGGGGCCATGATTATCGGAAGAGGTCCGGCGGGTCGCGCCGGGAGCGGATCGGCTTCGGATCAGGTCATGCCTCGTGGTCCTTGGGCGGGACCGGTTCGTCCCCGGCGGCCGGGGTGTGGGCGGCGCACTCCTCCACCTCGTGCTTGGCCTTGCTCCGCAGCTTGCGGATGACCCAGACCGCGAGGGCCAGGAGGATGATGACGCCGAAGACGTACATCTCCACCTGCTTGACGTCGTGGAGCACGCTCTCGGCCGCGCTGCCGAAGAGGTAGCCCAGGGAGGCGAAGGTCACGGACCAGACCACGGCGGCGATGAGGTTCAGGCCGAAGTACTGCCAGGCCTTGATGGGGCTCATGCCGATGACGAAGGGCGTGACGTTGCGCAGGCCGTAGAAGAAGCGGAAGCTCAGGATCACGGCGTAGCGGTAGCGGTGCAGCAGGCAGGCCACGCGGTACGCCTTGCCCTTGAGCTTGGGCCAGCGCTCGAACACGGCCATGCCTTTCCAGCGGCCGATGTAGAAGTAGAGCTGGTCCCCGAAGAAGGTTCCGGCTCCGCCCGCGAGCATGACCAGCGCCAGGTCCATGTGCCCGGTGAAGGCCGCGAACCCGCAGAGGAGCATGATCGTCTCGCCTTCCAGGAAGGTGCCGAGGAAGAGGGCGAGATAGCCGTATTGCGCGATGACGTGCTGCAGCAGTTCCATTGTAATGTTCCCGCAATCCTGACTATGCGCTCCCGCTTCCGGGGTCAAGAAAAGGCGTCATGCCCGGCGGATCGTCACCAGGCCGTAGTTCTTCTTGCCCTTGCGCAGCACGAGCACGCCGCCTTCCAGGAAGTCGGAATCGCCGGGCGCGTGGGCCGGGTCCGTGATCTTGTTCCCCGAGAGGGTCAGGCCGCCCGCCTGGATGTCCTTGCGGGCCTGGCCCTTGGAGGGCGACAGGCCGAGATCCACGAGCATCTGCGGCAGGTCGGGCAGGTTCCCGGCCTCGTAGTTCACGGCCGGGGCGCTTTCCAGGGCCGCGCGCAGCAGGGAGGGCTCCACGGCGCGGATGTCGCCCTTGCCGAAGAGGGCCTCGCTGGCGGCCAGAACCCGGTCCAGGACGTCGCGGCCGTGGACCATGATGGTGGTTTCGGCGGCCAGGCGCTTCTGGGCCTCGCGGGCGCCGGGGTTCGTCTCCACCTCGCGCTCCAGGGCGGCGATCTCCTCCTGGGACAGGAAGGTGAAGAACTTGAGCAGCTTGACCACGTCGCGGTCGTCGCTGTTGAGCCAGAACTGGTAGAAGGCGTAGGGGCTGGTCAGGGCCGGGTCCATGAAGATCGCGCCCTTCTCGCTCTTGCCGAACTTCTTGCCCGAGGCCGTGGTGATGAGCGGGAAGGTCATGGCGAAGGCCTCGCCCGCGGCCTTGCGGCGGATGAGTTCGGTGCCCGCCGTGATGTTGCCCCACTGGTCGCCGCCGCCGATCTGGAGACGGCAGCCGTAGGTCTCGTAGAGATGGTGGAAGTCGAAGCCCTGGAGGATCATGTAGCTGAACTCGGTGAAGGAGATGCCCACGTCCTCGCGCTCGATGCGGCCCTTGACCGACTCCTTGGCCAGCATCCAGTTCACGGTGAAGTGCTTGCCCGTGTCGCGGAGCATCTCCAGGAAGGTCACGTCCCTGGTCCAGTCGTAGTTGTTGACCACGATGGGCTTGCCGCCGGTGTTCTTCTCGAAGAAGGCCTCGGCCTGGGCGCGGATGCGCGCGGCGCGGGCCAGGACCAGCTCGCGGGCCGAGAACTCGCGTTCCTTGTCCTTGCCCGAGGGGTCGCCGATCATGCCGGTGGCCCCGCCCAGGAGCACGATGGGCTTGTGCCCGGCGCGCTGGAGCCGGGCCAGGGAGAGCAGGGGCACGAGGTTGCCGATGTGCAGGCTCTCGGCCGTGGGGTCGAAGCCGCAGTACATGGTCCGGCCGGGCTCGGAAAGATACTCGCGGACCTTCTCCTCGTCGGAGACCTGATGCACCAGCCCGCGCCACTTGAACTCGTCGTAGATATTCATCTTCCTTCCTCTCTGAATGATCCGGGGGAGGTCCTCTCGGTCGAGGATCTCCCCCTGTCGCGACAAGCTGTAGGACAAAATTTCAGCATTGTAAAACCCCGGGGAGGGGGCTTCGCCGGGGCCGGATCAGCCCCTCCAGGCCTTGATGGACAGGGCCCGGCCGGTGTCCGGGTCGATCTCCAGGAGCGCGCCGCGCAGCTCGGCCGGGGTCTCGGCCACCTCGAAGCGCGCGGGCAGGCCGGTCATGAGCCGCCGGAGCACGGGCTCGGGCTGCATCCCCAGGCAGGAGGGGAACGGCCCGCACATGCCCGCGTCGGTCAGGAAGGCCGAGCCGCCGGGCAGGATCGCGGCGTCGTTGGTCTGCACGTGGGTGTGCGTGCCGATGACCGCCGAGACCTTGCCGTCCAGGAACAGGCCCAGGCCGATCTTCTCGCTGCTGGCCTCGGCGTGGAAGTCCACGATCCGCACCATGACGTCCCGGGGCAGCCCGGCCAGGGCCGCCTCGGCCGCGCGGAACGGACAGTCGATGGGGTCCATGAAGACCCGGCCCTGGAGGTTGAGCACGGCCACGGGCGGCAGGTTCGGCGGCCGCAGCACGGCCAGACCCCGGCCCGGGGCCTCCGGGAAGTTCAGCGGCCGGATGAGCCTCGGCTCGGACTGGAGCACGGGCACGAGATCCTTGTACTTCCAGACGTGGTTGCCGGTGGTCAGGAGGTCCACGGCCTCCAGCAGCTCGGCCGCGTTGCGGGCCGAGAGCCCCAGGCCCGCCGAGGCGTTCTCGGCGTTGGCCAGGATCAGGTCCAGGGACAGTTCGCGGCGGAGCTCCGGGGCGCGTTCGAGCACGAGCTTGCGGCCCGGGCGGCCCATGATGTCGCCGAGGAAGAGGATGCGCATGTCCCGGATGTACGACGGCGCGGGGGTTCCCGGCAAGGGTTTTGCGTCCACCCCCGGCCCCGTGCTAGCCTCCTTTCGAGGAGGTCCGCCCATGCGCAGCCTGTCCGCCTTCTGCCTGCTTCTGCTCCTGTCCGCCCCGGCCCTGGCCGGAGGCGAGGCCCCGGGCCAGGGTCCGGTCCACGGCCCCTATGCCTACTCCTGCGACGACGGAACCGCCTTCAGCGCGGTGTTCGACAACGCCGCCGGTCCCGACGGCGTGGTCATCCTGACCTTCCCGGACGGCGCCTCCCTGACCCTGCCCCGGGCCCTGTCCGCCTCGGGCATCCGCTACACCGACGGCAAACACGAGTTCTGGGGCAAGGGCGAGCAGGCCTCCTGGACCATCGGCCGCCGCGCGCCGGTCAGCTGTTCGACGCGAGCACCCTTCGGGGGTTCATGAAAAGGTGAAGAGGCTCCCGGCTTCCTGAACCGGGCCGAAGGCCCCCGGCGTTTCTCTTTCTATGCGATCGGCGAAGCCGTTCCCCCCGAGAGGAGCAGGGCCTCGAATTCCCCGGGGGCGAGGGGCGGGGAGAAGAGGTAGCCCTGGACGAAGCGGCAGGAGTGGCGGAGCAGGAAGTGATACTGCTCCATGGTCTCCACGCCCTCGGCGATCACGGGCAGGCCCAGGCCGTCGGCCAGGGAGAGCACCGCGCGCGCCAGGGTCTTGCCCCGCGCGTCCGCCTCGTTGATGCGGTCCACGAAGCTCTTGTCCATCTTCACGCTCTGGAGCGGCAGGGCCATGAGGTAGCTCAGGGAGGAGTATCCCGCGCCGAAGTCGTCCAGGGCGAAGCGCACGCCCCGGGCGGTGAGCGTCTCCATCATCTCGCCCGCGGCCTGGAAGTTCTGGAGCAGGGCCGTCTCGGTCATCTCCAGCTCGAGCCGCTCCGGGGGCAGTCCCGTGCGCGCGAGGATGTCCAGGACGCGCTCGGGCATGTCCCTCTGGCGGAAGTGCTGGGCCGAGAGGTTGACCGCCAGCGTCAGGTCCGGGAATCCCGTCTCGTGCCAGCGCGCGGCCTGGCGGCAGGCCTGTTCCAGGATCTGGTAGTCGATGGCCACGATGAGCCCGCTGGACTCGGCGAAGGAGATGAAGCTCGAGGGCGGCCGCAGGGAGCCGTCCGGCGCGCGCCAGCGGACCAGGGCCTCCATGCCGACCACGGCGTGGCCGCGCAGCTCCACCTTGGGCTGGTAGAAGACCTCGAAACGCTCCTCGGCCAGGGCCTGGCGCAGCTCGGTCTTGAGGGTCAGGCGTCGGCGGGCGCGTTCGTTGAGTTCCGTCTTGTACAGCCGGAAGGTGTTCCGGCCCTGCTCCTTGGCCCGGTACATGGCCATGTCGGCGTTCTGGATGAGCCGTTCCGGTTCCGAGCCGTCCAGCGGGCAGACCGCGATGCCCACGCTGACGCCCAGATAGACCTCGGCGTCCTGCACGGAAAACGGGCGCTCCAGGGACTCCAGCAGGGCCTCGGCCACGCGCGACAAGGGATCGGCCCCCTCCAGCCCCTCGATGAGGACGCCGAACTCGTCCCCGCCCAGGCGGGCCAGGGTGTCGCCCTGGCGCAGGACTCCGGCGAAGCGGCCGGCGGCCTCGCGGAGCACGGCGTCCCCGGCGGAGTGCCCCAGGCTGTCGTTGACGTGCTTGAATTCGTCCAGGTCCAGGAGCAGCACGCCCACCTGGGTTCCGATCCGCTCCGAGACGCCGACGGCCTGGCGCAGGCGGTCCTGGAAGAGCCGCCGGTTGGGCAGGCCGGTGAGCGGGTCGTAGAGGGCCTGGCGCTCCAGCCGACGCTCGGCCTCCTTGCGGTCGGTGATGTCCGCCAGCGAGGCGATGGACATCCGGGTGCCCGGGATGCAGGCCACGGTCATGGCGACTTCCTTGAGCGCGCCGCAACTGGTCAGCAGGCGGCTCTCGTAGGAGCGCGGAGCCCGGTCCGAGTCGATGCGGCGCAGGGCGTGGGCCTCCATCATGCGCGACAGATCCTCGGGATGGAAGAACTCCGCCCAGCTCCGGCCCACCACGTCCCGGTCCGGCTCCAGCTCCACCAGGGCGGCGAACTCCGCGTTGGCCAGCTGGATGGTCGTGTCCTCTTCCAGGAGCAGGGCGGCCATGCCGGTGTTCATGAACAGGGCCCGGTAGCGGGCCTCGGACGCGGTCAGGCGCGTGTTCTGCTCCTCGATGATCCGCTGCTGTTCCAGGCGCTCGGTGATCTCGAACCAGACCGCCAACGCGCCCTGGATTTCCCCGTCCAGGCCGGTCAGGGGCATGGCCGTGACGGTGCAGGTCCGGGGTTCGCCGCGGGAGGAGGGATAGGCCGCCTCGTCCGTCACCGTGCGTTGTTCCTCCAGGGCCCGGAGCAGGATGGTGCGGGCTTTCTCGTCGTCCCGGAGCAGGAGGCCCGACGGACGGCCCAGGCAGTCCGCGTAGGTTTCGCGCTCCAGGATGCGCAGCAGGCGGCCGTTGGCGAAGGTCAGGCGGTTCTCGGCGTCCACCACGGCGCAGGGCAGGACGAAGCCCGTCAGCACGGCCCGGGCGAAGCCGAGCCGTTTCTTGAGTTCCGCGACCATGAGCCGGATGTTCCCGGCCAGGCCGCGCAGTTCGCAGCGGAAGCTTCCGCGCAGCGCGGCCGTGAAGTCGCCCCGGGTGACGGCCGAGGTGAAGGCCTCGATGTCCCGCACCGGGCGGGCCACCAGCCGCCGGACCAGCAGGGCGATGATCCCGGCCAGGAGCAGGACCGTCGCCGCGCCGGCGGCCAGCAGCAGGCCGCCCTCGCGTTCCGGGGCCAGGAGCAGGTCGTCGACGAAGGCGTTGGCGCAGATGACCCAGCCCGTCTCCGGCACGGTGGCCAGGACGTAATGCTTGCGCTCGTCCTCCCACTCGCCCCGGAATTCGCCGTTGCCGAGGTTCAGAATCTTCCTGGTCAGGGACTGGTCCGGGATTTCCCGGAGCAGCAGGGACTTGTCCCGGGCGTGGGCGATGATCCGGCCCGTGGCGTCGAGCATGAAGCAGGAGCCGCGCGCGCCGAAGCGCGGGGGATCGATGAAGTCCCGCGCGAAGGGCTCCCAGCGGGTGAACACGGCCACCCCGCCCAGGAGGCCTCCCCCGGGGGCGCGCACGGCCGCGGCCTGGACCAGGACGAGCGTGCCGCCGGGCGTGCGCCGCAGATCGGGAGAGAGGAAGTTCTCCCGGCCCGAGGCGATGGCCCCGGCGTAGTCCTCGACGCCCAGGTCCGGCCCGGCCGGGGCCTGCCCGTCGGCCGAGACCCAGGCCCGCGTTCCGCCCCGGGCGTCGAAGAGCAGCACGGCCTGGAGCGTCTCGTCGGCGAGCCATTCCCAGGGCAGGGCCCCGGGGGTTCCCCGGTCGCGGGAGAGCGCCCGCCGCGCGTCCTCCCCGGCCGCCAGGGAGCGGGCCATGGTCGCGCCGCTCCGCAGATAGAGCTCCAGGGCCCGGCGGATGGACCAGGTGGTCTGGCGCATGGCCCGGGTCTCCAGCAGCAGGGATTGGGAGTAGAGGGCGCGGGAGGCGTGGAGGACCATGCCTCCGACGGCCAGGGCCACGGCGCAGGTCACGGAAAGCATGAGCACGGAGCTGAGTTTTCTGGGGAACATCGGGATACCTTCATCGTGGAGCGGCCACGACGCCAATGGCTACTCTATGGTAGCCAGAGGGGCGGGAGCAACCTTTCCCCCGTTAACTCATGGAAAGGTGGAGTCCGCGCGTTTCAATGATTCCGCGAGGCCGACGTCTCGGAGCAGTGTTTGCGCAGGGCGGTCCTGAGGTCTTCCAGGTCCAGGGGCTTGGAGAGGTAGCCGTCCATGCCCGCCTCCAGGCAGCGTTCGCGGTCCCCGAGCATGGCGTGGGCCGTGAGGGCGACGATCGGCACCCGGGCCTTGTCGCCCAGGTCCGGGTCCGAGCGGATGATGCGGGTGGCGGCGATGCCGTCCAGCACCGGCATCTGCACGTCCATGAGCACGCAGTCGACGCGCTCCTGGCGCAGGATGTCCACGGCCCGGCGGCCGTTCTCGGCCTGGATGGCCACGTGCCCGAGCTTTTCCAGGAAGCGCGCGGCCAGGGTGCGGTTGATGGCGTCGTCCTCGGCCACGAGCACGCGCAGCGCCCGCCGGGGTTGGACTTCCGGCGCGGCGGGCATGGCGGGCCGCCAGGGTCGGGAGGCGGCCTCGGCCCGGATGCAGAAGTGTACCGAGGTGCCCGCGCCCAGTTCGCTCTCGATGGCCACGTTGCCGCCCATGAGCGTCACCAGGCGCTTGACGATGGACAGGCCCAGGCCCGTGCCCTGGTGGCGGCGGGTGAGGGTGCCGTCCACCTGGGTGAAGAGCTCGAAGATGTCGCCCAGCCGGTCGTCCAGGATGCCCACGCCGGAGTCCGAGATGGTGAAGAAGACGCGGGCCTCGCCCGGCCGGGTGGGCGGCAGGGGGTAGGCCTCGATGCGCACGAAGCCGGTCTCCGTGAACTTCACGGCGTTGCCCGCCAGGTTGAAGAGCACCTGCCGCAGCCGCGCCGGGTCGCCCAGCAGGGGCCTGGGCAGATCCGGATCGGCGTGGACCTCGAAGACCAGGCCCCGGTTGCGGCAGACCGGCCCGAAGAGCTTCTCCACCGAGGACAGCACCAGGGGCACGTCCAGGGGCTCGATGACCAGGGAGAGGGCTCCGGCCTCCATCTGGGAGAAGTCCAGCACGTCGTTGAGGATGGTCAGCAGGTGGCGGCCCGAGTCCAGGGCCGTCTGGGTGCATTCCCGCTGCTCTTCGTCCTGGGGCGTGTCCTTGAGGAGCTGGAGCATGCCGAGCATGCCGTTGAGCGGCGTGCGGATCTCGTGGCTCATGTTGGCCAGGAACTCGCTCTTGGTCCTGCTGGCGGCCTCGGCGGCGGAGCTCGCCTGGCGCAGGGCGTCCTCCACCTGGCGGCGCCGGCCGATCTCGGCCATGAGTTCGTCGTTGGCCTGGACCAGCTCCTCGTTGGTGGCGGCCAGTTCCTCGTTGGCCGCGGCCAGTTCCTCCTGGATCCGGATCTGGCCGGTGACGTCCTGGTGTACGCCGTCCATGCGCAGGGGCCTGCCCTGGCCGTCCCAGGAGACGACCATGCCGCGCGAGAAGACCCAGCGCTGGACGCCGTCGCGGGCGAGCACCCGGTAGCGGATCTCGTAGGGCGCGCCCTCCTCGATGTGTCGCCGCTGGGCCGTCTTCACGCGCTCCAGGTCGTCGGGGTGGATGTGCCGGGCCCAGGCATCGTGGCTGGAAGTCATCTCTCCCGGGACGTAGCCCAGGAGGCGCTCGTCGTTGGGGCTGCGGTAGACCGCGTCGGTCTCCAGGTTCCAGTCCCAGATGCCGTCGCGGGTGGCGTCCAGGGCCAGGCGCAGCCGGTCCTCGCTTTCCCGGTGCGCGGCCTCGGCCTGTTTGCGGCCGGTGACGTCGAGCATCATGCCCAGCACGCCCTCGATCCGGTTCTCGGCGTCCCGCAGGGGGGCGGCGTGCAGGGAGAGAATCAGCTCCTCGCCGTCCTTGCGCCGCCGGAGCAGCTCCACGCCCTGGAGCTGTTCCCCGGCCAGAACCCGCCCGATGAACGTCTGGTATTCCTTCCGCTTGTCCTCAGGCACCAGGGGCGGAATCCGCCCGGCGGCCTCGGCCGCGCTCCAGCCGGTGATGGTCTCGGCGGCCGGGTTCCAGAGCCGCACCCGGCCCTGGCGGTCGAGCACCAGGATGGCCACGGGCGAGGCCCGGACCACGGCCTCGAGCATGGCCCCGGTGCGGCGCAGGGCCTCGCGGGCCTCCTCGGCCGCGGCCAGGCTTTCGCCCAGACGCCGGTTCAGGCGCAGGACGCGGCGGCAGTGCCAGAGCCAGAGGCCGAACAGGGCCAGGGCGAAGCCGCCGCCCAGGGTCCAGCCCAGGCGTTCCAGGGTCCAGAAGGGAACGGGCTTGCCGTACCAGCGCTCGATCATGTCCTGGTATTCGGGGGAGCGCACCAGTTCCTCCACCAGGGGGTCCAGCCGCGCCGACAGGGCGGCGTCGCCCTTGGCCACGGCCAGGGAACGCTTGTATTCCACGTCCGGCCCGGGCGCGAAGCGCACCATGTGCTCCACGCCGATGCGGTGGATCATGTGCTGCAGCTCCAACTTTCCGGCCAGCACGGCGTCCACCTCCCCGGCCAGGAGGGCGAAGAGGTTCTGCTCCATGCCCAGGCCCCGCACCACGCGCAGGCCGGGCAGCTCGCCCAGGGCCGGGGGCAGGATGCTGCCGCGCATGAGGGCCAGGGTCTTCCCGGCCATGTCCGTGAAGTCCCGGATGCCCGAACCTTCGGAACGCACCAGCAGGGCCGGGGGGGAGGTCAGGAAGGGTTTGCCGAAGTCCAGGATTTCGGCCCGCTCCGGCGTGGGGGACAGGGCCGTGAGGTCGGCCCGGCCCTCGCTCACCGCCTTCACCAGCCCGTTCCAGTCGTCCTCCTGGACCCAGAGCGGGGTCAGCCCGGCCTTGGCCAGCACCCGGCGGATCACCTCCGGGGCGAAGCCGTCGGGAAAGCCGTTTTCGTCGATGTCGTACATGGGCGGGAAGCTTTTCAGCACGGCCACGCGCACGGTCTTTCCGGCCAGGGCGGAGTCCCCGGCCCGGCAGACCCCCGCCAGGGCGGAAAGAAGCGCCGTCAGGAGCAGGAGGATATGGAGCGGCGTCGCGCGTCTCGGCATGAACGGACCTCTGTTGAAGGAAATGCCGGAGAATATCGACTATGCCATCGGACGATCGCCGCGACAAGCGTGTCGGGGAAAAAATAAGGGCCCCGCCGCGAAAAGCGGCGGGGCCCGGAAGAGGCGTGTCGGTATGTCGGCCGCGCTACTTGGCGTAGCCCACGGCGCGTTTCTCGCGGATGACCGTGACCCGGATCTGGCCGGGATAGGTCATGTTGTTCTCGATCTTTTCGGCGATGTCCTTGACCAGCAGATGGGTCTCGTCGTCGCTCACCCGGTCGGCGTCGACCATGACGCGGATCTCGCGTCCGGCCTGGATGGCGTAGGCCTTGGTCACGCCGTCGAAGCCGGTGGCCAGGCCTTCCAGCTCCTCCAGGCGCTTGACGTAGTTCTCCAGCAGCTCCTTGCGCGCGCCGGGCCGGGCCCCCGAGAGGGCGTCGGCGGCCTGCACGAGGTTGGCCAGGATGCTCTGGGGCGGCACGTCGGCGTGGTGGGCGGCGATGGCGTGGATGATGTCCTCCTGCTCGCCGTGCTTCTTGGCCAGGTCCGCGCCGATGACCGCGTGCGGGCCCTCGACCTCGTGGTCCACGGCCTTGCCGATGTCGTGCAGCAGGCCCGCGCGCTTGGCCTTCTTCTCGTCCAGGCCCAGCTCGGCGGCCATCACGCCGCAGAGGAAGGCCACTTCCAGGGAGTGCTGGAGCACGTTCTGGGAGAAGCTCGTGCGGTAGTGCAGCTGGCCCAGCAGGCGGACGAGTTCGGGATGGATGCCGTGCACGCCCACGTCGAAGGTGGCCTGCTCGCCGATCTCCCGCAGCTTGACGTCCATCTCCTGCTCGACCTTGCGCACGATGTCCTCGATGCGCGCCGGGTGGATGCGGCCGTCATGGATGAGCCGCTCCAGGGCCTGCTTGGCCACCTCGCGCTTGAGCGGGCTGTAGGCCGAGAGCACCACGGTCTCCGGCGTGTCGTCGATGATCAGGTCCACGCCGGTGGCGGCCTCCAGGGCGCGGATGTTGCGGCCCTCGCGGCCGATGATCCGGCCCTTCATGTCCTCGGAGGGCAGGGTCACGGCCGTGACGGTCTGCTCCGAGACGTAGTCGCCCGCGTAGCGCTGGATGGCCAGGGAGAGGATCTCCTTGGACTTCTTGGCGGCCACCTCGCGGGCCTCGGTCTCGATGAGCCGGACCATCTTGGCGGCCTCGTGGCGGGTCTTGGACTCGATCTCCGTGAGCAGGCGCTCCTTGGCCTCCTCGCGGGTCAGGCCGGAAATCTCCTGGAGCATGCGTTCCTGCTCCTCGGCCTTGGACTCGATCTCGCCGGTCATCTCCTCCAGGTTCTTCTCCTGGGTGATGAGCTTCTTCTGCAGCTCGATGACCTCGGACTCCTTCTGGGCCAGCTTCTCCAGCTTGCTTTCGAGGCGCTCCTCCTTCTCCTGGAGGCGCGATTCCTGGCGTTTCAGGTCGTGGTCCCGGCTCTTGAACTCGGCCTCCTGTTCCTTCTTCAGGTGGAAGACCTCGTCCTGGGCCTGGAGACGGATCTCCTTCTTCATGGCCTCGGCCTCCTTGCGGGCCTCCTCCACGATGCGTTCGGCCAGTCCCCGGGCGTCGTCGTTGCGTTTGTTGGCGATGTATGCGTTGAGGGCGAAACCGGCGGCCACGCCGATGACGGCGGCGGCCCCGGCCATGAGGATGGAAGTGATCATGTCGATTGCTCCTGTATGGGTGAACGGACCGCGAGGCCCGGAAATTCCCAACAAACGCCGGGATGCGCGCCGCTTGCGGCGGCGTGGTGGCAAGGAAAGGTGACGATTCCGCGCGGAAGGTGCGCCGGAGCGTGGAGGCCGGGGGAGTCTTCGCGGCAGCGCGGCGTGAGCGCCCGCGCCGGGTCCGGGGGAGAGGAGTCCCTCGGCTCTATACTGTGCCCCGGGCAGCCGTGTCGTCGTGGGTTCTGAACCTGGTTTCCCAGGTGGGCTCCACCTCCGGGCCGTCAGGCTCCCCGCGCTGGGCGGGTCTGCACACGGGCCGGGACTGGGCGGACTCCCTTTATTATCTCATTGGCTCAGGAACCGCCGGACGATCACGAACTCCCCAGGGTTATGGCACCGCTTCCGGGACGTCAGCGTCCCGGCGTTTTCTCCAGCATCCCGCTGATTCGGGCTTCCAGCCGCCTCAGTTTGGACTCGGACTCGAGATAGTCGTCCGCCAAGCCGAGGGCCAGGAACGTCAGCAACTTTTCCTTGCTGATATTGCCGCCGTTGCGCACCAGTTCCGCGAAGCGGTCTTCGATGAGCGTCCGGGCGGCTTCGATGCGGCCATTGTCCGCATCGGTCTTGAAGGTGATCTCGAGGCCGAGCAGGGTCAGCGTGTATCGCGGCATGTTCGCGGACCGCTACCCCAGCTCCGTCTCGATCTTCCTGAGCAGGTTCTCGACACGCTCCTGCACGTCGCGCCTGCCCGCCGATTCATTTTCCAATGCCTGCCGGAGGGTCGTGTTTTCCTGCTCCAGGGTCTTGATCCTTTCGAGCATGGCCTCGAAACGGCTCTCCAGTTGGGCGATCGGTTCCATATGCATCCTCTAATCCCTTCAGGCGTCAAAATCAAGACGCCTTGTTGCGTCGCTTCATGTTCGTCTGCCGTCCGCGGGCGATGGCCAGCTCTCCGGCCGGCACGTCCTTGGTGATCACCGAACCGGCTCCCACCAAGGCGTTCTCGCCCACGGTCACCGGCGCCACCAGGGCCGTGTTCGAGCCGATGAAGGCCCCGGCCCCGATCTCGGTGCGGAACTTGTTTTTCCCGTCGTAGTTGCAGGTGATGGTCCCCGCGCCCACGTTGGCCTTCTCGCCCACCTCGGCGTCGCCCAGGTAGGTCAGGTGGTTGGCCTTGGCCCCCTTGCGCAGGGTCGCCTTCTTCATCTCCACGAAGTTGCCCACCCGCGCGGCCTGCTCCAGCACCGCGCCCGGACGCAGCCGGGCATACGGACCCACCTGGCACTCCGGCCCCACCTGGGCCTGCTCCAGGTGGCAGAACTCGCGCACCAGGGCGTTTTCGGCCACGCTCGAATCCGTCAGCACGCAGTGCGAGCCCACCTTCGCGCCCCGGGCCACGCTCGTGGTCCCGTACAACTCGCAGGGGCCGCGCAGCTCGCAGCCGGGCTCCAGCTTCACCCCCGGGCCCACGCTCACCAGCTCCGGCCGGTGGATGAGCACGCCCCGCACTTGCCAGCCGCGCAGGATGCGCCGCCGGAGATGTTCCTCGGCCTCGGCCAGTTCCAGGGGCGAGTTGATGCCCATGAGGTTCACGTCGTCGCCGCAGCGCACGCCCTCCACCGAGAGCCCGGCCTCGCGGGCCAGTCCGATGAGGTCCGTGATGTAGTACTCGCCGCTCTTGTTGGCGTTGGTCAGCCTGTCCAGCAGCGGCGTCACCGTCTCCAGGCGCAGAAAATACACGCCCGCGTTGACCTCCCGGGGGTCGCCGTGCTTCGCCGGGTCGAGATCCTTGGCCTCCACGATGGCCGTGACCCGGTCGTCCGCGTCGCGGATGACCCGGCCGAAGGCCCCGGGGTGTTCGGGCGTGATGGTGGCGAAGGCCACGTCCGCGCCCGCGCTCTCGGCCAGGAAGCGCTCCACCGCGTCCGACTCCAGCAGCGGGGTGTCGCCGTTGACCACCAGGCAGTGCGCCCGGCCCAGCTTGCGCAGCGCGCCGAGCGCGGTCTGGAGCGCGTGGCCCGTGCCGAGCTGTTCGGTCTGGGTCACGAAGGTCGCCTCGCGCCCGGGATAGGCCCGGCGGACCTGATCCGCGCCGAAGCCCACCACCGTGAGCACGGCCGG
>Ga0228535_1002802_pt1 | contig 15026 bp, 12 predicted proteins | sample SJ1metagenome_FD_168457 | JGI IMG/M metagenome (GOLD analysis project Ga0228535, IMG submission 168457) | Enriched culture of PCE-dechlorinating microbial communities from Ithaca, New York, USA - SJ1 | ecosystem: Engineered > Modeled > Simulated communities (microbial... > Unclassified | place... | reverse complement strand
GCCCGACGGACTCTGGTTTGACTTTAGTAGCGGGGAGTGGATTCGAACCACTGACCTCCGGGTTATGAGCCCGACGAGCTGCCACTGCTCTACCCCGCATCAAGGACTGGTAGTATACCCTTATCAGGGGCATCCGTCAAGCCATCCTCCCGAATTATGTAGAATCTCAGCGCTTTTTGCGCAGCAGCAGAACCAGTCCTGTTATCCCGCTCAAGGCAGTAAGCCCCAAAATGATAGCACCGCGCCAGCGAAGCGGAATTGTGGCTGACCTGTCTGTGACTACCGGGCTGGCGGGATCAATGTATGTGCGCAATTCATCGATCGCCGGGGTGGGAATGGCAGCTTTTAGACACAGCTGGTGGAATTCTTCTGCCAGCAACCCCATTTCATCACGGGCGGCGTTGGCATGGCTGGCAAGCAGCAGTTCAGCTTTATGGATGGCCAGCCCGTACTTTAGCAGAAAGACCAGGAGCGGTTCCGGCAGCAGTGCCAGCAGCCACAGGCGGAGCGGCACCAGGGGATACCCCAGGCGTCGCAGAACCCTGAACCCCTCTTTGACTGCCCGGATAAGCAGCACAAGGCCGTCTCGTGTACGTGACAGGCGCAGGGTGCTGCCGTTTGCCAGGTAAATGGCATTGGCAACCGGACTGACAAGCGCTGCATGCACTTTTAGCCAGGCATCCATATTGCTGCAGGTGGCCACCGGCAAACCAGCCCGGCGAAGCATATCTGCAATTTTCCGCAGGCGCAGGGTATTCTTTCCATTCAGCTCGCCGATGGTTGTGACTTGCAGCCATGAACAGGTAGTGTGGTAGCGCACAATGAATTTTCCGCGTGTACCGCCAGCGCCGGCAAAACCCAGCAAGACGCGTTCCTTCCCCAGGCTGGAAGTCAGTACATCCGGCCCAGACACATTATTGGTCATGAACAGGATATGCGGACTGTTCTGGTTGGCTGCCAGGTGCGGGAGAACCTCCTCCAGCTGGTTCCGCCTTACAAGAACGATGATCAGGTCGTAGGCATCTTCAGGGTTTAGCTGGGAACAGGTTTTCACGCGGGTAACGCTTATTTTGTTGCCCGGGATGCGCGCCAGCACGATGCCGTGCTGTTCGATCTGCGCCAGCCTTTCGCCCCTCGCCAGGATGGTGACATCCTCACCGGCTTCTGCCAGCCTGGCTGCATAGACGCTTCCGAGTACACCTGCTCCAAAAACAAGGATTTTCATTTTGCGCTCCATGGTCAGCCATGGATGTCCGAATGGCAGCCAGTGGCTTTAAGCGTATTTTACTTCATTCCAGCATGAAGATATAATACGGTTAAGTTAGATGAATTATATAAAATGGACCACTGCAGGAGGGAAGATGACAGACCAACCCGGTTTTTACCTTGGGAAGAAATATGATGGCGAAAAAGGAAAGCTGCTTGAAGACCAGATCATCTACGATCCGGCTGACCTGACCACCCACGGCTTTGTTACCGGTATGACAGGCTCGGGCAAGACCGGCTTATGTGTCGGCTTGCTGGAGGAAGCTGCGCTGGAGGGCATTCCAGCCATTATGATCGATCCCAAGGGCGACCTGACCAACCTGCTGCTGCACTTCCCGGACTTTAAGCCGGAAGATTTTAAACCCTGGATTGACCCGGATGTGGTGCGGCGCGAAGGCAAAGACCTGGATACTGCTGCCGCTGAAACTGCTGAATCCTGGAAGAATGGGCTGGCGCAATGGGGCATCACTCCAGAGGATGTCCGCATGCTGGGCAATTCGGTAGATTTCACCATCTACACACCCGGTTCCACCGCCGGACAACCGGTCAGCATCCTGGCTTCCTTTAGGACACCCGAAATCCCGTGGGATGAGAACCGCGAGCTGCTGAGGGAAGAGATCTCCAGCACCGTTACCGCTGTGCTGGGGCTGGTGGGGATGAATGACATCGATCCGCTGCGGTCGCGCGAACATATCCTGCTTTCCAACATCCTTGAAAATGCCTGGAGCCAGGGGCAATCCCTGGACCTGAACGAGATCATCCTGCGGGTACAGAACCCGCCCTTTGAGCGCCTGGGTGCTTTCCCGGTGGATAACCTGTTCCCTGCCAAAGACCGCATGGATTTGGCCATGCTGCTGAATAATTTCCTGGCGTCGCCTTCCTTCCAGACCTGGGTGGAAGGAGTACCGCTGGATGTGCCGTCTTTCCTGTACGCACCCGACGGCAAACCCCGCCACAGCATTTTCTACCTGGCGCACCTGCCTGATAACGAGCGCATGTTCTTTGTGACCCTGTTGTTTGCTTCAGTTGAAGCCTGGATGCGGCAGCAGCGCGGAACGGGCAGCCTGCGCGCCCTGGTGTACTTTGATGAAATTGTCGGGTACCTTCCGCCAGTTGCCAACCCGCCCTCGCGCCCGATCATGCTGCGTATGCTTAAACAGGCGCGTGCATTTGGCGTCGGATTGCTTCTGGCTACACAAAACCCGGTCGACCTGGATTATAAAGCCCTTTCCAATGCCGGCACCTGGTTCATTGGCAGGCTGCAAACCGAACGCGACAAAGCCCGCCTGCTGGACGGACTTGAAAGCGCCCGCGGTGATATCAACCGGGGCGATATTGACAAGACCCTCTCTGCCATGGGTAAACGGGTTTTCCTGCTGCATAATGTGCATGCCAAGGCGCCCGTCCTTTTCCAGACACGCTGGGCGATGAACTACCTGGCCGGACCGCTTACACGGGCACAAATCCCCTTACTCAATCAACTGGCAGGTAAACAGGCAGGAGTTGCTGTTCCTGGTCCGGCTTCAAGGGCTGTCTCTCAACCGGCAGCAGTTAAACCCACGGCAACAACTGCAGGAGAAGCCGGGTACCAGAAGACAAAACCGGCGGTGCCTGCTGGAATTCCAGAATACTACCTGCCGGCCGACCTGGGTGTCAGCCAGGCGGTCAGCGCTGCTAACTTACCCGCCACTGGATCGATGGAAACGCTTGGGCTGGTCTACAAACCTGCCCTGCTTGCCCAGGCTGAGGTGCGTTACACGGTGGCGAAATACGCAATGGAGCATAACCGTATGGTGACAGCGCTGGCGACCGAAGGGGGCAGGGGCACGGTTGACTGGGACAGGCATGCCTGGCGGGCTTTTGAACGGGACGAGTTGCAAAACATGCCCATGCCGAACACCCAGTTTGGCATGCTTCCGGTCTGGCTTTCGGATGCCAAGGTTTTTAATACTAACCGGGCAGACTTTGAAGACTGGGTATTCCGTAATGGAACTGTACGAGTCAAGGTCAACCAGGCTTTGAAAGTCTTTGCTGATCCGTCCACCAGTGATGCCGAATTCCGCGAGAAATGCAGCCAAGCAGCACGGGAAGCAGTAGAAGCCGACCTGAAAAAGCTGGCTGCAACCTACGAAAAGAAATTGGATGCTACTACCTCAAAGCTTAAAAAGCAGGAGCTGGAGGTAGAACAACAAAAATCAGAGTTGAGTTCGCGCCGGGTAGAAGAACTTGGTACAGCAGGCGATCTGCTGGTAGGCTTGCTGGGTGGCAGGAAACGCAGTGTGAGCAAATCTATTACCAAGCGGCGCATGACCAGCCAGTCAAAACTGGACCTGAAGCAGGAAGAGGAAGAACTGGCGCTGCTGATCAAACAGGATGAGACCCTGCGGGCTGAATATGCACAAGCCCAGGATGAGGTGAAAGAGAAGTGGGCCAGGGAAGTAAACAACGTGGTTGAGGTGCCTGTCAACCCGACCAAAACCAATATCTTCCTCGACAATTTCTGCATTGCCTGGGTGCCCTATTACCAGGTGAAGAGCGGGGGTACGGTCAGCGAGGTGCTGGCTGCCAGGAGAGAAGCTTAATACATAAAGCTGCGGCCGACCGGCCGCAGCTTTTTTTTATCTCAAACAGAATCGCATGTCTTTATCCCATATCCTGCCGGCCGGATAATGCCCGCAGGATGGTGTTCTGGTCGGCATATTCCAGGTCGCCGCCCATCGGTAGTCCGCGCGCCAGGCGGGTGGTACGCACACCAGACTGGGTCAGTTGCTGCCGGATGTACAGGGCAGTGGCATCGCCTTCCATGCTCGGGTTGGTTGCCAGGATCACCTCTGTTACGGTACCCTGCCTGATCCTTTCAAGCAAAGGTTTGATCTTCAGGTCATCCGGTCCTATGCCTTCGATCGGCGAAAGCACCCCGTGCAACACATGGTACTGGCCTTTAAAACCGCCGGTGCGTTCGAGTGCAAGCACATCCAGCGCTTCCTCAACCACGCAAATGACTGCGGGGTCACGGCGCGCGTCAGCGCAAATTTCGCACAAGGGTTGGTTTGCCAGGGTGATGTTGAAACACTGCGGGCACATACCGGTCGCGCTGTGCAGGTTGATGAGCGCATCCGCCAGCTGCTGCGAGAGATCGCTTTGCGACCGCAACAGGAAGAAGGCCAGGCGTGAGGCGGTTTTTGGGCCGATGCCCGGCAGGCGCGAAAGCGAATCGATCAGATTTTGGACCGGAAGCGGTAAGACGGCCATATTACGTTAGAACCCGAAACCAGGCAGCCCGCCAGCCAGGGGGCCCATGCGCTCGGATGCCAGTTCGCGCGATTTTTCAAGCGCCAGGTTGGCAACGCTGAGTACCAGGTCTTGCAGCATTTCTGCATCTGCATCTTTGAGCAGGTCAGGGTCAATCTCGAAAGTAGTGAATTGTTGGTCGCCTGTGATGGTGGCTTTGATAGCGCCGCCGCCAGCGGTAACGGTAACGGTTTCACTCTTCAGTTCTTCCTGCGCTTTTTCCATCTGCTCCTGCAGTTTGCGGATCTGGGAGAGCATTGCGCCCTGACCCCCGCTTGAAACGGGTCCACGATTAAATCCTTTTGCCATACTTTACTCCTTTTTCTTGATCACACCGCCCAGGTTTAAGGCGGTCCTTACCATTCCATCTTCTTCAATTTCGAGGTCCAGGGGTGCGCCGGCTGCTTTCCGGTTGAGCACACAGGTGATCCTGACCTCTTTTCCAAGCACATGGTTTAGCGCACTTTGCGCCAGACCCAGGTTCTCAGGTTTTTCCATCCGGTCTTTGATGGCTTCATTGGTGAATGCCAGCACCAGGGTATCGCCTTTCATGGTCAGGGGCTGGCAAGAGTTTAGCAATCCTTCGGTTACCGGGCGCTGCTTGCGCACTGTCTCTTTTACCTGCTTCCAGTTAGCCAGCACCTCTTTAAGCCCGATGCTGCCGTCGGCAGAAGGAACTGCCGGAGCGGACTGCCCCTTTTCCGCTGCCGGTTTTGCCGCGACCTGTGTGTCCGGCTTGGCACTGGCGGCAGTTGCCGCCGGGCTGGTTGATGGCTCAGGTTTTAGCGCTGCGTGGCGCGTTGAAGGAGAAGACGCCTGGCGCTCGGTTGGAGCAGCAGGTCTCTCAGCCGGGGCAGGGTGGGCTGCCGGTTTCGCGGTTGCTGCATCGACTGACTGTCCCTGGATTGATTCTGCCAGGGCAAGCTCGAGCTGCAACCCGGGCTGCCATCCCAGGCGGACATCGGTAGCGGCTTCATTAAACAGGCGGATTACTTCCAGCAGGTGGACCATCGGCAGGCTTTCCGCCTGCTGTTCCATTTGTTTGCGTACTTCAGCAGAGCTTTCCAGCTGGTCCTTTTTGCCCATCTTGATCAGCATCAGGTTGCGGCAGTAATCCACGACCTGGCGGGCAAACTGACGCGGGTCGCTGCCCGCATCCAGAGTGCGCTGGATAATGTTCAAACCTTCAGCCGGCTTGCTCTGGATCACGGCATCCAACAGGTCCACTACAGCCTGGCTGGTGGCTGTCCCTAAAACGTTTTGCGCATAGGTAAGGCTGACTTTCTCGCCCGTGGATGAAAGCTGGTCAAGCAGCGAGATGGCATCCCGCATTGAACCGGTTGCCTGGCGGGCAATCAGGGTCAGGGCGTCCGGTTCTACAGCGATCTTCTCACTGCTGCATTTTTCCTGCAGGTATTGCACCATTTCCGGTACTGGAATACGGCGGAATTCGTAGCGCTGGCAGCGAGACAGCACGGTTGCCGGGATCTTGTGGATCTCGGTGGTTGCCAGCACAAAAATGGCGTGGGGCGGGGGTTCCTCCAATGTTTTCAGCAAAGCATTGAATGCTGCCGTTGAAAGCATGTGTACTTCATCTATTATATAGACTTTGTACCTGGCACTGGTAGGGCTGAAATTCATCTTTTCGCGCAAGGCGCGGACATCATCCACGCTGGTGTTGGAAGCAGCATCAATCTCGATCAGGTCCAAAAAGCGCGACTGGTTTACCTGTTGGCAGGCATCACAAGTATCGCATGGGCGTTCTGCCAGATCGTCGTGCAGGCAGTTGACCGCTTTTGCCAGCAATCGGGCGGTTGTGGTCTTGCCTGTGCCGCGTGGACCGGCGAATAAGTAGGCGTGGGCTACCCTGCCTGAACGGACAGCATTTTTCAATGTATGAATGATGTGGTCCTGCCCGATCACCTGGTCCCAGCGGGAAGGACGCCATTCTCGGTAAAGCGCTTTTTTCATGCAACTCCTGCTATGGTATCTGGAACCTGGAGCGCAGGTTGCCTTCCGGGTCGTAAATGGTTGCTACTTCCCCTTGCGACCAGACCGGCTGCTCCAAACCCCAGAATAATGAGATGACTGTATTGCTGCCAGAGCGTGTGTACACTTCCACAACCCCGTTGTAAAGGGTGATGGCTGGAAAGGTGTACACATTCCCGTCCCCGTCCTGCAGGATCCAATCCTGCAGCAGCAGGGGATCGCTGCCAATATGGCGGATACGCACCACTTCAGTCTGGAGGTCGCCGTACCCGAATATATTTTCGATCTCCAGAACATCCTTGCCGAGAGGCGGCAGGGTCACTTGCGCCGCTGGTTCAACAAGGGTATCAGCCTGGCTGTTGTTTACCGAACTGGACCGCAAGGTCGACCAGAGTGTCAGGACAATCAACATGGTGCCAGCAGATACAGCGATATTAAGGAAGATAAACGGCAGCCAGGATCTTTGGAATTTCATCTGTTTCTGATTGAATCATAGCATAGTTTTCCGTTAAAATGGTTTATATAAGATCGGCAGGGTTGAACATTCAGAGGAGAATGATGAGGTGACTTACATCATTGACGGGCATAACCTAATACCGCACTTCCCGGGGCTGCACCTGGCTGACATAGATGATGAAGATGCTCTCATCAGGCATCTGCAAGCGTTTCACCGGGTGAGCAGGCGCTCCATTGAGGTCTTTTTTGACAATGCGCCTGCCGGACACAGCGGCAAGCAGCGCAAAGGCACTATCAAGGTCCATTATGTCCGTTCAGGTATGACCGCTGATGCTGCCATCCTCAAGCACTTGAAAGACCTTGGAAAAGGTGCCAAAAATGTCACAGTGGTCAGCTCCGACAGGCAGGTGATGGCGGGAGCCCGCTCTTATCATGCCGAGGTGAAAGATTCCGCCTCCTTTGTCAGGGAGGTGCAGGCGGCATTTTCAAATCAACAGAAAAACCCTGAGGATACATTACCAACCAATGAGGATGAGATTGCTTTCTGGATGGATCAATTTACCGGTAAAAAAGGCAATAGCCAGTAATCCCTACTAAATTTTAATTATTTTTAATATTTAAACGGTTTCGGCAAATCAATCATTAAAAAAAGGGCTGAAAAACCGCCGGGTTTATTAATTAGTTCTCACCAAATCCTAAATATCCCAGAGTATATTTATTCTGACACCAAAACACAATTATTGGTAAATACGGTGTCACCGTCATTTGCTTCTGCCTTCGTGTTCCCCCCGCACGACGGCACCCAAAAAAGTGGAATGGCGGTTCACTCCAGAATGCTGCCGGAATGTCCCCCCCATGACCGGCAGCATTCCTTTTTAAAACAACTCCGGTTCCCTTAAGGTACCGGAGCTGTTTTAAGTGGTGAATTTTATCTCCCTGATGGGATCAGATCACCCCTAATTTCTTTCCAACCTTGATGAAGGTTTGAAGTGCCTGGTCCAGGTCAGCCTGGCTGTGTGCAGCAGAGATCATGACCCGGATGCGGGCTTTCCCTTTAGGGACGGTTGGAAAACCGAGAGCCATGGCAAAGACGCCTTCTTCAAAAAGCTCCCGTGAAAACTGTTGGGCCAGGGGCGCTTCACCAAGCATGATGGGGGTGATAGGGGTCACGCTTTGACCGGTATCAAAACCGGCATTTTTCATCTCTGCTTTAAAATAACGGGCGTTTTCCCACAGCTTATCAACCAGTTCGGTCGAACTTTCAAGGATATCGAGAGCAGCGATACAGGCAGCCACATCCGGAGGGGTCATGGCAGAGGAGAACAGGAATGGACGACCTCTCTGGCGCAGCCACTCAACAATGACTGCATTACCAGCCACCACACCGCCCATCACCCCAAAAGCCTTTGAAAGGGTGCCGACTTCTATATCGACCTTGCCGTGCAGACCGAAATGGTCCACGATCCCGCGTCCGCCCTTACCAACCACACCTTCTCCATGGGCATCGTCCACCATGAGCATGATGTCATGGGCGTTGGCAATCTGGTAGATCTCGTCCAGCGGAGCCATATCGCCGTCCATGCTGAAAACACCATCGGTAATGATGAGCGCCCGCCTGTAGCTGCCTTCATTTTCCTTGATAGCGCGTTCCAGGTCGAGCGGGTTGGCATGGGCAAAACGCACGATCCGCCCGCCTGAAAGCCGGCAGCCGTCGATAATGCTGGCATGGTTCAGCTCATCCGAGAAAATCACATCTTCCTTGGTGACCAAAGCCTGGATTGTTGCCAGGTTGGCGCAGAACCCAGATTGGAAGGTGACGGCTGCTTCAACCCCTTTGAATGCCGCCAGGCGCCGTTCCAGCTCAAGGTGCAGGTCCATAGTACCTGCGATCGAGCGCACTGCAGCCGGGCCAGCCCCGTAATTATCCAACCCTTTTTTGGCTGCAGCCACGATCTCAGGCCGGTTAGCCAGCCCCAGGTAATTATTTGAGCAAAAATTCAACACCTTCTTACCATCCACCACCAGCCAGGCTCCCTGCGGCGAGCCTATTGTGCGGATGCGGTTGTACAACCCCGCATTCTTCAAGCCTTCCAGTTCCTGGTGCATCCAGTCCAATCTATTACCCATGTATTCACTCCCTCTATCAGGATTTAATCGTCATCAACAAGCCTGATAAAATTATACATCCAGCTAAAAATCGATTAGATACCCTAACTCCGCCAGGGCATCCCGGATGGCTTCCACCCCTCCAGGGCGAATCGTGCAGACGGTGGGAGAGAGGACTTCAAGGATTTGCCTGCACGCCCTGGAGCGTTTCAGTTTCTCAAGCACCTCCGGGTTGTCCAGCCTGAGAATGGTTGCAGATTGGACAAGGGCAGTTGTGCCATCTTTTTCCCAGCGTTGGATCGCCTGCAGGATTCCAGGCGGCAACGGCGAGTCTGCATGTTTGTGGAGCAGCGCTTCAAGCTGCGACGCCTGTAAGCCTTGTTTCCGGGCGTTTACCAACCCGGCAGGGCTAATCTGGTAGCGGTATGTGTTTTCCTTTAAACCACGCCAATCACAAAAGCGCGCTAACTGGTACCGTAAGGGGCGGAGGGCAGTGCGGTCTATAAGAAGCATACCGTTATTGTTCAGGTGGATGTGCCCGGGCTGTGGTTCGCGGATAGCAGGCAGCCGGTTATCCAGCAAAGCATCTGCCCAGCCGGTCCATTTGAAAGCATAGGCAGTTTTCGGCTCATCACCAGCCAGGTCGAGCAGCCCCAGCAGGTGCATGGGTCCGGTAATCAGGTAACGAATTAACCCACCATCCACATCATCCCAGCTTTCGAAACCGCGCAGGTATTGCCCATCCGTGGTGCGCTGAATGAACCAGGAATCGTAGTCCCCTGCAGGCCTCTGAAAGTCCGGTTTCTCCGTTTTGACATGTTCGATAAAGCTGTTGAGGTCCCACCAGATGCCTGTGGGGACACACCGCAACATACCGACCAGGAATTCCCGTGCAGGTTGTGGTGAATTGACCCAGTTCCCTTCGAAGACCAGGTGGTCCAGCAAGCGAAGCTCATTCAGGGAAGTACTTTCCTGCCAGCGTTGTATCAGGAACAGAAGAGATTCTGCCCTTGTGCTTTCAAGGAACTTGCGCACATTGTCGGGTTCTGGCACAGAGGATGCATCCACCAGTTCACAGGCATGAAGCAGGCTGGCAAGGAAGGGCAGGTCTGCGTTTAGAAAGGCGTTTTTTTGCTGGCCCGGGATTAACCCTGTCCGCAGCGCAGCGAGAAAGGTGCAGGCATCATCCACCAGCCCCGAAGAGGCAGGAAGGATGTGCTGCTTTTCGGGCAGGACAGCCGGGTGACCGGGTGAAGGGCTGCCAGCAGCCGGTGCAGGCTTTAAGATTGACAGGAAATCATCCGGGATAAAAACAAATTCCTGGGGTTCTGCTTCGGTCTTAAGGAAATCTTTGGCAATTAGCCCGCAGTAATAGAGCTGCTCGGTGATAGAGATGGGGCTGCGGTCAGGTCTTTCACGGTCGCGTTTGGCAGCGCCCATAATACGCAGGCTGCCGTGATTGCGGGTAAATTCAGCCAAGGGCTGCATGCCCCCTGCAGCAGCCAGCCTGAGAAGGGTTTCGCGGGCATCTTCCGAAAGCATGGCGAGCATTCCATGCAACGCTTCGGGAGTGTTGATGCAGGGAATGAACCTGGAGAGCATCTGCCTGGAAGGACCGGGGTCAAGCTCAACATCCCATTTTTCTGCTAGGATGCGCAACATACCCTGGTCGTAATGGAGGAAAGACTTTTGCAGGTCAGGCATAGGTTCTTGAGAGAAGTTGTTCTCTATAAAATTATACTGTATCCGTTTGACTCGCTGTTCCTGAGACCTGTATAATACTTTTGCATGGCCAGATAAGGAAGAAAGCATGGCACTAAAAGGCAATCTGCGCGATTTCAGCTTAACCCAGCTGCTCAACCTGATCAACCTGTCGCGAAAGACGGGCACGCTGGTCATTGACACAGCGGAAGAGACAGCCCAGCTCGCTTTTGGAGATGGACGACTGGCCTATGCCAACCTGGGAAGTCAGCCAATCGGGCTGCCTGCTATTTTACGCAGCGGCAATTACATCAACAAAGCCCAGTACCGTATCCTGGTTGAACGGACGGGAAACATGACCGACAAGGAAATCGGTTTGCTGCTGATCAACGCAGGCTACGGCTCACAGGAAGAGATCTTCAACCAGGTGCAGCAATTCTACCTGCGGATTGTGCGGCGATTATTTACCTGGCTCGAAGGTGATTTTCACTTTGAATCCGATGAACTGCCGGCTGAGGATGTGATCACCACCCGCATCAACCTGGAAGACCTGATCATGGAAGGGTCCCGCCAGATCCACCAGTTGGAACGCATGCAGGAAGAATTGCCAGACCTGGATGTGAGCCTGCGCTTCAGTGAGAAACCGGAAAAGGACATCCGCAAGGTAAACCTGAGCATGGAAGAGTGGCGGGTAGTGTCCTACATCAATCCAAAGAACACCATCCGCCAGATCAGCCGGGCAGTAAAGATGAATGATGTTGAGATCCGCCGGGTTGTGCTTGGGCTGATGCAAGCTGGCATGGTAGAAGTAGTTCAACCGGAAATTAAGCCTATCAACCAGGAAAAGATGTTCCATACCAATGACAGGCAAGAGCAGCGATCGCTCATTAACAGGGTCATTGCCCGTTTGCGGTCGTTATAAACCGGGATGCGAAGATGCAAAACCTCAAGATTGTTGTGACAGGTCCATTCAATGCCGGAAAGACGGAATTCATCCGTTCGGTCAGTGAAATAGATGTGGTCAATACCGAACGGAGGATCAGCTCAGCTGCCGAAAAAGTTAAGGAAACCACCACGGTTGCCATGGACTTTGGCCGCATTACGGTTGATGAGGACCTGGTTCTTTACCTGTTCGGCACTCCCGGCCAGAAACGGTTTGACTTCATGTGGGAAATCCTGTCAGAAGGCATGCTCGGCTTTGTGGTCATGGTTGACAGCACCCGCCCGGAGACCTTCCGCGAGGCACGTTCCATCCTGGAGACTTTCCGCAGGTATGCCCAGACGCCGTACGTGGTGACGGCAAACAAGCAGGATTCGAAAGATGCCTGGGAGACCGAAGACTTACGCATTGCCCTCAGGCTGGAAGACCATGTCAAGATCATCCCGTGTGTGGCGATGAACCGCAACGATGTAAAGAATGTTCTGCTTGAACTGCTTTACATTATCCTGGCTGAAATGGATGCCGAGGAAGCCCGCTAACCCGTAAGCCTGGATTAAGCCCCGGATAATTCCCCAACCCAAACTTCATACGGTTGTAACACCAGTTTCCCGCCAGTGGACGGATGTCCGCCTGTTTTGCTGGCAAGAATTACCCGCGAGACCCGGTTAAGCTCTGGTACCCGGACGGTACGGTTTTTGGGTGTGTAATTTATCGCCACCAGGCAGGTCTGCCCGGGTGCGGTGCGGGTGAATGCCAAAACGGAACGCGAGCCGGTAAGCACAGGCTGGTATTCTCCGGCCTGCAGGGCAGGGTTTTGCTTGCGCACACCCAGCAAAAGCCGGTAAGCCTGCAGCAGGGACGATGGATCGGCCAGCTGCTGCTCAACATTTATACTCTTGGCGTAGTTGGGGTTGACCGGTAGCCAGGGAGTGACACCCTCCGGGCAGAAACCGCCATTGGGGGCATTTTTCCATTGCAGCGGGGTGCGGCAGATATCGCGGCCGTGGCGGGCTGCGATTAAGGCAGCCTCCTGAGAATTGGTGCCCGATTTTATTTCCAGGTTGTAAATATGGTTGCTCAGCGGGTCGCGGATCTGGTTGATATCAGAAATCAGGTAGTCGGTCATCCCGATCTCTTCGCCGTTGTAAAGGAACGGGGTGCCTTTGATGAAGAGCAGCATGGCCAGGTTTACCTCAGCCAGTTCGCGATCATGTTCGCCGTCCCCAAAGCTGCTGATCATACGGGATGAATCATGGTTGCCAAGCGTGTTGCAAGGCCAGGCACCCGGCGGCAGGGCAGCCAGGCGGGCTGCCTGGTTAGCGCGCACCCAGGCAGGGGTGATCAGCCTGGTGTGCATCAGCGGGAAATTAAATGAAAGATGCAGTTCATCATCGCCGCTGCCGTAGAAGGAAATATCTTCTGTTTCGCCGACCAGCACCCTGTCATTAAATTCATCCACCACCCTGCGCAGGTCCTGCATCAGGGGGTGCACCCCTGGCAGGTCAACCTGCTTCTCGAACAATTTCATCCATTTACGGTGTACCTGGCGCTGCTCTGCCGGGGTGTGGGCTGCTTTTGAGAAGGTATGCATGTCATCCACCCTGTAAGGCAGTTTGTTGTCTTTCCAGCGCTCATCCTCGAAAATGGTGCCGACCGCGTCCAATCGGAAGCCGTCCACCCCCAGGCGGAACCAGAACCGCACCACATTCCACATGGCTTCCCTTACCTGGGGATTGTGCCAGTTCAGGTCGGGCTGGCTTTTGAAGAAAAAGTGGTAGTAATACTCGCCCGTCAGAGAATCTTGTTCCCAGGCCGGCCCGCCAAACGTGGAGGACCAGTCATTTGGAGGCTGGCCGTCCTTGCCTTTCTTCCAGATGTACCAGTCGCGCTTGGGGTTGTCCAGGCTGGAACGGCTTTCCTGAAACCAGGCATGCTGGTCGGAGGTGTGGTTGAGCACCAGGTCGAGGATGACGCGGATGCTGCGCTGGTGGGCTTCATCCAGGAATTGCTTGAACTCATCCAGGGTGCCGTATTCCGGCGCAACCCCGATGTAATCGGAGACATCATACCCGCAATCGCACATGGGGGAGGGGTAATGGGGAGAAAGCCAGATGGCATCAATGCCCAGGTCTTTCAGGTAATCCAGTCTGGAACGCATGCCTGCCAGGTCGCCGATACCATCCCTGTTACCGTCTGCGAAGCTGCGCGGGTAAATCTGGTAAAACACGGCGGTTTGCCACCATTTTTGTGAGGGGGTTGTTTTCATGTAGATCAGGTTCTTTTAGGTTCTTTTTCGATTCGCGCCCGCATGCCGTCACCATCGATTTCAACCAGGGTCACCCGATTGACTTGGTTCTGGCGTAACTCCGGGGAAAAGGCTGTCACCCGGATGTAATTATCCGTCAGGCCGTGCATCTGCCAGCCATCCGGTCCAAGGGCATCTGCACTTTCCCACAATACATCCATCGATTCTCCAATAAACTGCTGCAGGAATTCCCGATTTGAAAGGGTTAGAGCCTGGCGCATCACCCTGGCACGCTGTTTACGCACAGCAGGGGGGACCTGGTTATTCATGCGGGCAGCGGCAGTTCCGGCGCGGGGCGAAAAGGGAAAGACATGCCCGGCTGCAAAACGCATTTCATTCACAAATGCCAGGCTTTCGGCAAAGTCATCCTCCCTTTCGCCGGGGAATCCGACCAGGATATCGGTTGTGATACCTGCCTGCGGGATCATGCCGCGGATAAGTTTTACCAGCTGGCGGTAATCCTCAGGGGTAGTATTGCGTACCATCCTTTTAAGGGTGGCAGCAGCCCCGGATTGAAGGGGTAAGTGGAAATGGCGACACAGGCGGGGATCCTGCCACAAAGCAAAGAAGGTTTCATCCAGGTTCCATGGCTCGACCGACGACAGCCTGACCCGGGGGATTTCTGTTTCTGCCAGGATAATGCGGATGAGCTCGCGCAGGTGCAGGGGCGGGTCAAATTCCTGTCCCCAGGAACCAAGCTGGACCCCCGACAGCACGATCTCCTTTACCCCGCCGGCAGCCGCGCTGCGGATATCCTCCAGGACTTCTTGCACCGATTGGCTGCGGCTTTGCCCGCGGGCAATGCGGGTGATGCAGTAGGTGCAGAAGTTATCGCAGCCATCCTGGGCTTTGATAAATGCCCGGGTCCGCCCATGTAGCCCAGGCAGGGGTTGGCGCGCCAGGGGTTCCATATCGTATCCAGGCAGGCGCTGCCCGGGATACAGGGCTGCTATCGAATCCTTGGCATCATTC
>Ga0228535_1002799_pt1 | contig 15044 bp, 14 predicted proteins | sample SJ1metagenome_FD_168457 | JGI IMG/M metagenome (GOLD analysis project Ga0228535, IMG submission 168457) | Enriched culture of PCE-dechlorinating microbial communities from Ithaca, New York, USA - SJ1 | ecosystem: Engineered > Modeled > Simulated communities (microbial... > Unclassified | place... | reverse complement strand
TCCTTGATGACCGTCGAGAGTGCCTTCTCGTACCGGTCCGACGGGGCGTCCCCGACGACATCCACGGGGTTGTGGATGTTGGCCGTCGTGGGCAGGTGGCTTGCCAGCTCGTCGATCGTCTCCTGCTTGAACGTGGCCAATTCAAGATCCGAGGAAACGGTCATGTCGGTCGCCAGGATGCCGGGGCCTCCGGCATTGGTCACGATGGCCACCCTCTTGCCGCTGGGGATCTTCCGCTTCGTCTTTCCGAGGGCACTCTCATGCTTGTAGGCGAAAGCGTTGGCAAAATCGAAGAGCTCGGAGATGGAATCGGCCCGGATGATCCCGGCCTGCTTGAAGATGGCGTCGTAGACCGCCTCGGTCCCCGCCAACGCACCGGTATGGGAGGCCGCCGCCTGGGCGCCGGCGCTGGTGCGGCCCGATTTGATGATCAGGACCGGCGTCGGCCGGTGTCCGGAGGTGATCTCCTTGACCGCCTCGATGAATTCCTGCCCCTTGCGAAGCTCCTCGAGGTAGAGGATGATCACCGCCGTGTTGAGGTCATTGTGCAGGTAGAGGAGCAAGTCCAGTTCGTCCACGTCCGCCTTGTTGCCGATGGAGATGAATTTCGAGAAACCGAAATCCCGGTCCGCGGCGAAATCGAGGACCGCCGTGCAGAGGGCCCCGCTCTGGGAGATGAAGGAGATGTTGCCGGGGATAGGCATCCGCTTGGAGAAGCTCGCGTTCAGGCTGATGTCTGGAATCGGGTTGATCACCCCCAGGCAGTTGGGACCGACGAGACGGACCCCGGCCTTCCTGCAGAGGGCAACGATCCGGTCTTCGATCTCCACCCCTTCCCCGCCGACCTCGCGGAAACCGGCCGAGACAATGACAATCCCCTTGACCCCCTTGGCGATGGATTCCTCGACGGCCTGGACGCAGAGCTTGGGCGGCAGGATGATGATGGACTGATCGACCTTGTCGGATATCGCGGCGATCGAGGGAAAGGTTTTGACGCTCAGGATCGACTTGGCCTTGGGATTGACCGGGTAAAGGGTCCCCTGGAAACCGCCCCGGAGGATGTTGGAGAAGATATCGTGGCCCACCTTTCCCGGCGTGTTGGACGCGCCGATGATGGCCACGGATTCCGGGGAAAAGATTGCATCGAGACTTTTCATGGTTATCCTCTCTTCCTTCACTACCCAATCTAAATAAATCCGCCCCTGATGGACAGGGGCTTCCGTAAAAAAACTCGCTCATCCACGGGGCCGCACCGAATCTCCGGCCCCGCAACTTCCTGTCTCCAAGGGCCTTCATCGGGCCATGGGCCGGACAGGCGGCGCAATTATTAAACAATGACGGCCAAGTGTCAAGAAAAACCGTGCCCGCCAAGATAACTATTGATGCCCCTTCGAAAAGCCGCTAACATAAATCTTCAGGACCCGTCAGGGCCATCCGGCGATGCCAGTCTGAACAGACACAGGCTTGAATCGTTTTGGTCCTGCCCAAAGGGAGAAGATGCCTCTGCTGGATCGGGATTTTCAACGGGCCATCGAATTGGCCCGCAGAATCGCCTCGGAGGTCGGGACCCCCCGATTCTATCTCGAACAGGACCGGGAGGTGACGCTCTCGCGGGACCTCTTTGCCTCCGAACCACTGGTTGCAGAGGGTTTGAGGATCGTGGGACGACAGAGGGAATGCCCCGGTCATGGACGGCTCCATATCGAAAAGGTGGCCATCGATCTGGGGGCTCTGATCCTCATTGAGGAGGAGGAACCCCCTGCGGAAGGCGTCCGGCGTCGGGTCCTGCTCGCCCACCTGGCCGGCATCTTCCACGACATCTGCCGGGCGGAAAGAGACCATGCGGAACGGGGAGCCCGGGAGTCCCGAAGGCTCCTGGCCGCCTTTTCGCTCCAGGACGACGAACTGGATGAGATCGCCCAGGCCATCGGCAGCCATGAGGCCTTCCGTCCGGAACGGGCCGCGGCCAGCCCCGCGGCGCAACTCCTCGCGGACGCCCTTTACGACGCGGACAAATTCCGCTGGGGTCCGGACAATTTCACCGATACCCTCTGGGCGATGGTCGCCCCGCTGGGGGTCCGTCTGGAAGCGCTTCTTCCCAAATTCCTTCCGGGTCTCGAGGGGATCAGGAGGATCCGGGAGAGTTTCCGGACGCCGACGGGGCGAAAGTATGGCCCGGATTTCATCGACCGCGGTCTTGCGATCGGCCAGAGGCTCTATGCGGAACTGACCCGCGATGGGGGAAAATGAATGAAGGAGGCCCCGATGAAATCATTCACGGTCAAGACCAACGCCCGGTTCGAGATGATCGACATCACCGGCCAGGTGGCTGCCGAGGTCCGGCAAAGCGGGATTCGGGACGGGATCTGCCATGTCTTTGTCCCCCATACCACCGCCGCAGTCACGATCAACGAGAACGCCGACCCCGATGTCCCACGGGACATCCTGGCAGCCCTCGACCGGATCGTCCCGTATGCCGGTCCCTATCGTCATACGGAGGGCAATGCCGCCGCCCACATCAAGGCCTCGCTCTTCGGCGCCTCCCAGGCGGTCTTCGTCGAGGAGGGCCGGCTCGTCCTGGGCACCTGGCAATCCCTTTTCTTCTGCGAATTCGACGGGCCGCGGACGAGAAAGGTGCTGGTCAAGGTAAGCGCCGGTTGAGGGGATAAAAAAACCCCGGGGTAATGCCCCGGGGTGAACGGTCCGTCTATTCCATCCGGACCGTGATCCTCTTGGCCTCGGCGACCGGGGCCCTGTGCAGGGTCAGCTTCAGGACACCGTTTTTTACGACTGCATCGATGCGGTCGCGATCCACCTCGTCGGAGATGGTGAAGGCCCGCTCGTAATCGCCGACGTCATATTCGGAATAGCTGAGGCTTCGCCCCGGGAACTCCTGGTCCGCGACCTTTCCGGTGATGGTCAGCACGTTCTTCTCCAACGTCACCTCGACCGCTTTCTCGTCGGCCCCGGGGATGTCGGCGTAAATCACCATCGCTCCTCCGGTCTCCACGATATCCACTTTAGGCACGTAGACCCTCCTGTTCCGGGTCCGCTCCGTCTCTACCGGACTCTGGGCCGGTTTTTTCTGATATTCCACTTTGCCATCCATCGCTGCACCCCCTATTGAACCTGGACCGCGATCTTTCGCGGCTTATCCGCCTCAGCCCGCGGCAGGGTAATCCTCAGGACCCCCCTTTCGTATCTCGCCTCGACATTGCCCGCCTCGACGTGGAATGGCAGTTGGAGGCTCCTCGAGAACCGTCCGTAGTGCCTCTCCTGGCGGTGATAGCTTTCCCCTTCCTTGAGGGGATCCGCATCGCGCGTGCCACTGATCGTCAGGGTGTTCCCCACCACCGAAATGTCGACCTTGGCGGGGTCGACACCGGGCAATTCGGCCGTGACGACCACATCCCCCTCACCCACCCAGGCGTTGACCAGGGGAACCTCCTGACTCAGAGGCTGTTCCAGTCCGGTAAAGACCCGATTCATCTCCCTCTGCAGACGCTGCATCTCGCGCAGAGGATCCGTCATTCCACCCAATCTCCATAATCCTGTTCCAAACATACTCTTCACCTCCCAAGCAGCATGGCTTCCTGCCGAAAGAATCATCGACCCTGGCACCGTCCCGCACCCGAACGGGATGGGCCCATGCAAATACATGTTATCGTTAAGCTTAACCGGGCTTTTCCTTAATATAGGCACCAACTGAGGGTTGTCAAGTCACTCGGGGCAGCCGCAGGCCGGTGCACAAGGGGGGACGGGCAGGCTGCGTGACGAATCCCGGGAGGGAAAACGGAAAGGCCGGGAACGGGACACTCGGCCGCCGGAACCGCCGCAAGGGGGAATCGGCAAGGCCCGACGGACCGGGATTGCACCCCAGGAACGACTAAACGGGGTCGAAGGGGTCCGTTCTGGCCAGCACGCGGAGCATCTGGTCGTGGATAAGACCGTTGGACGCCAGGATATGGGGGGAACGCAGATGGTAGGGGCCTCCCTCGATATCCGTCACGGTCCCCCCCGCCTCGGTCACCAAGAGCCAGCCCGCGGCAGTGTCCCAGGGCATCAGCTTCAGCTCCCAGAATCCGTCGAAACAGCCCGCGGCGGTATAAGCCATGTCGAGGGCCGCGGCGCCGGCACGCCGGATCGCCTGGGCGTTCAGGGCCATCGACCGGTAATAGTTCATGTTGTTGTTCCGGTCGACTCGGAGGTCGTAGGGAAATCCCGTCGCCAGGAGCCCCCGGCCGAGCTCGGCCGTCGGGGAAACGGCAAGGCGCTTGCCGTTGCGAAAGGCCCCCTGTCCTTTTTCCGCCGTAAACATCTCGTCCGTCATCGGGTTATAGACCGCACCTACACGGACCTGCCCCTCCACCTCCAGGGCGATGGAAACGCAGAAGATGGGGTAGCCGTGGGCGTAATTCGTCGTTCCGTCGAGCGGATCGATGACCCATCGAAATTCTGACCCGTTAAGGGTCTCGGGGGACTCCTCCGCCAGGATGTCGTGGCCGGGAAACGTCCGGCGGATCCGGTCGAGGATCAGGGCCTCCGAGAGGCGATCCGCCTCAGTGACCAGATTGATCTCCCCTTTGTAACCGATCGTATGGCGATCGTGCAGCCTTTCCCTCAGCAGGGACCCGGCTTCGCGGGCAACCGTCTCTATGAATTTTCGGTAATGGTCCATCACTGATTCCCTACTCCTCCGCATCAGACTTCGGCGGCCATCCCAGCACAAAGGGGGATAAAACACCAGCGGAAACTTCGGACGCCAGCCCTCGCGCCCCCGTCATCCCACCGCATCTTTGAGGTTGCATGCCCGGAAAATCAATGCTAATCTCTCCTCACTTCGCGGGGGGGGGGTCCTAACGCCATGACAGAGAAAAGGGAATTGCCGACCGATGACAACAAGACACCCGAACAGCCGCAGGAGTCTGTCCAGGACCTGAAAACCATCCGGGAGGCCCAGGGCCTCTCCCCGGAAGACATCTTCAAGGCCACCCGGGTCAGCATGATCAACATCATGGCCGTAGAAAACGAGGACTTCGACCGGCTCCCGCCTCCCGTCTACGCGCGGAATTTCATCCGGAAATACGCCAAGGCCGTCGGCATCGACGAAAAGCCGCTTCTGAACCGCTATGAGAAACACCTGGAGCGCCTCAACCCGCCCCGAGAGGAAACGGAGATCCGCAAACCCTGGCCGGAGAATGGACGCCGTTATCGGTTCCTGTTCCTGAGCCTCGCCGCCGTGATCTTCGCAGGCGTCCTGGTCTATGCTTTTTTCCTCTACGATCAGTCCAGCCAGAGGAGTCAGGCTCCTCCAGCGCAGGAGAGCCCCCAGGCCCAGGTGGAACCCGCTGCGCCCGTCCAGACGGCCCCGGCAGGCACCGCAGAGGCCCCCCCGACTGTCCAACCCCAGACTGCCGCGGCTCCGGCCACGCCATCGGAAGTCCCGGGCAAACCCGCTACGGTGGTGACCCCGACGGTCCCGCAGGGGGGCCAAGCCGCGCCGGCACCCGCCGCCGCACCGGCAGGGACGGCAGGCAGTCCTGTACCAGCCACAACGACCGCCCAACCCGTTGCTGCGCCAGGGAAGGACTATCAACTGATCATCGAGACCCATGAACTCACCTGGGTCCGGATCACGGCCGACCGGAACCCCTCCTCCCAGGCCCTCCTCAAGCCCGGCGACCGGATCGAGCGAACAGCCAAGGAGCAGTTTCTCCTCGACATAGGCAATGCCGGGGGAATTAACCTCATCTTTCAGGGTAAATCCCTGGGAACTTTGGGAAAACAGGGGCAGACCCTCCACCTGCGCCTGTCGGAAAAAGGTGTGGAGAGACAGGGCCCCTACTAGCAACTTCCCGTTTGACAACATCCGGATGATGGGCTAGGATCGCGGGTGAAATAACGAGAGCGAGGTTATACGATCATGTTTGGAATAGGTATGCCAGAATTGCTGGTTATCCTGGTGATCATCCTGATCATCTTCGGAGCCGGAAAACTCCCCGAGATCGGCAATGCACTCGGACGGGGCATCAAGAATTTCAAGAAGGCGAGCCGGGAGCCCAACGAAATCGATGTGACGCCGCCCCCCGCCGAAAAGAAGCCCCCCGAAGAGAAGCAATCCTGATCCCCTGTTAGAAGGGGACGTCATCGTCGGGAAGGGGCCCGTCGGCACCGGGATGGGGCAGTGGTGGTTCTTCCTGCGATGATTCGGGCCCCCTCTGGCCCTTTGAATCAAGCATTTGCATGTTCGATGCCACAATCTCGGTGGTGGAGCGTTTGTTGCCCTCCTTATCTTCCCAGACCCGCGTCTGGATCCGTCCCTCCAGATAGACCAGTTTCCCCTTGCCCAGGTAACGGCCGCAGATCTCCGCCAGTTTCCCAAAGGTTACGATCCGATGCCATTCGGTCTTCTGCACCTTCTCGCCGTTCTTGTCCTTCCACTGCTCGTCGGTGGCTATCCGAAAGTTGGTCACCATCGCACCGTCCGGCGTGTATCTCACCTCCGGGTCGGCTCCCAGTCTGCCCACCAGGATCGCCTTGTTGATCATGCCTTTCCCCTTTCCTTGAGACGAAATGATGGCTGATCATACACAAGTTGCCGGACGGCCGCAATGCAAAATTGGCCGCCCTTTCCCTGCTGCGTCCGGAGGGCCGCCTCAATTCGTGCTTGACTAATATCCAAAAAAAATATAGTCAAATTCGCTTTATATCGAAACAAAAACGGAGCGGTCACCTATGGAAGAAAGCGAACTCCTCAAAAGGCGCCTGGAAAAGATCGATTCATTGAAGACCGACGGGATCGACCTGTATCCGAACGACGCACGAGTGGGAGCGACGACGGCATCGATCAGCGCGCTCTACGGGCAGATGACAGCGGAAGAGCTTGAAAAAACTACGGATATATTCACAATTGCCGGAAGGATGATGGCTGTCCGCGATTTCGGCAAGGGGGCCTTTGTCAGCATCCAGGACCGCACGGGCCGGCTTCAGGTCTTCCTCCGGAAGAACCAACTGGGAGAGGCGGGTTTTGCCCTCTTCAAAAGGCTCGACATCGGCGACATCGTCTGGGTCGCCGGGCGGGTTTTCAAGACCCGGACGGGCGAGCTTACGCTGGATGCCGAGCCGAACGGCCTGCGGCTCCTGTCCAAGTCTCTGCGTCCCCTGCCCGAGAAGTGGCACGGCCTGACGGACGTCGAGATCCGCTACCGACAGCGGCACCTCGACCTGATCGTCAACCCCGAGGTCCGCGACGTTTTCCACAGGCGGAGCCGGATCATCAGCCTGATCCGCCGGTTCATGGAGGATCGGGACTTCCTGGAGGTTGAAACCCCGATGATGCAGCCCAGAGCCGGCGGCGCCGTGGCCCGACCCTTCAAGACCTACCACAACGCCCTGGGAATGAACCTCTTCCTTAGGATCGCCCCCGAGCTCTATCTGAAGAGGCTGATCACCGGCGGTATGGAGAGGGTCTTCGAGATCAACCGGAACTTCCGGAACGAGGGGATCTCCACCTTCCACAACCCCGAGTTCACCATGATGGAATTCTACCAGGCCTATGCGACCTACGAGGACCTCATGACGATGACGGAGGAGCTGTTCAACTCCCTCGCCCGCGACCTCTTCGGATCGCCCCGTTTCACCTATCAGGGCCAGGAAATCGATCTGACCCCGCCCTGGAAGCGGATCACGGTCCGGGACGCTATCGTCCAGATCGGCGGTATCGAGGCGGATGTCCTCGACGATCCCGCCCGGATGGCCGATACGGCCCGGAAACTTGGCATCGAAGTCAAACCCAGCGACCCGCCAGGCAAGGTCATGATGGCCCTCTTCGACGGGACGGTCGAGGCGAAGCTCGTCCAGCCGACCTTTATCACCCACTACCCCATCGACGTCTCCCCGCTTTCCAGGAGGAACGCCCGGGAGCCTTCGCTGGCCGACCGGTTCGAGCTCTACATCTCGGGCAAAGAGATCGCCAACGCCTTCTCCGAGCTCAACGATCCCGTGGATCAGCACCAGCGCTTCGAGATGCAGCTGAAGGAAAGGGAGGCCGGCGATCTGGAGGCCCATGAGATGGACGAGGATTACATCGGCGCCCTGGAGTGCGGGATGCCGCCGACGGCCGGCGAGGGGATCGGGATCGACCGTCTGGTCATGCTCTTCACCGACTCCGCGTCGATCCGGGACGTGATCCTCTTCCCATTGCTGAGGACCCGCGACGCCTCCCGCGAGGAGACGGCAAACCTGAAGGCGGTGGAAAAGGCCCCGTGACATCCTATGAATTCTTCATCAGCCTGCGCTACCTCCGGGCGAGACGAAAACAGGTCTTCGTTTCCATCATCACCTTCATCTCGATCGCCGGGATCTTTCTGGGCGTCGCGGCACTAATCATCGTCATCGCCGTGATGAACGGCTTCGAGACAGACCTGCGCAGCAAGATCCTGGGGATCAATTCCCATGTCATCCTCATGCAGTACAACGGGCCCATGAAGGATTATTCCCAGGTGATGGGGGAGGTCACCCAAGTCCCCGGCGTGGTGGCGGCCACCCCCTTCATCTACAGCCAAGCCATGCTGAAAAACCGAAACAGCGTCACAGGCATCGTGCTGCGGGGCCTTTCCACCGAGGACGCCCTGAAGGTGATCAATCTGGGAAAGATCCGCGAGGGGAGCGTCGATGCGCTCAGGGACGGCATCCAGAAGATCCCAGGTCTGAAACCGGATATCGCTGCGCTGCCGGGGATTCTCATCGGCCGGGAGTTGGCCAAGAACCTGGGACTCTTCCTCTACGAACCGGTCCATGTCCTCTCCCCTGCTGGGATCTCGACGCCGATGGGGCTCGTCCCGAGGATGAAGCCCTTCGTCGTGGTCGGCATCTTCGAATCCGGGTTCTACGAGTATGACTCGACCCTCGCCTACATCTCCCTGAAGGAATGCCAGGAATTCCTCAACATGGGCGATACGGTGACGGGGCTGGAGATCCGCGTCACCGACATCTACCAGGCCGACCGGATTGCCAAGGCGATCGAACAGAAGCTGGGCTACCCCTACTGGGGCCGCCATTGGATGGAGATGAACAAGAACCTCTTTTCAGCCCTGAGGCTCGAAAAGCGCGTCATGTTCATCATTCTGTCTCTGATCGTCCTGGTCGCCGCCTTCAACATCATCAGCGCGCTCATCATGATTGTCATGGAAAAGAACAAGGACATCGCCATTTTGAAGACGATGGGGGCGACCCGGTTTGGCATCATGAAGATCTTCATCTATCAGGGGCTCATCGTGGGGGCCATCGGCACCGTTCTGGGATGTTTGGCAGGGCTCCTGGTCGCCTTCAACCTGGAGGCGATTTCCCGTTTCGTGGAAAAGCTCTTCGGATTCAAGATCCTCCCCGGTGACGTCTACTATCTGAGCGAGTTGCCCTCGCAGGTCAACTTCGGCGATGTGGGCATCATCATCGCGGGAACCATGCTGATCAGTTTCCTCTCCACGATCTATCCTTCCTGGCGGGCTTCCCGCCTTGATCCGGCGGAGTCGTTGCGCTACGAGTAGGGGGGAGTGGGGAGACGGGCGAAAGCGGTCAAGGGATGTGACTGTAGGAAAGCGATGATACAGATTCAGGACCTTAACAAAACCTTCCTGAAAGACGGACTCAAGATCGAGGTGCTCAGGGGACTGAACCTCCAGATCGAGAATGGGGATTCCCTGGCGATCGTGGGGGCATCCGGGTCGGGGAAAAGCACCCTGATCCACATCCTCGGCACCCTCGACCGCCCAACATCAGGAACCGTCCTGTTCGACGGGATCGACGTCTTCTCCTGGCCGGAACAGCGACTGGCCGCTTTCCGGAACCGGAAGATCGGCTTCGTCTTTCAATTTCACAACCTCCTTCCGGAGTTCACAGCCCTGGAGAATACCGTAATGCCCGCCCTGATCCAGAGGATGTCCAAAGGCGAGGCCAAAAGGCGGGCAGAGGCGATTCTCACCGAGGTGGGGCTCGGGGAACGGATGAACCACAAGCCTGGAGAACTATCGGGAGGGGAGCAGCAGCGGGTCGCCATCGCCAGGGCGCTCATCCTCGAACCGGAGCTCATTCTGGCTGACGAACCCACAGGAAACCTTGACACGGAAACCGGAAAGAAGATAGAAGAGATCCTAGTCGCCTTAAACAGGACCAAGCGGATAACGCTGATCGTAGTCACCCACAATCAGTCACTGGCCGAACGGATGTCCCATTCCATCGGTCTGCGTGACGGAAGGATTGACAGCCGTGAATAAAAAAAGGTTATCAGCACGTATCGCTCCGTTTCTGTTTACGATTCTCTGTTGGCCGACCTGGGGACTTGCGGCGGAAACCGTCAGGACCCTTGCCCTCTTCCCCTTTGAAGTTCACAGCACCGCCCAGGAGGGTATCTCCGAACTCAGGGAAACGTTGTATCAGAAGGTCGCTGCAGAGCTTCTGAAATCGAAGAACATCCGCCTTGTCGAGCGGGAGAAAATCCTGACCGCCCTCGCCGGAAAAAGCCTGAATGATGCCCTGGCCCTGGAAGTGGGACAACAGACCGGCGCCGCCTACGCCGTCACGGGAAGCCTGACCGAATTCGGGGAGCGGATAAGCGTGGACGTGCGGCTGATCGATATCGCCGCAGCGAAGGTTCAGCCGGGGGTATTCGTTCAGGGCAGGGGCAGGGAAAACCTGGGCGCCATTCTCTCCCAACTCCGGATGGACATCCTGGCCCGGATCGCAACCGACCAGAAGATCGCCCGGATCGAATTCAAGGGGAATCGGAAGATTGAGGAGAGCGTCATCCGCCAGGCCCTGACCAGCGCAGTGGGAAATGTCTTCACCGACACGGACCTGTCCAACGACATCAAGGCCATCTTCAAGCAGGGCCACTTTGAAGATGTGACAGCCGAGGTGGCCGATACCCCCGAGGGGAAAGTGATTACCTTCACGGTCGTGGAAAAACCAACGATCACTGAGATCCTGATCAAGGGGAACAAGGCCGTCAAGCGGGACGACATCGAAACGGCGATGAGCACCCGGGTCAAGCAGGTCGTCAACCAGGAAAGACTCGTGGCCGACATGGAGAAGATCAAGGCCCTCTACGACAGCAAGGGCTACTACAATGCCGAGATCCGATACGATCTCGAAAGGGCCGGAGAGCGGGATGTCCATCTGGTGGTCAACATCGTGGAAAACGAGAAGCTTCTGATCCAGCTCATCACCTTTGAGGGGAACCGCTCCTTCACGGCGAAGGAGCTGAAGAACATGATGACCACCAACGAAAAAGGTCTTTTCCACTTCTTCACCGATTCCGGCGTCCTCAAGAAGGAGCAGCTCAAACAGGATGTGGGCAGGCTCAACGCTTTCTACCTGAACAACGGTTTCATCAACGCCAAGGTCGGCGACCCTGAGATCACCTATGATCGGAACGGAATCAACGTCAAGATCCCCATCTCGGAAGGAAAGCAGTTCCGCGTGGGAAAGGTGGAGATCATCGGGGACGAGCTCAAGACCCCCCGGGCGGATCTCTATGCTAAACTCCAGATCAACAAGAAGGATTTCTACGACCGGGAAGCAGTCATGAAGGACATGGACTACCTGACCCAGGCCTGCAACGACGAAGGTTACGCCAATGCCGACGTCGTCCCCCGGACCGCGCCGCAGGAAAAGACCCAGACAATCGACGTCACTTTCGAGATCAGCAAGGCCAAGCTGGTCTATTTCAACCGGATCAGCATCTCCGGCAACAGCAAGACCCGCGACAAGGTCATCCGCCGGGAACTCTCCTTCGTGGAGGGGGATCTCTACAGCCGGACCAAGCTCAAGAACAGCTACATGGCCTTGAACCGGCTGCGTTACTTCGAGGAGATCGACTTCCAGACTGAGAAGGGACCCAATGAATCCCTGACCGACGTGAACATCCGAGTCAAGGAAAAGACGACGGGTATGTTCAGTGTCGGTGCCGGCTACAGTGCCCAGGATAACGCCATTTTCACCGGCTCGGTCACCCAGCAGAACCTCTTCGGCCGGGGCCAGACGCTGACCCTCAAGGCCAGCTTCAGTGGCAGAAGCACCCTCTACGACATCTCCTTTCTGGAACCGTGGCTCTTCGACATGCCCCTCTCAAGCAAGTCAGACCTCTGGAACACCTCCAGAGACTACGATACCTATAATCTGAAGAGCCAGGGCTTCGCAACAATGCTGGGCTATCCCCTCTGGGAGCGTGTAAACGGCTACGTCGAGTACCGACTGTCGATTAATAATGTCAGGGATATCTCAGACGATGCCTCAACCTATATCAAGAGACAAGAAGGAAAAACGACGACCAGCGGCGTCACCCTCACATTGGCCCGGGATACCACAGACGACACCTTTTTCCCATCCACCGGTTCAAAGAACAGCGTTTCGACGGAGTACACGGGTGGCCCGTTCCTGGGCGACGTGAGCTATACCAGATACGGGGCCAGTTCCGCCTGGTTTTTCCCGCTCCCCCTCGATACGGTCTTCGGCGTCCGGGGAAAGATCGGCTATATGTACGGCAATGAGGGGAAGGAGATTCCCGTCTACGAGCGGTACTATGTCGGCGGAATTAACTCCATAAGGGGTCTGAGGGATGTAGGTCCCAAGGATCCCGACACGGGAGACGTCATCGGCGGACTTACGATGCTCCTGTTCAATTCCGAATACATCTTCCCCATCGTCAAGAAAGCCGGGCTGAAGGGTCTGATCTTCTTCGATACGGGCAATACCTGGGAGAGCGGCTATCATCTCGATGACATGCGAAAAACCGCCGGCTTGGGGGTGAGATGGTACTCGCCGATCGGCCCCCTGCGTCTGGAGTGGGGCTATGTCCTCGACCGGAAGGACGACGAAGCGGCCAGCCGCTGGGAATTCACCATCGGGATGTTCATGTAGGGAGAGACGAAAATCAGCAAGAATCTCCTGGTTCCCGTGGAATACGCTTTAAATGGAAGGCCCCGGGGGCTTTCGTAAGAGATGGAAAAAACATCTATAGTTTAGGGAAAGGGATTGCAAAATGAAAAAACAAGGTTTGATCGTTGCCGGTGTGGTGATCATGGCCCTGGTCCTTACGGGATCATTGGCGGCAGCGGCCGAGAAGATGGGCTTTGTGGATGTCCGGGAGGTCATGCTCTCCTCAACCGCCGGCAAGAAAGCGGCCGAGGAACTCAAGAAGTCCTTCGACAAGACCAAGGCCGTTATGCAGGAACGGGAGGCCGAACTGAAGAAACTCAAGGAGGATCTGGAAAAACAGCGGCCGCTTCTGAAGGAAGAAGTCCTGAAAGAGAAGGAATTGAACTACCAAAAGAAAGTTCGTGACTATCAGATCTTCGTGAAGGATTCCAACGAGGAGTTTCAGGCCAAGGATCAGGATCTTTCCAAGAAAATTCTCCCCGATATCTTCAAGTTGCTCCAGACCATCGGAGAGAAGGAAAAGTACAGCATGATCATCGACATCAGCCAGATCCCTGTCATCTACTATGCGAAGGAAAACGACCTGACCAAAAGGGTGATCGAGGAGTTCAACAAGACCTACAAACCCAAGAAGTGACAGGAACGGGACGTTGAAGAAGACTCTCAGTGAGATCGCCGCCTTTCTCGGCGGTGACGTCAGCGGCGACGGCGGGATCGTCATCGAACGGATCCGGGGGATCGAAGAGGCCGGCGAGGGGGACCTGACCTTCCTGGCCAATCCCAAATACCGGAAAAATCTGGAAACCACAGGGGCCAGCGCGATCCTTGTCGCCAGAGACACGACCTGCGAAGGTAAGAACCTCCTCCTGGTTGATGATCCCTATCGCGCGCTGGGCCGGCTGCTCGCCCTCTTCTATCCCGAGGAAGAGGAGACGGCGGGAATCCGGGAACAAGCCTCCATCGACGCAGGGGCCGATGTCTCGCCCGAGGCCGTGGTCTACCCAGGCGTCCACATCTGTCGAGGGGCGCGTGTGGAGGCCAGGGCCGTCCTCTACCCGGGGGTTTTCATCGGCCGGGATGCCGTCATCGGGGCAGGATCCATCCTCTACCCCCATGTGACCGTCTATCGACGCTGTCTGATCGGCAAACGGGTGATACTCCACGCCGGCGTCGTCGTCGGAAGCGACGGTTTCGGATTTGCCGTGCCGGGACGGGAGAACCAGAAGATCCCCCAGGTCGGCTATGTCCAGATCGACGACGACGTGGAAATCGGGGCCAACACGACCATCGACCGTGGCACGCTCGGCAGGACCTGGATCCAGCAGGGGGTGAAAATCGACAACCTCGTCCAGATCGCCCACAACGTGGTGATCGGCGAGCGGTCGGTGATCGTCGCCCAAGTCGGCATCTCGGGAAGCACGCAGTTGGGCCAGGGGGTCATCATCGGCGGCCAGGCAGGGCTTGTGGGCCACATCCGGCTTGGAGACCATGTCATGGTGGCCGCCCGCTCCGGAATCCACAAGGACATCCCCCCGAACCAGATCGTGGCTGGCGCGCCCCACAGGCCCCACCGGGAATGGCTGAAGCTGGAGGCCGCGCTTTCGAAATTGCCGGAGATGCGTGAGACCCTTGCCGCCCTGCAGCGTCGGATTGCGGCCCTGGAGGAGAAAAAATAAATCGGCGTCAAACCGTTGAAGGAGCTTTCATGAACATCCACCCCACCGCGATCATCTCCCCCGAGGCCACGCTGGCCGAGGGGGTCGAGATCGGCCCTTACAGCATCATCGGACCCGATTGCCATATTGGGAGAAATACCGTGATCGGTCCCCATGTGGTCATCGAGTCCCAAACCGACATCGGCGAGGATTGCCGCATCTCACAGTTTGCCTCCATCGGTGGCCCGCCCCAGGATCTCAAGTACCGGGGGGAGCCGACGCGGGTCGTGATCGGAAACCGGAACATCCTCAAGGAATATGTGACGATCAACCGGTCGACCACGGCCGATATCGGTGTCACTGTTCTTGGCGATGACAACCTCATCATGGCCTACTGCCACGTCGCCCACAATTGCAAGCTGGGAAACCATGTCATCATCGCCAACGCCTCGAACC
>Ga0228535_1002797_pt1 | contig 15067 bp, 10 predicted proteins | sample SJ1metagenome_FD_168457 | JGI IMG/M metagenome (GOLD analysis project Ga0228535, IMG submission 168457) | Enriched culture of PCE-dechlorinating microbial communities from Ithaca, New York, USA - SJ1 | ecosystem: Engineered > Modeled > Simulated communities (microbial... > Unclassified | place... | reverse complement strand
CATTCACCCTGTAGTACTCTGTCAGGGACTTCTTCACGTCATCGCCCAGGCGGTCATACGGCACGGAATCAATGCCGAGCACACTCGCTCCTCTGTCTTTCAGACAGCGCCAGAAATTTGCATAGTTGTCCGGGAAACTGGGGGAAAGGCATACGAAATTCATATCGTCTTTCCTCCCTTCAGCGCCTGTCCAGGATGAACGCGGCAGCTTCTTTCAGGGGAGCAAGTTCCGGGGAACGGAGAACGTAGGCATAATCACCGATAGCCGCGGAAAAAATAGATTCGATGGGCCCCCTGTGGACCATAAGATCTCCGCAGATCTCCACGGACTCTTCCCGTGTATGGGTGCGGAACACATTTTCCCGTTCCTTCAGGCCGACATATGCAGTGTAGTACGGCCTGCCGGAAGCTTCATCCGTTCGCCCTTCAGTAACAAGCCGGGCGTACCGGTCGTAAAGGTCGGCATCATTTTCGTAGTTGAAGATATCCATGGACCATCCTCCCGGCGGGCGGGCGTTCACTTCGAGGGCGACAAGCCCTTTTTCCGTGCGGAAAAATTCAATGTGAAAAAAACGTTCCTTAAGCCCGAACGCCTCCACTGCCCTCGTACCATACTCGAGGATATCTCCGGGAATCTCGCGAAGGCTGTAATAGAACATGTCCAGTCCCTCGTTTACAGTCTCCATGACGCCCTTTTCGAAAATAAAGGTGTTCATGAAAATTACCCGGCTGTCCCGGTCCGCAAGCCCGTCGAAGGTATGGATCTCTCCCTCTATGAATTCTTCCATTATGTAGTCGATCTGCGGTTTCGTATCGAAGAACAGCTGAAGGTCATCATCGTCGTGAAGCTTATATGTATGAGCGGCCCCCACGCCGCTGTCAGGCTTCGCGCAGACAGGCCAGCCGGTTTCGGCGATAAGTTCTCTCGCTTCATTAATGGATTTCACAACCCTGCCCCGGGCCACAGGAATATCCACACTCCTGAAAACGTCCTTCATCCGCGACTTGTACTTGATAGGCCCCATATCCCTGTCTTTAAAGCCGAACACGTTGAAATCCGTCCTGAGACGGGCATCCTGTGCCAGCCAGTACTCGTTATGGGACTCTATCCTGTCTATTTTTCCGTACTTGTGGGTGAAAAAACCGCACGCCTGCAGCACACCCTCGTAGTTCTCCATGTCGTACACCCGGTAGTACTCGGTAAGGGCGCCCCTCAATTCCGGAGACAGCTGTTCATACGGATCAGAGCCTATTCCCAGAACACGTACTCCCCGCTCCTTCAGCCGGATCGAGAAGTTCACGTAGTTCGGAGGGAAATTAGGTGAAATAAAAATGTAATTCATATTCTCACCTCTCTTCTGCAGTAATCCTGTATTATCAAATCCTGACGCCATATTCAAAATAAGCAGAATTCATATCATAAAAATGCCATTGGCGAATTGAAAAACCCTGAGAAAAACGGAATGTTATGCTCTGAAATTTATAGGAAAGAATTATACCAAAAAAACGGAATGCATAGAGTATTTTTTCTTTTTCTTCTGTCACAGGCGTTTCGGGAAACAAAAAATACCTGCATTTACAGGTATTTGATCGGCAGATTTTAAGGCTCTTCGGGAGAACACTTTGTAGGAAATAGTTTTTTCAGATGTCTCTATCGGAATTTTTATGTCATCCGGGAAATCCCCGGGAGAAGTTATGAAGAAAATCAAGAGGTTCCATAGAATCAAACTGCACCACAATAGAAAAGAAGACCCGGTTTTCACCGGGTCTTCTTTTCTATATTTATTAACTTCTTAATTTTACTGGTGGACTGTGAGGGACTCGAACCCACGACCCGCTGATTAAGAGTCAGCTGCTCTACCAACTGAGCTAACAGTCCATTTTGTCATCATTGGTCAAATTTTTGAAACTGCTGACTTTTAATCTTGTCTTACTTTCTTAAACCCGCATGCCGACTACCACGGCGACCATCACAAGGTGATATGTTACCATTGGAAATCCAATACGTCTATGAGTCTTAAGACTCATCTTTTGCGTTTTTTCGATTCCCTATTGACAAGTGGTTGTTTAGCATATTTGCCGTCCGATATGCTGTAGTCAGCAAAAGCGAAAAGGGGGTTTTTGTTATCTAGCAAATGGACACGGAATGAACATGCAGAAAAATGTTAGGGACAGAAATGTTATCAATGAGTTTCTTATCTTAAGGAGGTTAGTGTATGACAATAAGGAATCGGTCTATAATTGTTTCTACTGAAGGTGCAGAGCAGCCAAATGGCGACCTGGTCGAGAATTTTATAAACTACAAGAAAAAAAGCAAGTCGAAAATCAAGCCTGCTACCGAGCGTGCTTATCGTGCGTATCTCCCTTCGTTCATGGACACGGCGAACGCCGATGCTCTAATCGTCGCCAAAGATGTGCAAGGTTTAGAGGACGCTGCTCTTCAGTGGTTGGATGTACCTCTCGGCAAAAAAACGGTGATATCAGATGCAACGTGGAATCGCCGCTGCGCCTATCTCAAGGCGTTTTTTGCCTACCTTGTTAAACGCAAGCATTTGCCCGAAAATCCCTTGGGAGATGCTGAAAAACGCTCTGAAGACAAGCGTTTTCTATCCTTCGGTGACGAAGATGTAAACCGTTGCAGCAAAAAACTCTACGATATCTATATAGCAAAACCCACATTTTTGAACTTGCGGAATTTTTTACTTTTCGTCTTCCTCTCCACTACTGGAGTACGTGCGGGAGAAGCTGGCGGTTTCGCCCGACGGGACATTGACCCCGCATTGGAAATGATTGTAATTCATGGCCGGATTACGAAGACAAAACAAACGCGACATGTTCCGATTCCGCTATTCACCGCGGAAGCATGGATGAAAAAGAAGAAAGGAAAAAGCGATTATCAAATTCTTTTCGAAGCGTTTTTCAATGCACACTCTACCTTATACCCTGATGATACGACTCCGTTTTTCTGTAACCAATCGGGGGGGCGTCTCACGGCCAACGCCATCTGGCAAGCCATCAGGCCCATAATGAAGGCATGCGGCTTGCGGGACGGGCGTATCCACGACCTTCGGCACTATGCCCTTACCCGCATAGCGATGAACGGCGGCGCGATGGCAGTGCAGGAGATTGCAGGGCACGCCACCCCCGTAATGACGGCTCGGTACATTAATCCCACACCGCAACAAGTATGCAGAATAGGGGCAGCGGCAATTAAAAAAGCAGCCGCTTGCGCCACTTTGCAACTCACACGCTGACCACACCACTTTTCTTATCCGGCGGGGATGCACGGAAATGGCGTAAGGCGTTGCAAATACTAAATATAAAGTTTTCCGTTTTCGGCCACCCCGCCGGAGTTTTCAAGCGGACTAAAAATCAGCATGTATCAAGGGAGGGGAAAAACATGGAGAGAGATGTGAATATATGATGGGTAAACGGTACGCATATATCCCGTGCGGGAGCGATGCGGTCATTGATTTGCCTCGACGAAAAGCGCGCCGGATTGGCGCGCCCTTTCTTTTTCAGCCGTAGATTTTGCACATGTCGGTGTTAGTGTGCCCCAACCTTTTTGCCAGTTCTCCGTAAAAAGCGTCCTTATACTCAACCGAATTTCTCCAGTCACGCCCGTACATCCTTCTTCTCCAGTCCGTGCCGTGCTTCGCCCGTAGCTGTGCGGCGCGTTTCTTTTTTTCATCGGCGGCATACTGGTGTCGCAATGAATGTAAATCCCAGTGGGATTCATTATTCAACCCTTCCAGCAGTCTCGCCCGCCGCCAAGCGGCGCGCAACGCCGAAGCAGAGAACGGAGCGACCTTTTCACCCCTTCTTTCCAGGACACCTGAAAGGATAGCACCTTCCGGTGTCGATATTGGAACGACCCAAGAGCGTGAAGTAGGGGGCTTCTTTTTTCTGGCCCCGGTTTTGGCACTTTTGATGAATACTCTTATGGCGTCTCCTTCTCTTGTAAGATGCAAACTTTCAGCCTCGCAACTCCGCGCACCAGTGAAACGAATGGCTAGAATAGCATCTCTGTGCTCCGGCGACAGATGTGATAGAAGCCGTGAAAAAGTTCTTTCATTCTGCACCGCCCTTCTTGCTTCCGTGACCGCAGTAGACCTCCTAGAAGGAACGCGACCCAAAATTTTACACATTTCGGCATAGGGCGGTAGAGCTCTCACCATGTCGGCTACATGTTCTTCGCCGTTTCTGGAGGCGTACCGCAGAACCATAGTCCTTTGGCGCTTATAAGTGGACACAGAAAATTTTTCCGCTACTTCGACCAGATATGCACACATGTCCCAGCTCGTTTTTCTGCCCTGTTCCGCGAGCACACGCCTCACCTGCACAGCCCCTCTTTTGTAGTCCTCTTTCGTTCGTGCAGATAGAAACCTCTCTTCTTTCAGGTCATTTGGCTTAAATTCCGATACGGGGCGCACTGCAGGGTTTTGCAAATAAAAAGCGGTGCGTTCCAGCACCGCCCGCACCGCAGGGGCGACCGAAACTTCCAGCGTAATAACAGGTGCCGCTGCTTCTGTTTCTCTTGGATGGTATGCGGGTGCTGCCGTTACACGTGCAGACCCAAAGAAGCTCCGGCCCGACAAGGAACCAGGCAGAATCTCATTCCTCTTCGCTTCCAGTTCAGAAAGACGTTGCATCCGCTCTGCCTTCTTTCTCGCGGTTTCAGCTCGTTCCTCCACCATTGAATATAGAAGCCTTATTGTTTCATACGTTTCTTTTTCCGTTTGTTTCACCCACCAAGTAGCCGGCAATGATGCGGCAATGACTGCAGCGGCGCGTCCACGTTCTGATTTATACAGAAAATTTTCCTGTAATTCCTTCATAACCATTTTTTTTACGACTTCACTGCGAGGGAGAGTAACTTCTTCTTGCTTGCGAATTTCGTTCATTTCTCCGATGAGTGCGGAGGCGAAAGAAGAGTTTTCCACGACCTCATCTGTATCAAAAATTGGCATCATGTCCAACATAACCCCCTCCCATTTTTGGTTTTTCAGAAGTATAGCGGTCGTTTGTCAGATAAACAAAAAACAAAATCCAACCCCACCCCCTCCCCTTCTCCGCTCCGCTTCAAGGACGGGACCGCTGCACCCTACGGATTTGCGGTCGGTTTTGTGTCTGAAATCCCCCCCCCGCTTGCGCGCGTAGGGGAACCCCTGCCCAAACCCATGCGGTTCAAAGGCACGCACGACCCACGCCACCCGCTGTGCGGGGTTCGCGGGACGCGCGCAGAAGCAAAGGCAAGAGCACGCGGGGGTACCCCCTGCCCCCGCGCAAGGTCAAAACCTCCATGAACAGAGGGGCGCAAGGAGCGGAGCGAGAGCGACGCGCCGCCCCTCTAACGGCGCGGGGGAACACCAAAGAAAGAGAACAGGGGGGTTCTTTCTTGTCCGTGGTTTTGGTTCTGCGCGGGGGCGCCGTTCTCCTCGACACGTGCGGGGCGAAGGGCGCGCCCCGCACGGTCCGGGGTGCTGGACCCCCGTGGTGGGGGACCGTAAAAAAAGTATTTTATTCAAGGGCAACCCATCTGATAGGATATAGCAATGTGTTTTCTATTTACCGATAATAAATTCCATTCTATAGCTTCTGTTTTCCACAAGCGCCGCCGCTACCCTTCCGCAAGCAATAAAAAAATACCGCCCCGGGAGCGAACCGGAACGGGCAAAACCATGAGGAACAGCAATAAAAAAACGCCAAGAGGGGCGCCACCATGTACACCCATATATCGGCCCTGCCCCCAGGAAACAACTTCCGAACACGGAAACGGCGTTTTTTCTTCTTCTCATGGTAGGAGCGGAGGCTTTGCTATGCGGCGTTTCTTACCTCACTACAGGCATCGTGCAGGAATCGACACATTGTGCTTCACCGTTCGGGACACGCGCGGCAGTACCCCGCCAGCGTGCCTGTACCGCTATGCCCGTGTGTATTACAAAGACAAAACACAGGTGGTTAAAGGGATTCGCTGGCGTGCGCACACCACACGCGGGGGGTACCTGTACGTGCGCATCGACGCCGAACACCCCGCCGTGCCGATGGATAAGAAAAGCTTATCGTCCCGCGTCGCTACCGTTCTGGCCCTTCTCGGCGTGCCTTGGCAGACGTGGGGCGCCGCCCGTGTGAAGCGTGTGGACGTTGCCTACGATACCTGTGTTGAACGTGTTCCGAACGGTTTAACGCCCGACCAGAAGCGTAGAAAAATGAAAAGATGGGAATATAGGGAAAAGTTCGCTTTATCACCTATCTTTCTCTTTCGTTCGGTCGAACAACAAGCCACTCACACTCAGTCAAAACAAACTCTTGGAGAAAAAGAGCCTCGGTTCACTAGTATTCCACTTATGGCGAACTGCGCATGATTAAAAGGGGGCACCTAAAAAAAAGCCGCAATCGCCCTACCAGCTCGGGAAGGAAGTAATAAAGAACCGGCTCCGTGTCCGAATCGGAAATGTTCATACTTGTCTCTTTCGCGATTCTCCGTAACTTCGATAAATCAGGTTGCGCGTCGTTAAATCGGCCATACTATGCATCGAACTCAGCCATTCGTTCATAATCTATGGTGACGAACACCGCAGCGTAAAGCGTTCCCGTTTCGTCAGCCAGCCCCCTTTGAACTCGTCCAACTTCTTACGCAATGCATCCTTCAAAAACGGCGAATAAAGACGGATATCCGCTGTACCGATTCGAACGCGCCTGAGATACTCTCATCCGGGGGTGCTCCACGAGATATCACCCTAAACACAGCATTTTTCTTCGCACGAAGAACTCCCTCCTTCCCAAGCAAGGGGGAAGAGGGAGTTCTGCAACAATCGTTTTTTCCTCTGAAATCGTAGGCCCCTCTATTTTATAAATTTCCCTACTTCCTACCGCCCGATAGAGTGGTAAGAGGTACCAGAAGCAATAGCAGCCACGGGGAGAACGAACTCCCGGCCGTGCACCCGCCACCTCCGCTTGGACCGTCGGGGACGTCATCGGGGACGTCAGGAGAGAGGGGAGCGTACGTCCCTGAAAAAGTTGCCGTCAATCCCTTTTCGACCGTCACGGCTATAGCATCGGGTGTCACCCAGCCTTCGACTTCGCTGAACGATACCGTATGCGCCCCCACGGGAACGTCTTCCACAGTGTGTCCGCTCGCGTAGCTCCCCCCGCCGTTAAGGCTCCAGCGGGCCTCCAAAGGGCCGTCGATAATCACCCGGACAGAGCCGGTGGAGACCGGAGTCCCAGCGCTCACCTTCGCCACGAAGGCGTCGACGTAGCCGTTGAACGTCAGGTCCGGCCCGACCGCCACGGGGAAGGTCGACTCGGTGGAGAGAGTTCTCCCCGTCACGTAGGCGTCGCCCGAGCCGTCCACCGCGATGCCATTTCCGTAATCCCCGTCCGAGCCTCCGATGTAGCCGCAGTAAAGGAGTCCCGCCCCGTTGGCGTTTACCTTTGCCACGAAGGCGTTGACGGAGCCGTTGAACGTCAGGTCCGGCCCGACCTTTACGGGAAAATCAAGGGAGTTGGTCTCCCCCGTCACGTAGGCGTTCCCTGAGCCGTCCACCGCGATGCCATTTCCGGCATCATTCCCGTCATCATTCCCGTCCCCGTCCGAGCCTCCGATGTAGCCGCAGTAGACGAGTCCCGCCCCGTTGGCGTTCACCTTCGCCACGAAGGCGTCATACCTGCCGTTGTGCGTCAGGTCCGGCCCGACCGCCACGGGGAAGTTCGACTCGGTGGAATTTGTCTGCCCCGTCACGTAGGCGTTGCCCGAGCCGTCCACCGCGATGCCATTTCCGTAATCACTTTCCGAGCCGCCGATGTAGCCGCAGTAGACGAGTCCCGTCCCGGCGGCGCTAACCTTCGCCACGAAGGCGTCGGTAGTGCTGCCGTTGAACGTCAGGTCCGGCCCGACCTCCACGGGGAAGGTTCCATCGCGAGAATGCGTAGACCCCGTTACGTATGCGCTACCCGCCCCGTCCACCGCGATGCCGCTTCCGTAATCATACGCAGAGCCGCCGATGTAGCCGCAGTAGAGGAGTCCCGCCCCGTTGGCGTTCACCTTTGCCACGAAGGCGTCGCATTCACCGCCGTTGTGCGTCAGGTCCGGCCCGACCGCCACGGGGAAGGTCGTCTCGTCGGAGAGAGTTCTCCCCGTCACGTAGGTGTTGCCCGAGCCGTCCACCGCGATGCCATCTCCGTAATCACTTTCCGAGCCACCGATGTAGCCGCAGTAGACCAAGCCTGTCCCGGCGGCGTTCACCTTCGCCACGAAGGCGTCCCAGCCACCGTTGTGCGTCAGGTCCGGCCCGACATTCACGGGGAAGGTCGCCTCGGTGGATTCCGTCCGCCCAGTCACGTAGGCGTTGCCCGAGCCGTCCACCGCGATGCCGCTTCCGTAATCATTTCCCGAGCCTCCGATGTAGCCGCAGTAGACGAGTCCCGTCCCGGCGGCGTTTACCTTCGCCACGAAGGCGTCGCCGGAGCCGTTGAACGTCAGGTCCGGCCCGACATTCACGGGGAAGGTCGCCTCGGTGGATTCCGTCCGCCCAGTCACGTAGGCGTTGCCCGAGCCGTCCACCGCGATGTCGAGTCCGTAATCATTTCCCGAGCCCCCGATAAAGCCGCAGTAAATCAGCACCACGGGGTCGATAATGAGCTCCTTCGTCGGGTCGTAGCTCTCCACATGAAAGCCGTAGTCCAGGGAGGTGTTCAGAGCGCCGCTCCCTGCCTCGCTCCGCCCGAGGGCATAGGTCGCGTTCACCGGAACGCGCCCATTCTCCGTCTCCTGCCAGCAGACTGGCACGTCGTCCCGCAGAACTCCGGCGGCGGTGAGGATTTCGAGCCCTCCTTCACTGTCCAAGGAGAGGCGCTCCGCTCCACGATAGGCGAGGCGGATTCGCTCCGGGTCGGCGCCGGGACGGACGACGAAGCGGTACTTCAGGTGGTTCGCGTCGCCGTCGTACACAAGGTCGATTCCCGGCCAGAGGTCTCTATAGACGATGCTGTTGTAGGTGGACACTCCCGAGCGGTGCTCGTTCTCCGGTCCCTTGAAGTAGGAGATAACGGTCTCGGCGGGCTTCTCCCCTTCGGGGCTGACGCGCGCGGCGTCCACGAAGTCGAGTTTCAGGGTCCAGCGTTCGCGGAAGGCTTCTTCGCGGGGTCTTCCGCGCCCTTCGAGGCGGGAGGCGAGTCGGTGCGATACGGGATTTTCTCCTCCGGGGTTTTCTCCTCCGGGGGTTTCGCTTCCCGTCTCCTGTGGCATGGTCAAGGAGAAGGTGAGCCCTTCCGGAGTGAAGTAGAGTGTCTTGTCGCTTCCTTTCACGGTGAAGGCGACATCCGGGGACGACTGTCCGCCGTTCTTTTCGAAGAGCAGGGGGAACTTGCCGTATCCGGCCTCGAGCCGGGCCTTTGCGGTCTCCTCCGCGGAAGAGGCTGGCCGAAGAACGCTCGGAGGACGCTCGTTCCGTATTTCGGCTACTCTTTCGTCCACTCTCGAAGCGAACTCGGAGATGGCGCTTCCCCGGTCGAAGCCGGTTCGGAGTATCCCATCTCTTTGAAAGGCTTCGGCGGGAAGCGCGAAAGCGAGGGAAAGGAGGAAGAGAACGAGCCATCCCCTCCGGAAAACACTGACGCCGTACGGCTGCTTTTTCATTTGACTGCCTCCTTGTCAATGATGATTCCACTGCGCGAAGGTGTATCGAAGGTTCTTGCACATCCCTGCTGGCGACCAATCCCAAGAGAACAGGAGACCGTACGGCACAGTCTCTCTCCGGGTTTGACTGGGAGCGCTTTCACCTTTCAGGGGCCGGAATCGCGCAAAATTTGTAATTGTATGATTGCATCATATCATAAATGCCCGAGGAGGCAAAGATTTATGATTGTTTTTTTGCATATCATGACTGGTTGTCACGCCAAGGAAGACGCAGAGAGTCTGGTTATTGCAGGTTTCGTTCGACTTTATTGCCTGCTTAACGCACTCGAAAAATTGCTCCGGAGACGTCGAGAGAGATTTGAGTGTGTGATGATATACCGCTCACAGTAGCTCCGCGCTCATGATATCTTCAACCGTAAATTTTGCACATGTCCGTGTTGGTATGACCCAGCCGTATAGCCAATGCACCATAAAAAACCATCTTTATAGTCTTGCGATTTTCTCCAGTTTCTGCCGTACAGTTTTCTTCTCCAGTCGGCACCGTGTCTTTTCCGCAGTTCTGCGGCAAGCTTCTTCTTTTCATCGGCTGCATACTGGTGTCGCAAAGAATGTAAATCCCAGTGACTGTCAGCGTTCAGACCTTCCCGAAGCCTTGCCCTCCGCCACGCGGCGCGCAAGGCGGACGCGCTGTAGGGAGCGGGTTTATTGCCGCGCCTGTCCAGCACCCCCGCCAGCAATACCCCTTCCGGAGAAGCCTGATGAACGACCCAAGAACGAACTAGCGAATGCTTTTTTTCCTTGCGCCCGTTTTCGCGCTGTCGATAGTTATGCGTATACCATCCGCGACACGTTCTAGTTGAAGGCTTTCGGCCTCGCAGCTCCGCGCACCCGTAAAACGGATGGCAAGTATAGCATCTCTATGTTCCGGTGAAAGATGCCCGATAAGGCACGTAAAGACCCTTTCGTTTTGCGCTGTTCTTCTCGCTTCTGTTATCGGAGTAGACCGTCTAGACGGAACACGCCCAAGCAATTTACACATTTCCGCGTAAGGCGGCAGCGCTCTGACCATGTATGTCACATGCTCTGCTCCACTGGTAGCAGCATACCGCAGAACCATGGCTCTTTGTCGTTTGTACGTTGATACCGACGAGCTGGCGCACGTCTCGACCAGATACGCGAGCATATCCCACGCGGTTTTCCTTCCCTGTTCCGCGAGGACGCGCCGAACCTGTGCAGCGCCGCGCTTGTAGTCGGCTTTTGTCCGTTCAGAAAGAAATTTCTCTCCTTTCAGTTCGTTGGGCTGGAAATCCGGAGCGGGACGTGCTAAGGGGTTTTGCATATAGAAAGCGGCGCGTTCCAGCACTGCCTGCACCGCAGGGGCGACGGGAACCGACATCGAAATAATCGGAACCGCCGCCGCCTCTCTTTCACGCGGCGCTGGTCCATGCGTGCGGCGCGCGGCCCCGAAGAAATGCCGCAAAGATGAACCATGAACAATCTCGTATTTCTTCGCTTCCAGCTCTGCCAGTCGCGCCGTTTCCCGCAGCGCCTTTTTCTTGGCGTTTTCGGCACGTTCCTCAACCATTGAATAGAGCAGTCTGATTATTTTGTGCGTTTCTTTGTCGGCCTGTTTCACCCACCATGTGGTAGGCAGCGCGGCGGCGATGACCGAAGCCGCTGCGTCTTGTTCCGTTTTGTATAGAATTTTTTGCTCTAAGTTCTTCCAACACCGCGCTCTTCACTGCTTCACTACGCGAAAGCAGTATCTGCTCTTCTGCTCGCTGCTTGTCCAGTTCCCCGATAAGAACGGACGCAAGAGATTGTACTTTTTCTTCCGCCTGCGAATCAAAAATCGGCATCATGTCCATGGAACCGCCTCCCGTTTTTTTGTTTACGGAAGTGTAGCGGTCGTGTGCAGAAAAAAACCAGAGTAAGAACAAAGCAAAAGCACCGTCCTTTCCGCTCCGCTTCAAGGACGGGACCGCTGCACCCTACGGATTTGCGGTCGGGTTTGTGTCTGAAATCCCCCCCCGCTTGCGCGCGTAGGGATTTCAGCCCCAAACCCTTTCGAGTCAAAAACACGCCGCCCCACTCCCCTCCCTGCGGGTGGTTCGTGGGACGTCGCTAGAAACCGAGGCCAGAGCAGCGTGGGGTACCCCCTGCCCCCGCGCAAAGGCGAAAGAATCCTGTAGAGAGAAGATTTTTCCTTGACCTGTCGAAACGGTCGAAACGTCTGCAAGGCGTTAGGACGGCGAGCGCTGCGCGTTTTCTGGGGGGCTTTTTCTCGTAGTGGTTTCGCGAGAGAGCGGAGCAGTGAGCATAAAGAAATACAATAGATAAGTAAAACCAAAGCATTTTTCTTTTAATGATAAATAATTCCATTCTCAAAAATCTGTTTACCAAAGTCGCCGCAGATAACCTTCCTTAGAACACAAAAAACCCCCGTTCGGGCGCAAACCGAAACGGGGGCCAAACCGTGAGAAGCGACACAAAAAGCGCTGGAGAGAGCGTTCAAACCATGTACATTTAGTTTATCTGCTCGCTTCACTCGAAACAAATCCAAGACACGAAAACGGCGTTTTTTCTTCTTCTCATGGTAGAGCGGAGGACTCTATCTTGAGGCATGCTCTACCCCACTACCGCCATAGGGCGGGTGTAGACACCCTGTGCTTCACCGTTCCCGACACGCGTAGCAGCACACCACCCGCGTGCCTGAACCGCTATGCACGCGTGTATTACAAGGACGGTTCACAGGTTATTCAGGGCGTTCGCTGGCGTGCACACACCACACGTTACGGCTATCTGTACATCCGCATAGACGCAGCACACCCCGCCGTACCCATGGACGGAAAAACGCTTTCGAGTCGTATCGCCACTATCCTCGCGCTGATGGGCTTGCCTTGGCAAACGTGGAGCGCAGCGCGCGTGAAGCGCGTGGACGTTGCCTATGATTCCTGTACCGAATCTGTCCCAAACGCCTTAACGCCCGACCAAAGAAAGAGAAAAATGAAGATGTGGGAATACAGAGGTAAAAATTCTAGAACGCTGTACATCGGCAATAAAAGCCGCGTAACTGCTTACTACCCCAAGCATACCGAATTATCAGATAGGTTAAACATATCCCTTCCCTGTCCGTCTTTCCGCCGGGAAGAAAGGTACATGAAAAGCGCCGTAAAAAAGGCTGCTCTTCACAAACTGGGCCGCGTCCTTGCGCATGCGAAGAAAGAGGCAAACCGCCAAAGGAGGGCTAATAATAATGTTCAACATCCTCTTATCCCTTGGTATTACCTTCTTCCCGCGCAAACCGCAACGCATCTTGTCTCCACCTTTCCTGTTCCGTGCCCTTACAGAGGGCGTGCACCACCTGCACTAGTCCGTCCGCATCAGCCCATAGCCTTGTTATCCAGCACGGTCGACATGATACCGTGCTGTTGTCCTGTGAAAAGAAGGAGAGACGAATAAGCGTACATTTCAAAAGGAAAAGAGACTTCTGCACGCGTTTCAAGCGTGCAGATTTCAGTTGCTCTTCGTTTAATCACATCACACGTTTCCCTTCGTTCTGTGGACAGATGGCAAAGAGAATGGCGCATTCAGGTACTCCTCCGTCTGCTGTATGCTTCTTTCAAAGAACCTCTTAGCTTTTCTACCCTTTTTCTAAGTCTTTCACCGACTTGGCAATTAAAAATGCCGGGAAACTCGGTAAAATACTTTTCTGCTTCTTCGATTGCTTCAGAATACCTACCGATTCGCTTAAGGCAAAGTGTTAAACGGTCTATGATTATCCAATCTCCCGATTTAAGAATTTCAGACCGAAGCTCTGCAAACAGGCTATTTTTGTAACAAACGATGGATTCATATTCCCGCATTTTTCCAAGTGCCTCTCGGTATTGGTTAATAGCTTGTTCTGGATTGGTAGATTCTAGTTTTCGGGTTTCCTCGACAAACAACAAATTTTCTCTCCTTAACCTGTTTAGTGTCTCAATGGCTTCATAGTCCATACCTTGGTTAAAATTAATCCAGTTGACAAGATGTTTTCCGTATTCATCAATAAGACGGCATTCAAGTTCCTCGGCTTGATATTCAGTCAACCCTTCACGGAAAATTTCCACTGTAAATTCACCGTGTAATTTTTCTTCCACGTATTTTTTCCAAAGGTCATTGCGTTCTTTTGACCATGCTCTTCTTCCGGTGCCTTTTCCTACATAAAAGATATTTCCAGAAAGGTCACGATGAAGATAAACATAGAACTTTTTTTCTTTGGAGTGTTTTTTGTACGAGTGAATTTTAACCTTTATCATAGTAAATTCCTTAGATTTACTTTGTTTCCTGCCATTAAGAAACGCCTGCAAGAGCCAGAATATCTATACCTTCTGGGAATTTGGACTTTGGTTCTAGTGTATTGGGGAGGGAGTTTTTTAAAAAAAAGGCCAGGGTCAAACGCTCAAAGTAGTCGCCTTTATCCCGGTTGAATTCAAGTTTTTCACGGTATTCATGGAGGATTTTTCGAAGCATCCGTTCGGCACGCCCCTAACGTGAAAATTTTTGTGGAAGTGAACCGTATCTGATTATACACTAAACGAGTTTCACCTAAGCCGAAGAAGCTGCCGTAGCTTCGAGCTATGTCTTTTTAACTACTCTTCGAGTCGACCCGAAAACAAACTCGACAATCCGGAGAGTCCTGAATGGATAAAAGTTCCCAACATCCCAATAAACCAAAAGGAGCGCTATTGTTTAGCGCTCCCTTACTTTTTTGCAGTTAGCAATTTTTTTGTTTGTTTTTTGGTCAGCATTACCAATTATTAGTCAGCACAAAATACTTTACAACCGAAAACTGATGTGATACAATCCCGGTTGCAATCAGGGTTTACGAAATCCGACATTCAGTTCTGATTAAGAGTCAGCTGCTCTACCAACTGAGCTAACAGTCCGTTCCTTGACTCGACGGAAGTATATTATAGCGGTTCAAATTGAGATGTCAACCTGTATTTTCCAATTTACCGTTTTTTTGCTTTTCAGTCCATTCTCCATTTCTGCCCGGGCAGCCAGGAATCCTGCAAGTATGTCGTCTCTTCTTTTTTTGAGCTTTCAGGTCAGGAATTTTTTTCAAAGTACATCGGCCGCATCAAAAAACAGGTTTCCGGGGTTTAGCCCTGAAAACCTGTTCTAAGGTCTGAACCAGAGTGATTCTGAAATGTGATGCGTATCGTACCGGCTGTATTTATCTGGCGCGCCCGGCAGGATTCGAACCCGCGACCAACAGATCCGAAGTCTGTGACTCTATCCACTGAGCTACGGGCGCTCATTTTTAATGGGGTGAGCGAGGGGACTCGAACCCCCAACATCTGGAGCCACAGTCCAGTGCTCTAACCGATTGAACTACGCTCACCATGCTATTCTGGCGCGCCCGGCAGGATTCGAACCCGCGAC
>Ga0228535_1002796_pt1 | contig 15078 bp, 13 predicted proteins | sample SJ1metagenome_FD_168457 | JGI IMG/M metagenome (GOLD analysis project Ga0228535, IMG submission 168457) | Enriched culture of PCE-dechlorinating microbial communities from Ithaca, New York, USA - SJ1 | ecosystem: Engineered > Modeled > Simulated communities (microbial... > Unclassified | place... | reverse complement strand
AGATATCATCGACCTGCCCAAAGGATCGACGCCGCTCGATTTCGCCTACAGGATTCACTCGGCGTTGGGGCACCGGTGCAGGGGAGCCAAGGTGAACGGGCGCCTGATGCCCCTCGATTATCAACTGCAGACCGGCGACCGTCTGGAAATCATGACCACGAAAAAAGGTGGCCCGAGCCGGGACTGGCTGAATCCACAGCTCCGCTTTATTTATACGCGGCAGGCCAGGCAAAAACTTGAACAATGGTTCAGGGCCCAGGAGAAGGAAGAGAATATCGGCCGGGGCCGGGAGCTTCTGGACCGGGAGATGAAGAGGGCGGGGATCAAGGAAAAAAGCCATCAGGAGATCGCCCGCCTCTTCCTTTTCCGGAGGCCCAGAGAGCTCTTCGAGGCCGTCGGGCGCGGCGCGATCAAGATCCAGACGATCGTCGACAAGCTGAGCGAGCCCGTCCGGAAAAAACTCGAGGAAAAAGAACTGCCCGCCGGGCCGCCGAGGAGGGCCGACGCCTCCCGCATCCTGGTCAGGGGGATGGACGGCATCCTGACGAGGCAGGCGCGCTGCTGCAGCCCGCTTCCCGGTGAGAGCATCACGGGATTCATCACCAGGGGCCGGGGCGTGACGGTCCACCGCTCAAGCTGCCGGAACATTTCGCAGCAAGCCGAAAAAGGCCGGTTGATCGATGTCGAATGGAGAGAAGGCGCCGAACCCAGTTGGGGAACCATGAGAGTCTCCGGCAGAAATCAGAAAATACTGCTCAGAGACATGGGCGCCGTCTTCGATGATGAAAAGGCGTCCGTCGTATCGCTCAACGTGATGCCCGAAAAGAAAGGCTCCTTTGTGATGGTCATGGTCACCCTCGAAGTCGCGTCGGTCAACCAGCTGAACCGCATTCTCAATAAAATCCGTCGGCTCCCCACGGTGCTCGATGCGCGGCGTTAACCCGGGAGAACCGTCCTCGGGCTCACGGATTTGACACCGGCGTGCCTCCATGCTAAAAAGAGCATGGAGAGGGAAACATGGAGAAACGCGAAGCGCGCGATTCTTTGTTCCAAACGCCGGCTTCCCAGCGGCTGGTGGACCTTATCGAACGGAACGCCGCCGAGCTGACCAGTCAGTATCTCCACGACGTCAAGCAGCAGGCCGGAATGCCCACCTACCGGAGTTTTAACGAAAAGGAAGTCTACTCGCGGGCCTTTCGCGTGTACAGTCAGCTCGGAAAATGGTTGTCCCAGGAAACGACGCGGGATCAAATCAAGAAATACTGGATGTCCTTGGGCCACGACCGCCGCGCAGAGGGATTCGCCCTGTCCGAGATCATCCAGTCACTCTGCCTCATCCGGCGCCACCTCTGGCTCAAGGTCGAGAGCGAGGGGCTCATTGATACCGCGCTCGAGCTTTACCAGGCCATTGACCTTTACAACCGCGTCATGGTCTTCTTTGACCGGGCCCTGTACTACGCCGCGCTTGGCTACGAAGAGAAGGACCGCGAGTAAGCGCCGTGGAGAGAGGGGCTGCATCCGGCGCGGCGGGAGCCGTTCCGTTGAGGGCCGGCTTGTATATCCATTTTCCTTTCTGTCTTTCCAAATGTCCCTATTGCCATTTTTACAGCGTTCCCTATGATTCCAGGCTCGCGGGCCTCTGGCGGACCGGGCTTCAAAAAGAGATCCAGCGAAGCGCGGGACGGGGAATCGAGCTGGACACCCTCTATATCGGCGGCGGAACGCCGTCGCTTCTTCGGCCCGGGGACATCGCGGAAATCCTGTCCTGGCTTGAGCCGGCCTTCGGCCTTGCCCTCAAGGAAGTGACGCTCGAGGCCAATCCCTGCATCCTCGATGCGGCTGTGCTCAGCGGCTGGAAGGAGGCGGGCATCACCCGGCTGAGCATCGGCGTTCAATCCTTTGATGACCGCCTGCTCCGGGTGCTCGGCCGGAATTATTCGGCCCGGGATGCGCTGGATTTCATCGAATCCAGCCGGAAGGCCGGCTTTAAGAACATCAACCTGGACATGATGCTGGGGATTCCGGGCGAGAGCCGGGATTCCCTCGGAAAATCGCTGGACCGGCTGGCGGATCTGCGGCCCGAGCATATCTCCCTCTACATGCTGGAGAATCTCGAAGGGCTTCCTTTTGAAGCCGTCATGAAGGAGAGCCCGGTGGACGATGACGGCGTCGCCGATTCCTTCCGGCTGGCGGCCGGCCGCCTGAAAGATCTCGGCCTTTGCCATTACGAAATCTCGAACTTCGCCGCAGCGGATCGCGAATGCCTCCACAACCTCAAGTACTGGATGTATGAACCGTTTCTGGGGATCGGGCCCTCCGCCTGTTCGCACCTCGGCGATGAGCGATGGTGCAACCGCGAGGCGCTGGACGGCTGGAGCCGGGCTCTGGAAAGCGGCGAGGCTCCTTCCGCGGAGCGCATCCGGCTGGATGAGAAAGAAAAAATCAAGGAAGCGCTGGTGTTTGGACTGCGGCTTGTCCGGGGCATCGACATCCCGCTTTTCAACAGCCGCTTCGGAACGGATATTATCGACCTTTATCGCGCGGAAATTCGCGAGCTTCAAGAAGACGGGCTGCTGACGGCGGAGGGGGGAGTGCTTCGCATTCCGGAGGACAAGCTTCTGGTCTCGAACGCCGTCCTCTCGAGATTCGTTTGACGGCGCCGCTCGACGCGCCGCGGCCAAACCGAGGGACGCAAAAAGCCTTCGGCGTATCTTGCCAGGCGGAAGGTATATCTGTAAAATCCTTTTTCCGGACGCGGACCATGAAAAAGGAGTCGGATACGATGAAAAACACGTTCTCTCCCCCGGATATCGCCCGCAGGGGCGTCAAGGAGCTTCGAGCCAGGGCGAATCCCGCCAAGGCCGCGGAGGTTCAGAGGTATTTCAAGGATGCCGTGAGAAGCTATGGAATCGCGTCTCCCGAGGTCCGGGAAATCGCCGCCGGACTTTACCGGGATGTCAAGGGGGATTGGACCGTCGACGACGCCGTCGAACTGTGCGATATCCTTTTCCCGGAACCCGAGCTTGAAACGAAAGCGATCGCGGCGCTCATCCTCGCCCGCTTCAATAGCAGCTACGGTCCGGAGCTTTTTCTCGACGTGAAGAAATGGCTCTCCCGGGATTATCTGGACAACTGGGCGTCGGTCGACGTCTTCTGTCCCTACGTCGTGGGCGAGCTTCTCGTCCGTTACCCGAAGCTCATCCGGGACATTAAGCTCTGGGCCCTTCATCCGAACCGCTGGGTCAAAAGGGCGTCGGCCGTGTCTTTCATCAGGCTGGCGAAGAAACCCGAATTCGCCGATGTCATCTACGAAATCGCCGTTTCGCTGTTTCCCGTCGAGGACGACCTCATCCGGAAAGCGAACGGATGGCTTCTGCGCGAGGTCGGAAAAAAGGATATGCGGAGACTCGAGCGCTTCCTCGTCGAAAAAGGTCCGTCCATTCCGCGCACGACCCTGCGTTATGCCATCGAGCGTTTTGAAGAACGGAAAAGGCGGGCCCTATTAGAAAAGACAAGAGGGGAGGCCCGGACCCGGTGATGTGTTTCCTTTTTCTAGAGCGAGAGCCGCGCTGAAAGCCCGCCGGGCGGCTCCTTCCGGCCGCTGCGAAATCGCTTGTTCGGGCGGGGAGATCGCCTGTCCGTCGCCGCCGGGTCTGTTGTTGACTTGACCGATCGGGGGGATACGGCGATAAACGAACAACGTATCGGGAGCAACATATCCCGCGGAGCACTCCGCTGACATGCGAAGAGAAAGGATGTGTGGCGGGCGTAAATCCGTTATCGCATCTTGCGGCGCGTTTTTATGCCTCAAAACGAGACATGAAAATCGAGTGTCCAGTGGAGTTCGCATGACACGGTCCCTCGTTAGGCCGGCCGTTAAGGAGCATCTAATCAAGCGGCCGGCGCAACGGCAGCATTTTCGGGGTGCCGCCCCGCGGGGCGCCCTCCCGCCTTTCGCTTTAGAAATCCGCAAGCGTTGAAGAAACCGTGTCGGTTTTTGTGTCGGTTTATTGGTAATGGGCGGTATTACAAGGAACTATACCCCTTTGTTCTACAGGGGAAACAAGGGAGGAGAGACAATGCCGAAGAGGGGACTCGAACCCCTACGAGCGGGTAAATGCTCACTAGCCCCTCAAGCTAGCGTGTCTGCCAATTCCACCACTTCGGCATATTAGCGCCCGCGCAGCTATTATCTCGCCGGAGGACGCGTATTGCAAGGATTTCAATAGCCCTAATGATTCTTTTCCGCTTCGCCTGCGGCCGGTTTCGTTTCTGACTGTGCCGCGGTCCCGGAGGCCGGCTGAGCCGTCCCCTCCGCGGCGGGCTGCTGCTGCGAAGGCTGGGCGGTCGCGGAAGGGGTTTGTTCCGGCTTGGTCGCCGTCTGAGCGGCCGCGGGAACCTGCTGTGCGGGTGCCGCTTCGCCGCCCACGACGGATTTGGCCCCTTTTGCGGAAATGATCCACAGGCCCATGGACGTCAGCATGAAGAGAATCGCACAGATCGTCGTCACCTTGGAAAGCAGGGACGCCGAGCCGCGCGGCCCGAAAGCCGTCTGGCTCCCCGCTCCGCCGAAAGCCCCCGCGAGGTCCGCAGCCTTGCCGGATTGGAGCAGGACAGCGAGTATCAAGACGACACAGACGATGATATGGATTGTGAGAATTAACGCGTTCACTTTTTATCCTTCAATGCTTTGATGGCTTCCTTCGCGATCCCGATGAAGGAATTCGCTTCAAGCGATGCCCCGCCGACCAAGAAGCCATCGATATCCCCTTCCTTGTACAAGGAATATGCGTTGGCGGGCTTGACGGAGCCGCCGTAAAGGATTATAGCACAGGAAGCCGCGTCTTTTCCATATTTTTCTCGAAGCTTTCCCCTGATGCCGGCATGGACTTCCTCCGCCTGTCCGGGCGTCGCCGTCCGGCCGGTGCCGATCGCCCAGATCGGCTCATAGGCGATGACGACCTTCCCCACGTCCTCGAGGCTGAGTCCGGCCAGGCCGTCCTCGACCTGGCCTTTCACCTTGGCCATCGTCCGGCCGGCTTCTCTTTCCTCGAGGGTTTCTCCGATGCAGACGATGGGCATGAGCCCCGCCCGCAGAGCGGCGATCGTTTTCTTGTTGACCCCGGCGTCCGTTTCCCCGAAATACTGCCGCCTTTCGGAATGCCCGATGACGACATGACTGCAGCCCGCGTCCTTGAGCATGGGCGCGGAGACTTCCCCGGTGAAGGCACCCTTGTCTTCCCAGAAGACGTCCTGCGCGCCGAGATTGAGCTGGCTTTCTTCGATCATCCCCCGGACCTCCCCGAGGGCGGTGAACGGAGGGATGAGAACGAGGTCGGACTCGGCGAGTTCCCGGACGGCGTCCAGAATCTCCGCCGTAAGGCTTCGGGCTTCGGGGATGGTCATGTGCATCTTCCAGTTGCCCGCGATAAAAGGCCGTTTGCTAGACATGAATCAACCTCTATTCCAACGCTTCGATGCCGGGCAGAGTCTCGTAGGCCAGGAATTCCAGGGAGGCCCCCCCGCCGGTCGAGATATGCGTGATTTTTCCGCTGACTCCCGCCTTGTTCAAGGCGGCGATGGAATCCCCGCCTCCGACGATGGACAGCGCCCGGGAGGCGGCCACCGCCTCCGCGATCTTGATCGTCCCGACGGCGAACTTGTCGATCTCGAAAACCCCCAGCGGCCCGTTCCAGACGATGGTTTTCGCGCTGGAGATCGTCCGCGCATAAGCTTCCACGGTCTTGGGGCCGATGTCGACGCCCATCATTCCGGCAGGGAAGGGGAAGGCGTCCGCGACGGTCGTCTCGGCCGCCGGATCGATCGACGCGGCCAGGACATGGTCCAGGGGAAGGACGAAATGGACCTTTTTCTCTTTGGCCAGATCCAGGATCTCCAAGGCGATGTCCTTCTTGTCGTCCTCGACAAGCGACTTCCCGACGTCGTATCCCTGGGCTTTAAGAAAAGTGTAGGCCATGGCGCCGCCGATGAGAATATCGTCGGCTTTCCCGATCAGGTTCTTGATGACCGGGATTTTGTCCTCCACCTTGGCGCCGCCGAGAATCGCGACATAGGGCTTCTCAGGGGAACGGACGGCCTTGGTCAGGTATTCGACTTCCTTTTTCAGGAGGAAGCCGGCCGCCTTCTCCTTGACGAATTGGGCGATGGCCGCGACCGAGGCATGGGCCCGATGACAGGAGCCGAACGCGTCGTTGACGTAGGCATCGATGTCCTCGGCCAGTTTCCCGGCGAAGCCGGCGTCATTGTCCGTTTCGGCCTTATAAAACCGCAAGTTTTCGAGGACGAGGACTTCGCCCTCCTTGAGTTCCTGCTTGAGGCGGCTGACCTCGTCGCCGATGACATCGGGCGCCTGGGTGACTTTGTTGGGGATGAGCTCGGCCAGCCTTCGCGAGGCCGGCCTGAGGCTCATCTTGGCGTTGAACTGGCCCTTGGGACGTCCCAGGTGCGAAGCCACAACGAGCTTGGCCCCCCTTCCGAGCAGGTACTGAATGGTCGGCAGGGAGGCCCGGATCCGTGTGTCGTCCCGGATCGCGCCCTTGTCATCCAGGGGGACATTGAAGTCCACGCGCAGGAAGACCCTCTTTCCCGTGACGTTTAGATCCTCGACGAATTTCATCGGAGGTTCACTTGGAGACGTACTTGATGAGGTCCCAGAGGCGGCAGGAATAGCCCCACTCGTTATCATACCAGGCGTAAACCTTGATCAGGTTGTCGCCGATGACCTTCGTCGAGAGTCCGTCGACGATGGCCGAGTTGGGATTGTGCATGAAGTCGCAGGAGACCAGGGGTTCATCGGTGTAGGCGAGAATGCCCTTGAGGGCGCCGTCGGCGGCTTTTTTAAAGGCTCCGTTGATGGCTTCGGCCGACGCCTTGTTCTTGACCACGGCGACCAGGTCGATGAGCGACACGTTCGGGGTCGGGACGCGTATGGCGATGCCGTCGATTTTTCCCTTGAGCTCGGGGAGGACGAGGCCCACGGCCTTGGCGGCTCCCGTGGTCGTCGGGATCTGAGAGACGCTTGCGGCCCGGGCCCGGCGCAGGTCTTTGTGCGGAGCGTCCAGAATCTTCTGGTCGTTGGTGTAGGAATGGATGGTTGTCATGAACGCCTTTTCGATGACGAATTCCTCGTGGAGAACCTTGGCCACCGGGGCCAGGCAGTTGGTCGTGCAGGACGCGTTGGAAAGGATGTTGTGCTTGGCGGCGTCGTAGTGGCTTTCGTTGACGCCCATGACCACGGTGATGTCGGGGTCCGTGGCCGGAGCCGAGACGATGACCTTTTTGGCGCCCCCGGCCTCGATATGCTTGATGACGTCCGGGCGTTTGGTGAACCTCCCGGTGGACTCGACGACCACGTTGATGCCCAGGTCCTTCCAGGGCAGATTGCCGACTTCCTTCTCGGCCAGAACCTTGATCGACTTGCCGTTGACGATGATGGAATCCGCCGTCGCTTTGACGTCTTCTTTGAAGGTCCCAAGGACCGAGTCATATTTAAGGAGATGGGCCAGCGTTTTGGCGTCCGTGATGTCGTTCACGGCGACGAAGTCCATCTCAGAGTCCTTGATCGAAGCGCGCAGGAGATTCCTGCCGATGCGGCCGAAACCGTTGATACCTATCCGTGTATTCATATTTACCTCCTATTCACATCAAAAAATTCAAAAAATTCTAGCACAAAGCGGGGTCTATTTCAATCTCAGAAATCGACTCCCGTATCCCGGAAATACCTGAGCCAGACCGTGCCGGCGGAATGCATCTTGTCCTGGCTTCCGACGACGGAGGCGCGGAGCGTGTAGACCGCCCCCGGCTTGGCGTTCGTGACGCGGAGGGGGTATTTCATGAACATATCCACCTGGCTCCGGTTGAGAAGCCGCAGCGCGGCGATCTCCCGGCCGTCCTCAAAAAGGGCGACGCGCTCGATGAACATGTTGTCGTTGCCCTCGTTCTGGACAAAGGAAAACCTGTAGACGCCGTCCTTCCGGATGTGCGGCGTCACGTCCCACCACAACTGGACAAAGAGACGCGAGAGGTCGGACGACGTCCACTCTCCGACGCGCGTTTCCGGCCGATGATAATCGACGCCCAGCCTGTCGAGGCGGCCGTAGTGCGTCTCCATGCGGCGGCTGAAATCCCCGTAGTCCCGCTTCTCACGCGGCGACCAGAGCACCTCGCTCAGCGCGCACAACCTGGGGAATATCTGGGGATCGACTTCGAACTGCCAGGTGTACTCGTTCCACATGCAGCACTCGCCGCCGAGAACCGACGCGGCCTGCAGGGGAGTCAGTTCCTTGGGCGTGATATCGACGGAATAGACGAATTCGAGGGAGTTCAGCGTCCTGAAGTTCGCCCGGACCTCTTCTTTGACCTGAGGGCAGAGGAAATAGGTCCCGGTCCAGGGCGAGACGATGACCCGGTTGCCGAGCCGGGTTCCTTCGACGGCGCCTTCCAGCCCCCTCCAGGATTGGACGACGGCCGTCTGCGTGACGCCGCCTTCCAGGATTTCGTCCCAGCCTATGATTTGTTTTCCCTTTTTCTGAAGGATCTTTTCGACGCGGTTGGTGAAATAGCCCTGGAGCTCATTTTCGTCTTTCAGACCCTCGGCCCGGATCCGCTGCTGGCAGTCCGGGCAAGTTTTCCAATAATGCTTCGGGACCTCGTCGCCCCCGATGTGGACGAACGTCGAGGGGAAGAGGCTGCAGACCTCGTCCAGGACGCCTTCGAGGAACTCGAACGTCTTGTCCTTGCCGGCGCAGAAAACGTCCGGGAAAATCCCCCAGTTGGATTCGACGCTGATGGGTTTCCCCGTGCAGGAATACTCCGGATAGGCGGCCAGGGCGGCCACCGCATGGCCGGGCATTTCGATTTCCGGAAGAACGGTCACGTGGCGGCTCGCGGCGTAGGCGATGATGTCCTTGACGTCTTCCTGGGTGTAGAAGCCCCCGTACCGCTTTCCGGCCTCGTCCCGCCAAGCGCCGATCTCGGTCAGGCGGGGATAGCGCTTGATTTCCAAGCGCCAGCCTTGGTCTTCCGTCAGATGCCAATGGAAGACATTCATTTTGTGGCGGGCGAGGAGGTCGATATAGCGCTTGATGAAATCCACCGACATGAAATGGCGGCAGCAATCGAGAAGCATTCCGCGCCAAGCATAGCGGGGCTTGTCGGATATCCGGACGCAGGGGACGCGGCCTTCCGCGGTGACCAGTTGTCCGAGAGTCTGGACTCCGTAAAAAAGCCCGGCATTCCGGAAGGCGGAAATCCTTATCGACGTTTCGTCCACCCGGAGCTCGTATCCCTCGTCGCCGAGCTTCTTCAGTTTTTTGTCGAGGGCCAGCGATATCGTCCGGGTTCCGGCCGCGGGCTTTTTCCCCGCCAGCACCGCCGGGGCAACGCCCGCGGTCTCCTGAAAAAGCGCCGCCAGATATTGCCCTGTCGAGGCGATGCCCGTATTTCCGGCGGGAACCAGGACATACGCGTTCGCGTCAACAACGAATTCTCCGGGCAGGGTATGCGCTTCAAGCGGGGCGGGGACCAGATGAAGCCCCGCCTCCGACGCGGCCGGTCCCTTTTCAAGGCTCATAGCGAGGGCTCCGCTCATTATCCAAAGCGTCGCCGCGAAAAAGGCGGCTTTCCGGAATGCCCGCGCGGCGGCCGTCCGGATACGTGGATTTCGGCATCTCATAATGACTCCTTTCGATGTCCTTGCCGTTTCTATTGTATACGTTGGGAGCGCAGGATTAAAGGGATCTTTGTTTTGTGCTACAATTCCGGCGGCGGGCCCGCCGGGCCGCGCAAGGAGAGGCCATGAAGATCCTGACGTCGCGACAGATGAGAGAGATGGATCGCAGGACCATCGAGGAGACCGGTATTCCAGGTTGCGTTTTGATGGAGAACGCGGGCGTCCAAGTCGTCCGTCAGCTCCTCAGGAGGTTTCCCAACCTCGGCGGGGAGGAGGTGGTCATCGTCTGCGGCAAGGGCAATAACGGGGGCGACGGCCTCGTGGTCGCGCGCCATCTCGCCAATCTGGGAGCAAACCCCCTGATCTTGCTCCTCTCGGAAAAAGCGGGGCTCAAGGGCGATGCCGCCTTGAACCTCCGGATCGCCGGGAATATGGGAATTCCCGTCATCGAGGCGGATTCCCCGGAGGCCTGGAAGAGGCAGGGCCCGAAACTCAAGAAGGCCTCGATCATCGTGGATGCCGTCTTCGGCACGGGGCTGGTCAGAGCCGCGGCCGGACTCTACGCCCGGGCGATCGAGGACATGAACAAGTCCCGCGCTTACAAAATCGCCGTCGACCTGCCGTCGGGGCTTTCGTCCGACTCGGCCGAGATCATCGGGCCCTGCGTCAAGGCCGACCTGACGGTCGCGCTCGCGGCTCCCAAAGTGGCCCATGTCTTTCCCCCCGCCGAGGATTGCGTGGGAGAACTCGTGGTCGCTCCCATCGGAATCCCGTCCGCGCTTTTTACCGATCCGGGATTGAAGCTGGAGATGGCCGAGGAAAACGGCGTCGCGCCCTATTTTCGAAAAAGAAGGAAAGACACGCACAAGGGAACGTTCGGTCATCTTCTGGTGATATCGGGCTCCCTGGGAAAAACGGGCGCCGCCGCGCTGGCGGCGAAGGCCGCCCTCAAAATGGGGGCGGGGCTGGTGACGGTGGCCACGCCTCAAAGCTGCCTGTCCCTGGTCGCCCGATCCGCGGCGGAACTCATGACGGAGCCGCTTCCCGAGACCTCGGAGAAAACGATCTCCGCGGAAGCTTTGCCCCGGGCGCTTGAGCTGCTCAAAGGGAAGGACGGCGTGCTGCTGGGGCCGGGCCTCTCGACCCATCCATCGACAGCCGAGTTCGTCGTGTCGCTCTTGCCGAGGATCGGAGTCCCGGCGGTCATTGACGCGGACGGCCTGAACAATATCGCCGCGGACCGCGGCATCCTGAAGTCCCTGAAAGCCCCGGCCGTGCTCACGCCGCATCCGGGTGAGTTCGGCCGCCTTCTCCGCGCGTCTTCCCAGGAAGTCCTGGCAAGAAAACTGGAACTCGGTCCGGCCTTCGCCCGGGAATACGGCGTCTGCCTCGTGCTCAAAGGCTACCGGACGTTGACCTGCTCCCCTGAGGGCCGCGTTTTCGTCAACCCGACGGGCAACCCGGGAATGGCCACCGGAGGGTCGGGAGACGTCCTCAGCGGGATGATCGCCTCGATCATCATGCGGGAGAAGGACGTTCCGGGCGCGGCCGCGGCCGCGGTCTATGTCCATGGGTTGAGCGGAGACCTGGGGGCCGGCGACCTTGGGGAAAGGTCATTGACGGCGGGGGATATCATCCGCTATCTCCCGCGGGCGCTGAAATCCATGGAGACGGAGTAGAGCCGGCCGATGCCCGGGGAAAAAAAACGCCCGCCCCGCGAGACGATCGTAACCCGGTCCGAGAAGGAGACTTTCCTTCTGGCCCGGCGCATGGCGCGCCGATTCAAAGGCAGGGAAGTCGTCCTCCTGACGGGTGATCTGGGCGCGGGGAAGACGGTCTTCGCCAAGGGAATCGCCTCCGGCCTGGGTTTTGAACACATCGACTGCGTCTGCAGTCCGACGTACACCCTGGTCAATATTTACGTCGCGAAATATCCCATCTTTCATATCGATCTTTATCGTCTCGAAAATCATTCGGAAATCCTGGATCTCGGCTGGGAAGATTACCTCGGCGAGGGAGTCGTCGTCGTCGAATGGGCGGAAAAGATGGCGTTCCCCGTCGACGGCATCCGCGTGTCCATCAAAACGGGGAAAAACGACGAACGGAAGATCACGATCAGCCGCTAAGCCTGCCTGTCTGCGCTGCGCGCCTCCGCCGCCATGGACCGTATGCCGGCGGGGCTTTTGTCGTTTGACATAACGTTCGGATTCATTCTAAATTAAGTTGAATTCAATACGAAAGGATGCTCAATGGAGATCGACCTCAAAACACTGATCTGCGACGTGCCGGATTTTCCGAAGCCGGGGATAATCTTCAAGGACATCACGCCCGTGGTCCAAAATGCGGCGGCCTTCAACCAGGTGATCGACCGGATATCGGCATGGGCGAAAACGAAAAAACCCCAGATGATCGCGGGCATTGAATCGCGAGGCTTTCTGTTCGCCGCTCCGGTCGCCAGGGACCTGGGGCTCGGCATGGCCATCATCCGCAAGAAGGGCAAGCTTCCGCGAAAAGCCGTCACCATCATCGCTCCCAATGAATATGCCGTCGAGCACTTCGAAATGCACGAGGACAGCATCCTGCCCGGACAGAGGGTCCTCATCGTCGACGACCTCATCGCCACGGGTTCCTCGTCCACGAGCGCCGTTAACCTCGTCCGCAAGCTCAAGGGCGAGGTCGTGGGATTCGCCACCGTCGTCGATCTTTCGTTCCTCAAGGGAATCGAGCACATCAAAAAAGAATGCCCCTGGCTGGATATCCTGTCCCTTGTCACTTTCTAAGGCTGTCCGGGGATTCTTCACATGAAAGAAGCGCTGGATCGCTTTTTCAAGCTTAGGGAAAACCGCACGTCGATCCGCACCGAGTTCCTCGGAGGCGCCACGACGTTCATGACGATGTCCTACATCATTTTCGTCCAGCCCGCCATCCTCTCCCAGGCGGGAATGGACCGGGGCGCCGTCATGGTCGCGACATGCATCTCGAGCGCCGTCGCGACGCTGCTGATGGGCCTGCTGGCCAACTATCCCGTGGCGCTGGCTCCGGCCATGGGGCACAACATTTTTTTCGCGGTGATCGTCTGCGGCACCATGGGGTATTCCTGGCAGGTCGCTTTGGGAGCCGTGTTCATCTCGGGCATGCTCCAGATCGTGATTTCGGCCTTCGGGTTCTGGGGAAAGCTGGTCGCGGCCGTACCGGACGCCCTGAAGAATTCCATCGCCGTCGGCATCGGGCTTCTCATCGCCTTCATCGGGCTTGAGTACGGCGGCGTCATCGTCGACACCCCCGGCGTTCTGGTCGGTCTGGGGGACCTGACCAGCCGGCCCGTGCTGCTCGTCCTTGCCGGCGTCCTCCTGACCGCGGTTTTCATGGCGGTCCGCGTTCCGGGAGCCATTCTTCTGGGGATCCTGGCCACGGCGCTTCTCGGGATTCCGCTGGGCATCGTCAAATTCCACGGGATCGTCTCTTCTCCGCCGAGCCTGCTTCCGACGCTTTTCCGGCTGGACATAGCCGGAGCTCTCAAGGCGGGGGTTTTGACGGTCATCTTCGTCTTCTTTTTTCTGGATGTCTTCGACTGCGTCGGGACGCTCATCGGCGTCAGCGGCCCCGCCGGTTTTTTAAAAGACGGCAAGCTGCCGCGGGCCGACCGGGCGATGCTGGCCGACGCCATCGGGACGACCGAAGGGGCGCTGCTGGGGACATCGACGGTTTCGAGCTACATCGAGAGCTCGACGGGGATCGCCCAAGGCGCCCGGACCGGTCTGGCCAGCGTTTTCACGGCGGTTTTCCTTCTGGCGTCGCTGTTCTTTTACCCGCTGGCGCAGATGGTCGGCGGGGAATATCATTTCAGGGGCCTGGTTCTTCGTCCGGTGGTCGCCCCTCCGCTCATCATCGTCGGCTATCTGATGATGAGGTGCGTGACGCGCATCGATTGGGACGACCTGACGGAGGCCATCCCCGCTTTTCTGTCCATCATCATCATGCCCTTGACGCTCAGCATCACCGAGGGCATCGCCTTCGGCTTCATCTCGTATTCCGTCCTCAAGCTGGCCGCGGGCAAGGGCCGGCAGGTCCACTGGCTGATCTATGCGTTCGCGGCGCTGTCCATCCTGCGCTATGTTCTGAAATAGCCGCCGGGAAGAGCGGCGGACGGCCGGCGGAGGAACGGCGATGACCGGCGGGCCTCCGCCTTTGAATGGCCGTCGACAGGGGCCGGGCCCGCAAGGAGATTTGAATGGATATCCGAAGACTGAAATTCACCCTCTTTATCGCCGTTTTGGCGGTCTCCTGGGCGACCTGCGCCAAAACCCCGGTCAGGACGCAGCCGGGTTTCCATCCCGCGGATTCCAGGTGGGTCGAGAAAACCCTCCGGACATTGACTCTCGAAGAAAAGATCGGCCAGATGATCGGCTGCCGATTCAGCGGGATCTTTTCCAATGCCGGCTCCGAGCGGATGAAGGAACTCGACGCCCTGGTCGCCAATCATAAAATCGGGGTCCTGGGACTGTTCGGCGGAGAGGTCTATGAGACCGCCCATCTCACGAACCGTTTTCAGAAGCTCGCCGCGGTCCCTCTTCTCTTCGCCTCCGACTTCGAACGCGGGGCGGGAAACCAGATCACGGGGGCGACGCTTTTTCCGCCGCTGATGTCGATCGGGGCGGCGCGTTCCGAGGAGCTGGCCTATGATATGGGCCGGATCACGGCGCTCGAGGGACGCGCCCTGGGCGTTCATATGACCTGGGCGCCCGTCGTCGACGTCAACGTCAATCCCGATAATCCGATAATCAACACCCGGTCCGCCGGCGAGGATCCCGAGCTGGTCAGCCGCCTGGCCGGCGCTTTCATCCGCGGATGCCAGGAAAACGGCCTGATCGCCACGGCCAAGCATTTTCCCGGCCACGGAGACACGGCGCTCGATTCCCACAGCCTTCTTCCGACAATCGGCGCCGACAGGGACAGGCTGGATCGCGTCGAGCTCTATCCGTTCAAGCAGGCGGTCCGGGCCGGAGTCGGCGCCGTCATGACATCCCACCTTTTCGTGCCGGCCCTCGATCCGACGCCGAATCTCCCGGCGACGCTGTCGAAGCCCATCTTGACGGGGATCTTGAGGGGAAGCCTCGGGTTCAAGGGGCTGATCGTCACGGATGCTTTGGAAATGGGCGGCATCACCAACGCCTACGCGAGCGAGGAGGCGGCCTTGAAGGCGGTGCTGGCCGGGGCGGACATACTGCTTCTTTCTCCCGAGCCGGCCAAGGTCATTGCTCGTCTTGCGGCCGCCGTCCGGTCGGGCGGGATTCCCCCGGCCAGGATTGATGAGTCCGTCCGGAGGATTCTCGAGGTCAAGGCGAAGCTCGGTCTTCACAAAAACCGGTTCGTCAGCATCGAGGCCC
>Ga0228535_1002795_pt1 | contig 15078 bp, 16 predicted proteins | sample SJ1metagenome_FD_168457 | JGI IMG/M metagenome (GOLD analysis project Ga0228535, IMG submission 168457) | Enriched culture of PCE-dechlorinating microbial communities from Ithaca, New York, USA - SJ1 | ecosystem: Engineered > Modeled > Simulated communities (microbial... > Unclassified | place... | reverse complement strand
AACCGGAATCGAATGAAAGCGGCCGCGCATCATGTCGAGAACGCGGAAGAAGTCCGCGCCGACGCGGTCCATTTTATTGACGAACGCGATCTTCGGAACGCCGTACTTGTCCGCCTGATGCCAGACCGTTTCCGACTGCGGCTCGACGCCCGCCACCGCGCAGAACACGACGACCGCGCCGTCCAGGACGCGCAGCGAGCGCTCCACCTCGATGGTAAAGTCGACGTGGCCCGGCGTATCGATGATATGGATTTCCGTGTTTTTCCAGGTGCAGGTGGTTACCGCGGACGTGATGGTAATGCCGCGCTCCTGCTCCTGCGGCATCCAGTCCATCACCGCTGCGCCGTCGTGCACCTCGCCCATCTTATAGGACTTGCCGGTGTAAAAAAGGATTCTCTCGCTGACGGTGGTCTTGCCTGCGTCGATATGAGCGACGATGCCGATATTCCGCGTGCGCGCTATTTTCGTTTTCGGAGCCATAACGGAATTCAGCTTTTCTCCTGTTTGACCACGGCCAGAAGATCCGGATCGGGAAGGAAGGGGCGCACGGTGGAAATGTGGCCCTTGATCGACGCCACGGGCTTGCCTTCCACGAGGATTTGCACGGCCTTGATTTCGGGGATGTTGGCGGTCAGGGTATGGGTCAGGGAATAAATCGTCGCCATTTCGGCGGTGGAACCGCCCGGATGGGCTTCCACGAGACGGCGGCTGAAGCTGACCGAGGCCAGTCCGTCCTTGCCCACGCGGATGTCCGTGAGCGCCACACCGGCGGGAAAGGTATCGACCTGGCCTGTTTTGGAGCCGTCCAGGAGGGCCTTGACGATTTCCCTGGCCTGCGCGGCCGCGTCTTCTTCTTTATAAATATAACGTTTCTCCTTCACCAGCAAACGCTCCTGGGGATCGGAAAAATAAATATCGACGACGCTTTTTTCCTTCTTCTTCAGCGCTTCCATGTCTACGGGCGGAAACAACGCATTGAACAAAATAACAAAGAAAAGCGCCAGCACCACGACGGCGCCGCCGATGATGGCCGCCAGATAGATGATCCGTGTGGACTTCTTTTTCTTCCGGTCCTTGAAGTTCTCCGACCGGCGTTGCTTTTTGGTGGACATAAAAACGGACTCCTCTTGGGAAAAAAACTGCGCCAATCTAGGGTATTTTTCCCCGACTGTCAAGCCCTACCCGCGTTTTTGTGACAGCCATGATCCGCGGGCCCTGGAACGTCTCCGCCGGCGGACTGCCTGCATAAAAACAGCCCGCCGGACATCAGGCGGGCTGTCGCAACATTGAGAATAAAACGTTCGGGAAGGTTAGTAATTTTCGGCCAGGACTTCATAATACGACTGCGGATGGCGGCAGGCCGGACATTCCTTGGGGGCCTCTTCTCCTTCAAAAACGTAACCGCAGTTGATGCAGTGCCACTTCGCGGGAGTCTTTTTCCGGAAGGCTTCGTTTTTCACAAGATTGTCCAAGAGCTTGCGGTAGCGGTTCTCATGGAACATTTCCACCTTGGCAATCTGCTCGAAGGAACGGGCCACTTCCGGAAATCCTTCCTCGCGGGCCGTCCTGGCCGCTTCGGCGTAAAGAACGGTCCACTCCATATTCTCGCCGGCGGCGGCGGCTTCCAGGTTCGCCTTCGTATCGCCGACGACGCCCGCCGGATAAGCGGCCGTTATTTCGACCTCTCCGCCTTCCAGATATTTGAAAAACACTTTGGCGTGCTCTTTTTCATTTTCCGCCGTTTCTAAAAAGAAGCGGGAAATCTGTTCATAGCCTTCCTTCTTGGCTGCGCTGGCGAAAAAGGTATAACGATTGCGGGCCTGCGATTCACCGGCGAACGACGCCAGAAGATTCTTTTCCGTTTGAGTGCCTTTGATTGATTTTGCCATGTTCGTCTCCTTTCATGAGTGTTCGGTTCCCGAACCATATTAATGACGAATGGTCCTTTGTCAAATTTATTTAAAATTTAGTTAATTTTTGTACCATATTGTAGTATGAAGAAATCACCGTATCGGTTCTGCATCGGGAATCTGTTTTTGAGCAATTTTATCTGTCAGGAGGAGAAAAGATTATGGCAACCGTCATGCCCGAAGGTGAAAATATTCAGAAAGCCATCAAGTGGATTTCGGCCAATATCGAAGACAACACCAACCAGCCGCTGCACATGCTGATTGAAAAAGCGGTTTTCAAATTCGATTTGTCCCCCAAAGACACGGAATTCCTGATGGGATTCTTCCGCGGTCACAAAAAGTAATTCCGGCCCCGCCCGGCAGCTTCCTGTGCGCCGCCGGGCGGTCGCCGTCATTCTCAAGGCTGGAATTCCGACAGATCCACATCTTCAATCCGGTCGGGTTTCCAGCGCGGTTTGTTGTCGCGTTCAATCAACCTGGCCCGGATGCCTTCGATATAGTCCGGGTGCCTCGTCATCCACCGGGCCGCCTTCAGTTCCGCGGCAAACACTTCTTCGAGCGGCCGTCCTTCATTGTGCCGCAGCAGCTTCAGCGTTAAAGCCAGCGCGGTGGGCGACCGCTCGGCAATGCTGGAAAAGACCCGGTCGCAATGCTCTTCCTGTTCACGGCACAAAGAAAGCGAATCCAGCATCTCCCGGATGCCGGAGACGCCTGCAAAATATCTCTCCACCCAGTCGTCCAGCTCCCGGTTGACGGGAACATGAAAATCCAGCAGAGCGGAGATCCTTTCCAGAAGGGCTTTTTCCGCTTCGCGCCGGCCGGCTTTGCCGTCGCCAACGGCGCCCTCCAAAATCCCGATGAGATCGGGCAGCCTCTCCGACGGCATCAGATGCGTGGCAAAGCCCACCCGGACACAATCGGCGCCCCTGAGATCATAGCCGGTCAGCCCCAGATATTCCGGATAGCCCCGCGGACAGCGCGCAAACATCCAGCCGGTCGAGCCGACGTCCGGAAAAAAGCCGATCCGGGTTTCGGGCATCGCCATGAGCGTTCTTTCCGTGGCAATGCTGATGCCCGCGCCGGCGGCGATGCCCAGACCGCCGCCCATGGTGATGCCGTCGGCGACGGCGATGACCGGTTTGGGAAAAAGATGCAGACGCAGATTCAGCCCGTACTCCTTGCGGAAAAAGGCGTCCACCCGGTCGAATTTTTTTTCGGCGCTCAAACGGGCCAGTTCCTTGACGTCTCCGCCCGCGCAAAATCCTCTGGCCGAACTGCTGGAAAAAAGAACAAAGCGGCAGAGCTTGTCGGCCAGGGCTTCGTCCAGAAGGGCTTCTATGGCGTCGATCATCCCCTCGGTGAGACTGTTGATCGCATCCGGACGGTTCAAAATGACGGCCAGGCCGCAGGCCAGCCGGCGCGATTGTATAAAGGAATCCTCAGCGGACACGGCGTCTCCGTTTTTGTGCTTCTTTTACAAAATGAAGCGGCTCAGCTATTTTTTGAGCAGATCGCGAATTTCCACAAGGAGTTCCTGATCCCGGGTGGGCGGGGGCGGCGCCTGCGCCTCCTCTTCCTTGCTCTTCATGATGAAGCCCAGAAATTTCACGATAAACAGATACAACGCCAGCGCGATGATGAGGAAATTGACGACTTCTCCGATGAAAAGGCCGTAGGGGATTTCCTTGCCGTTTACCACCCACTTCCAGCCGAGGTAGCTCTGTTCGCCGGGCATGACGAGACTGATCGCCGGCATGATGATGTGCTTCACCAGTGAATCGACGATTTTTCCGAACGCTGCGCCGATAATCACGCCGATGGCCAGATCCACCACATTCCCCTTCAGGGCAAAGTTCTTAAACTCCTCCAGAACCGACGACATTTTTTTTCTGGCATCCATTTTTTCCTCCTTCAACGCTTTAAAAGGTTTGCTTACCGGACATTGGACATTTCCTCGTAAATTTTCAACTCAATGACGCTGAAGAAGTTCTCATACTGGCTCTTTCCCAGAAGACGGCGCATTTCCCAGCCGCCGTCGGTCTTTTTTTCCGTAATAACCGTCAGGCGCACTTCGCATTCCTTCCAGTTGAGCTGCTTCGTCCGGGCCGACGTTTTGGTCCGCCAGTCCCCGTCCACGACATAGTCCGAGTCCACCCGATGATTCTTCGCATCGATGGCCACGTTCTCGCCGATTTTTTTCTCTTTCAGCACCGCGGCGATCGCCCGCAGTACGTGCTTTTCCTTGGCTTCATAAATATGTGTGTATGCTTCCGGCTCGGTCATCCTGGCCGACACCAGATCGCGGGCGCAGGCGGCGCAGAAAACCAGGAACATCAGACTCAGGCACACACAGAAGGTTTTAGTCATCATTAAAATCCTTTTCCCCGATAACGGCGCCGCTAGCGTTTGCTGCCGTTGACCCACCAGTCGCTTTTATCCTTGAACCACCAGTGGGAGGAATCGGTTTGGATGATGCGGTCGGCCAGCTCTTTTCCCTCGCGGGTCGAAAGCCTCTGCAGCGCGTACCGGATCCACTCATCGGAATATTTGTTGCCCAGATCGCCGTATTCCTTGAGCTGCAAAATGAGCGCAATCTGATCGGCGTCGCGGGCAATGCGCGACTCCGGCGTTTCCTGCGCGTTGAACTCCTCGATCGCCCGCCGGATATCGTCGCCGAAAAACAGGCTCTCCGTCAGTTCGCGGACCGCCTTGGCCTCATCGACCGCAACGTATTTCTTGTTGACATAGTTCATGTCGCCCGTGCGCGCTTCCGGCAGATCGTGGAGCAGGCACATCTTCAGCACCCGCCGCTCTTCCAGGGCATCGTTGAGCTTGCACAACGCATAGCCGATAAAAACCGTCCGGAGAATATGCTCGGCCACCGATTCCCTGCCGCTGCCCAGGAACTGATAACCGCTGCGGGGAGTTTTGCACAGCATGCCCACTTCAAATAAAAAATCGGCGATACTTTCCATTTTACCCTTTTTTCAGCACTCTGATTCGGTTGCCCATCATTTCCGTAATCTTGTGGATTTGCAGTTGCAGGGACGCGATGCTGTCGGGCCTTGAGCTTTCAACCTTCTCCAACTGGGACTTCCAGTGTTCCAGAAGGGCGACCTCGTTCTCTCTCAACTTTTTTTCAAAGCGCTCCTGGTACTCCTTCATAAAAGCGGCGGTCGATGCATCCATAGTCGCCATGGGAACCTCCTTTTTTCTTTCTCGTCCGAAGGTGATTCATTATATCATTCAAGGTCAAACATGCAACAATCATTTACAAATGATGATTTGACAGCCCCGGGCAAATGCTATAAGAAAGCGCACCAAAATAAATGAAGGATGAAAAAAAGCGTATGGGATGCAAACCGAATCCTGAAGATATCGCCGGAGGACAGGCCATTCTGGAAGGCGTCATGATGCGCCACGGAAACAAGATCGCCGCCGCCGTGAGGCGTCCGGACCGGGAAATCGTCTTTCGGGAACGCGAATATATTCCCCTGACCAAAAGATACAAGGCGCTGGGCTGGATGTTCATCCGCGGCACCGTCACGCTTTTTGAAATGATGATCATCGGCATTCAGTTTCTGATGTTTTCCGCCGACGTCGCCCTGGCGGAGGAAGACGTCAAACCGCAGGGCTGGGAGATGTACGTGTCGCTTGCGGTCAGCCTCGGCGTCGCCATTTTCTTTTTTGTCGTCGTGCCGGCGTTTTTCTTCACGAAGATGAAAGTCTACATCGGCAATCTGATCCTGCTCAACGTTTTGGAAGGATGCGTCCGCCTGGGCATGTTTTTGTGTTTTCTTTCCGCCACGCTGCTGATGAAGGACATGCGGCGCGTCTACATGTATCACGGCGCGGAGCACAAAACCGTTTTCGCCTGGGAAGACGGCCGGGACCTGACGGTGGAGAACGTGAAAAAATATTCCACCCGCCATCCCCGCTGCGGCACCAGCTTTATTCTGTTCGTCATGATCGTCTCGATTATCGTGTTTTCGTTTCTGGGCCGGCCGGACTTCGCGCACCGGGTCCTCTACAAGATTCTGCTTTTGCCGGTGATCGCCGGCATCTCCTATGAAGCCATCCGCTTCACGGGCAAATACACCCGGTTCAAGCTGGTGCAAGCGCTGAGCTGGCCGGGGCTGGCCCTTCAGCGGATCACCACGCGCGAACCGGACGACGATCAGATTGAAGTGGCCATCGCCGCCATGAAGAAAGTCGTCTAACGGCCGCGCGTCCTTTTTAACAGCGCGCCGGCATTGACTTTTCACTGTACATACAGTAGGTAGGGGTCACTCTTACACAGAGCAATCGGGCGGGAGCAACACACCATGAGAAAGACTTTCGCGGGAGCATTGATTGTCGGCCTGGCATTTCTTCTGTTCCAGACGCAGGCTTTTTCCGTTCAGGAAGATACGGCGGAGCTGTCGTTCAGCAAGACGGCCGTATCCCGGAAGAACGTTCATCTCTACACGGTTCAGCAAGGCGATGTGCTCTCCGCCATTATCCGCCGTCTTCCCGGCATCACCGAAAAAGACGTTCCCGTTTACTATGAAATGACCCGGAAGCTCAATCCCGGTCTTAAAAATCTGGACCGGCTTTCCGCAGGTCAGACGCTCGTTTTGCCGGGAAAAAGCCCCCTCGCGCCCGATGCCGCGGCTTCAGACGCCGCGCGGCCCGGTCTCGCCGGCGACGGCTCGGGACGGCAGGATTACCGCGTGAAAAAAGGCGATACGCTCATCCACATTCTTCGCCGGGAACTGGGCATGAAAACCGTTGCGCCAACGACGCTGCGGCGCGTCCAGTCGCTCAATCCGTCCATCAGGAACGTCAACAGAATTTACGCCGGCCAGAAAATCGTTCTGCCCGGAGGCCCCGCGACACTTCCGGCCGCCGCACAGGCGCCCCCGACGACGGAAATCCTTTCTCCGGCAGCGCCGGAGGAGCCATCCCAACAGGCTGCGCCGACAGCCGACGCCCGCGGCGCCGCTGTTTTGCCGCCCGCCGCGCGCCTTGCCGTCATCAGGCACATCGTCACCCAGATGAACGGCAATATGATCACCAGCGGCAATTATTATCTTCCCGTCTCCAAAACCGAACAGGTAACCATCGACTGTTCAGCCATTCCGGTGGTGGAGTTCGAAGACCGGACAACCCTTTTTCTCGATCTGGAACGCCGCGCCAACCGGCAACTGAAAAAAATTATCAGCGACCGCTGGAGCAATTACCATCTGGTCGCCATCGATGAAAAAGACGACATCATCGTCATTTTGAAAAAGATGTTCCAGACGACCAAAACCTACGAGATCGCCAAAGCCCAGTCCCCCCTGTCCGTCAGCTCCGCTCCGCCGCTGGAAATCCTCGTGGACTGGGTCATCACCGCCCGCGGTTCCCGGAAGACCTCCACCGGCGTTCAGGGAATCCGTCTGGTTTACGAAGAAAACCCTCTTCTGCCCCGGGCCGTCGTCAACGCCGCCCGGCGGCACGCTGCGGCCATCACGGAAATCTCGCCCGTAAGCGGGCTTACGGCAAAAACCGAAGAAATCTATTCTCTGCCGCCTCTGACCGTTCTGCCCGTCTCGACCGCCAAGGAGTTCACGCTCGCCCTGCTTGCCGCCCTCAACTTGCCGGCGGAAAAAGACGCGGACGTGCAGGTCTTCAACCTTGCCCGGGATGGATTCAATTTATCCGTGAAGGCGGATCTGGCGGTTTCGGCAGGCGAGCGCAGAACCCTGATTTTTTCGCGCCGTCTGCCCGGGCAGTTTATCGGCGTGCTCGAAAAGGCCGGCCACGACCTGATCTTCATCGACGATGCGGACGATCCGGCGAAGAATCTGGAAAAAGTCCTGCGGGGGCTGCGCGTGCTCTTCACCACCGGTTATTTCACCTTTTCCGGCCTGGATAAAAACCAGCCGCCTTATGAATTCGGCTTTGCCGGAACCAAGATCCGGGGCGGAAAAGACATTTACGTGGTGAATTTTGATTTCAATCCGGAACTGCGCGGGCTGTTGCAGGAAAACTGGTCGGCATCCGTTATCCGGTACTGAAGGCAGAAAGACGGGAAAAACTAAAAAAAGCGCTGCGAACGTTTCTTCGCGGTGCTTTTATTTTATAAGGAAATTTTTCAAATGACCAAAGCCATCGCTCTTTTTTCCGGCGGATTGGACAGCATCCTCGCCGTCAAATTGGTACAGAAACAAAACATCGAGGTTCTCGGCCTGACCTTTACGACGCCTTTTTTCGGCGCGGACAAGGCCAAAGTCTCGGCGGCTGGCATCGGCCTGCCGCTTCTGGTGGAGGACATTACCGACGAACACCTGCGGATGCTGAAAGCCCCGCGCTACGGCTACGGTAAAAACATGAACCCCTGCATCGACTGCCACACGCTGATGCTGTCTATCGCCGGCCGGAAAATGAAAGAAACGGGCGCGGACTTTCTTCTCACAGGCGAAGTGCTGGGGCAGCGCCCCATGTCCCAGACCAAACAATCCCTGTTCGTCGTTGCCAAAAATTCCGGCTTTGCCGATGACATTCTGCGGCCCCTGTCGGCGCAGCTCCTCGATCCGATCCGGATCCAGCGGGAGGGAAAAATCGACACGGCCGGGCTTGCCGGCATTTCGGGCCGCGGGCGCAAGGAGCAGTTTCGCCTCGCTGAAGCGTTCGGCATTGTGCAATTTCCGCCGCCCGCCGGGGGCTGCCTGCTGACGGATCCGATGTTTGCGCGCCGCCTGCGCGAGCTTTGGGACCGCGGCGAAGACCGCCAGATCCGCGATTACGATCTTTTGCGCTACGGAAGGCACTTCCGCGACGAACACGGCATCAAAATCATTGTCGGCCGCAACCATGCAGACAACGAGGCGCTGCGCCGTCTGACGCGCGGGGAAGATCTCGTCTGCACCATGGCCCGCTATCCCGGCCCTTACGTGCTCGTACCCTACGGAAATCCATTGGCGCGCGCGTTTGCCGCCGCGCTTTGCGTCCGCTACTCCGACGCGCCGGAAGACAGCCCGGCCGACGTCATTTGCTCGAGCGGGGAGAATAGCTTTACGCTCGCCAGCCGGGGAGCCTCTCCGGAAGAGTGTGAAAAGCGCATTTTGTAGGCCGCTCAGCAAGCCTTGCGGCGCATGGTCCGTCCCGCCCTATGCTGTGGCCGCAGCAGGTCCTCCACGGTCTTGACCGGATTGAACACCGCCAGCGGCAGCTCCACAAAAACCGTATTCCAGTAAGCCATCGCGCCGTTCCACAAACCCGGCCGTTCCAGGGCCAGGAGCCTGCGGCCCTTTTCCGTCTTGGCGCTGATCAGATACGTATCGCGGTTGACGAATTTTTGAAGATCGTAGGGCCGTCCCTGATCATCCCGGATGCAGCAGACCATGTCCACCGGATTGAAGAACGCCGCGCGACGCCAGACGGTCTGCTGGCGCCGTTCGCGGGGATCGACGTGGGCCGCCTCGACAATCTGCACCGACACCGCGCCGTGGGGCTCTTCCACCCAGAAGGGCCCGCCGCCCGGCTCGCCTTCATTGCGCACCATGCCGCAGACGCGGAGCGGCCGGTTGAGGACGCTTGCAAGCCTTTTGCGCTTTTGCGCCGACGCCAGACGGTCGAAACTTTCCGGCAGGGCGAGGTTGAGACGTTCGCGGCAAAAACCGGCGCAGGCGTCTATTTCGTCCCGACCGACATCATTTGTTTTCAGTTTCTTAAGCCAGGTAAAAATCGACTGCCTCATGTCGAGGGCCAGACCGCCCAGCATTTTCTTGTAGGGCAGAATGCGCGACAAAATGTTTTGCGGAACGATGTTGTCGATGTTCTTGACGAAGATGAACTCCGCATCCAGCGCCGCGAGATTCTGCAAAAGCGCGCCGTGTCCGCCGGGGCGAAAGACCAGGCGCCCGTCCTCGCCGCGAAACGGCCTTCCTTCTTCATCAACCGCGAGAATGGCGGTGGACGGCAGCTGAACGGAATGCTCGACGCGCAGGCGGGTCCGGAACATCCGCTCGTACTTTTCCTGAATTTCGTCGAGTTTGGCATAAACCTTTTCAATGTGCTCTTCAGACAGAGTGACGTGCAGGCGGCAGTTGCCCTCTCCGTCGCAAAGGAAGCTTGCCGCTTCCGCCAGATGCTCCTCCAGCGCCGTGCGCACCTCTCCGCCGGGATAGGCGTGAAAGGAAATGAGCGCTTTGGGAAGCCAGCCGTAATGAAGGCCCTCTTCGGACAAAATGTAGGAAAGCAGGCCTGCCGTATCTTTTCTTTTAAGATAATGCCCCACCCCGCGCCCGGCGATCAGAGAGGCGAAAGGCAGTTGGCGCAGGCGGTCGTAAAACGCGGCTTCCTCTTCAGCGCTTTCGAAGCCGCCCCGCCTTGCCGCTTCGTGCCAGCCGGCAAACATCCGGCTCGCCGCGCCGGACGCCGGCACGAATTTCATCATCCGCTGACACGCGGCTTCCTCGTCAAAGCGCCGGATCAGTTTTTTCCGGGCCGCGGGCGTTATGGGAACGATGCCGTCGCCAAGCGTGCAGGGCCGCAAAAGCTTGATGTAGCGCGGCCCCCGGGCATAAAGCGCCAATTGTTGTTTCACCTCTTCGAGCGTCAGCCCCTGGGCCTCAATCTGCTTTCTATCCGCCGCCGAAAACAAGTTCTGCATTTTCATTTCGCATTCTTTCCGGATGTATTTCGAGACACCTGAATACGGAATAATGAAAGTGATTTCAAGACAAATCTTGAACGGCAGGCCCGCCGGCGCCGTCTTTTCTCTTCGCCGCCGCCGGCGGGCCGCCGCAAAACAAGACGTCATCTTGCAATAATGCTGAAAGATTCTTGCTTTCCTTAAAAGCCGGCCCCGTTTGCCGCGCACTTCCGCCTTGACGCGGGGGGGCTTTTCAAGTAGTAGAAAACCACCGTCAAGACCGGGAGCAAGCTCATGAAAAACAAAAACCTTTTCCGATGGACCGCCGTTGCCGCCCTTCTTTTCTTCTTCGTCACCTTCTCCTTCGCCCAAAAAGCCGACACGATTAAAATCGGCGTGGCCGGTTCGCATACGGGGGACCTCGCCTCCTACGGCTTGCCCAGCGTTCACGCCGCGGAACTGATCGTGAAAAACATCAACGCGAAGGGGGGACTTCTCGGAAAAAAACTGGAGCTGATCGTCGAAGACGAAGCCTGCAAGCCGGAACTGGCCACCAACGTCGCCACCAAGCTGGTCTCCAGTCGCGCGCAGGCCGTGATCGGCCACATCTGCAGCGGCGCGACCAAGGCGGCGCTGGGCACCTACAAGGACGCGGGCATCATCGTCATCTCTCCTTCCGCCACCAGCCCGGAGCTCACCCATTCCGGCCAGTATCCGAATTTTCACCGCACCATCGCCCCGGACGACGCGCAGGGCAAGCTGGTGGCCGACTTCGCGCTCAAGACGCTGAAGCTCCGGAAATTCGCCGTTCTTCATGACAAGGGCGATTACGGCAAGGGATTTGCGGAATACGCGAAAAAATTTCTGGAAACCTCCCCGGAAGCCACAGTCGTGCTGTACGAAGGCATCACGCCCGGCGCGGTGGACTATTCCGCCATCGTTCAGAAAATCCGGTATTCCGGCGCCGAAGCGGTCGTTTACGGAGGATACCATCCGGAAGCCGCATCCATCGTCCAGCTGATGCGCCGCCGGAATATGAAAACCGTCTTCATTTCCGACGACGGCGTCAAGGATCAGACGTTTATCAAGGTGGCCGGCCGCGCCGCGGAAGGCGTTTACGCCTCCGGCCCGAAAGATACGACAAAAAATCCGCTGGCCGTCGCCGCCATCGAGGAGCATAAAAAAGCCTACGGCGCGGAGCCGGGGGCGTTTTACCTCAATGCCTACAGCGCCACGCTGGCGCTGGTCAACGCGATCGCAAAAGCCAAATCCACACAATACGCGGCCGTGCACAAGGCGCTGCGCATGCACGCCACGGATACGCCGCTGGGAAAAATCAAATTCAGCGCCGGCGGCGACGCGATCGGCGTCGGCTTTTCCATGTATCAGGTGAAAAACGGCGTCTATGCGGAAATCAAGTAAGATGTAACGGCAGACGATGAACTTTTTCTGGGATTTATTTCTGGGAGGACTCACACGGGGCAGCATTTACGCCCTTATCGCCCTGGGCTACACGATGGTGTACGGCATCCTGCAGCTGATCAATTTCGCCCACGGGGAAATTTACATGATCGGCGCCTTCACCGCGCTCATCGTCGCTTCCATCCTCACCCTCCAGGGGCTCGCCGGCCTGCCGGTGCTGATTCTGGCTGGGCTTATCGCCGTTCTCTACGCTTCGGCCTACGGCTTCACCGTCGAAAAAATCGCCTACAAGCCGCTGCGCCAGGCCTCGCGCCTCTCGCCGCTCATCAGCGCCATCGGCATGTCCATCTTCCTGCAAAACTACGTGATGCTGGCCCAGACGTCCGACTTTCTCCCCTTCCCCAACCTGCTGCCCCCATCGGACTTCCTCGACGCCATCAGCGTCTGGATCGGCCCTTCCGATTTCGTCATCATCGTCACTTCGGCCGTCGTCATGATCGCGCTCTCCCTCCTTTTGAAATTCACCAAGATGGGCCGGGCCATGCGCGCCACGGCTCAGGACCGCGAAATGGCGATGCTCACCGGCGTCGATGTGAACCGGATCATTTCCCGCACGTTCATCATCGGTTCGGCGCTTGCCGCGATCGGCGGCATTTTGATCGCGTCCCACGTGGGGCGCATCAACTTTTACATCGGTTTCAATGCGGGCATCAAGGCCTTCACCGCCGCGGTCCTGGGCGGCATCGGCAGCATTCCCGGCGCCATGGTGGGCGGTCTGGTGCTGGGGCTCGCGGAGAGCTTCGGCACGGGCTATATCTCCAGCGACTACGAATCGGTTTTTGCCTTCGCCATTCTGATTCTGATTTTGATTTTCAAGCCGGACGGCATTCTGGGGCGCTCCTCCCAGCAGAAGGTTTAGCGGAGGCGCCCGATGAAATATTTTCCGGAATTGAATAAATCCTTCGTCATCGCCCTGTGGTTCATGCTGCTCACCTTTCCCATCCTGGTCATCCGCGTCAACACCATTGAAAACATCGTGGTCTGGCGCTGGATAAACCTGGCCTTGATCGGCATCGCCGCTTTCGTTCTCTCTTTTTTGTGGCAGCTCTACCTGAAGCATAAGACCGCCGCCGCGCCGGACGCGGCGGCGCACCAATCCGCGCTGGTCCGCCGGATGTCCGATCCGAAATTCTACCGGCCGTTCCTGCTTCTCATCGGCATCCTCGCCCTCGTGTTTCCGTTTGTCGCCTCCCACTACCAGATCAACATCATGACCACCGCGCTCATTTACGTCATGCTGGGGCTCGGCCTCAACATCGAAGTGGGGCTGGCGGGCCTGCTCGATCTGGGCTACGTCGCCTTTTACGCTGTGGGCGCTTACAGCTACGCCCTGCTCAACTACCACTTCGGCCTGGGCTTCTGGACGCTGCTCCCCGCAGGCGCGCTGATTGCGGCGTTTTTCGGCCTCCTGGTGGGATTTCCGGTGCTCCGTCTGCGCGGCGACTACCTGGCGATCGTGACGCTGGCTTTTGCCGAGATTCTCCGTCTCGTCCTGGAAAACTGGAACGCTTTTTCCTTCGGCCCCAGCGGCATCTCCAACATTCCGCGCCCCGGCTTTTTCGGCATCGACCTCACCCTGGAGCAGTCGGCCGTGTATATGTATTTTCTGCTTGTCGCGCTGTGCGTGCTGACGGTGTTCGTCATCCACCGTCTCCAGCATTCGCGCATCGGGCGCGCCTGGGTGGCGCTGCGCGAGGATGAACTGGCCTGCCAGGCGATGGGCGTCGACAAGACCCGCGCCAAGCTCACGGCGTTTGCCCTGGGCGCGACCTGGGCAGGCATGGCGGGTGTCCTGTTTGCCGCCAAAACCACCTTCATCAATCCGGCCAGTTTCACCTTCCTGGAATCGGCCATGATCCTCGCCATTGTCGTTTTGGGCGGCATGGGTTCGATTGTCGGCGTCATCATCGCCGCGCTCGCCATCATTTTGCTGCCGGAGTACCTGCGGGTGCTGGGCGATTACCGCATGATTCTCTTCGGCGCGGCGCTGATCCTCATGATGATCTTCCGTCCGCGCGGACTTGTCACGCCGGCCGGCAAAACGTATGAGTTTCGCTGCGCCGATCCTCCGCCCGCTCCGGAAGAAAAGGGGCGGCCATGAAACCACTTCTGGAAGTGAAAAACCTGACCATGGCCTTCGGCGGCATCAAGGCGCTTGACGGCGTTCATCTGCATATCGCGCCGGGTCAAATCGCCGCGCTCATCGGCCCCAACGGCGCAGGCAAGACCACGCTCTTCAACTGCCTCACCGGTATCTACACGCCCACATCGGGCGACATTCTCCTTAATGCGCCCGGCGGAAAAACCAGACGGCTCAACGGCCTCAAAATCAACGCCATCACCGCGCTCGGCGTCGCGCGCACGTTTCAGAACATCCGGCTTTTCGGCGGCATGACGGTTCTGGAAAACGTCATGATCGGCCGCCACCCGCGTTCGTCCTCCGGCATTCTCGGCGCCATCTTCCGCCCGCCCGCCACGCGCCGCGAAGAGCGCGACATCGTCGACAAGAGCTACGCCCTGCTCGAAAGCATCGGTCTTGGCGACAGCGCAAACGAACTCGCATCCAACCTGCCCTACGGCGCCCAGCGGCGCCTGGAAATCGCGCGGGCGCTCGCCACCGAACCGCGTGTCTTGTTGCTGGACGAGCCGGCCGCGGGCATGAATCCGCAGGAAACCAACGAACTGGAAGGCCTGCTCACAAGGCTCCAGGCCGCCCATGAACTTTCCATTTTGCTCATCGAACACGACATGAAGCTGGTGATGAACCTGGCGGAAAATATTTTCGTCCTGGACTACGGCGAAGAAATCGCGCGGGGCGCGCCGCAGGAAATCCGCAACAATCCGGCCGTCATCAAAGCCTATCTCGGAGAGGAAGACGATGCTGAAGCTCAATGACATCGAAACCTGCTACGGCGGCATCCGCGCCCTCAAGGGAGTGTCGCTTACGGTTGCGCCCGGTGAAATCGTCGCGCTCATCGGCTCCAACGGCGCGGGCAAGTCCACCACGCTCATGTCCATTTCCGGCATCACGCCGGTGCGCTGCGGACAAATCCTGTTCGACGGCCT
>Ga0228535_1002793_pt1 | contig 15088 bp, 15 predicted proteins | sample SJ1metagenome_FD_168457 | JGI IMG/M metagenome (GOLD analysis project Ga0228535, IMG submission 168457) | Enriched culture of PCE-dechlorinating microbial communities from Ithaca, New York, USA - SJ1 | ecosystem: Engineered > Modeled > Simulated communities (microbial... > Unclassified | place... | reverse complement strand
GCATCCGGTGAACAGTTCGCCTTCTTGATGTTTCCCCGGCAGGAGCGATTTTTGTAAGCCGTTTTTCCCGTCCCGGACTCGAAAACTCCTCCCGAAAGGTGGAAGACGTGAATCCCGCCGATCAACACGTTGCAATCAATCAGACCAAGATTCTATTGGCAACCTGTGGAACGAGGTCTTTATGAAGGGCAGCGAAAAAAAGGCACTCTCCCTGAGAGTGCCTTTTTATGCCTTTAAGGGGTTCTGTTTCTCCATGTTTCCCTATCCGAAGATAAGGTCCGGAAGGAAAAGGACTATCCGGGGGAAAAGAACCAGGAGCCCGACCAGGGCAAGAAGCGTCAGGTAGAAGGGAACAGCCTCCCGTGCGGTTTCCTGCGGAGTGCAGCCCATGATCTCCGATGTTGAGTAAAGAGCGACTCCCACGGGGGGCGTCATTATGCCTGCGGTCAGGGTAGTCATCATGATCACGCCGAAGTGTACCGGATCTATTCCGAGTTTTGAGATCACCGGGATGAAAACGGGTGTGAGGAGCATGGTGCATACTGTCGTCTCGACGAACATCCCTGCGATAATAAGGAGAAGGATGATCAGTCCCATGAGCAGGTAAGGGTTGGAGCTCACCCCGATAAGGAACTCCGCAATCGTCTGGGGAACACGCCCGTAGACGATTGCGTACCCGAAGGTTCCGGACAGTCCGAGGATGAGCATAAGGACTCCGATGTCCACGGCGCTCTGCTCCACAGCCTCCAAAAAGCTCTTCCAGGTCATCTCCCTGTAGATGAAAACTCCTACGAAAATAGCATACGCTGCAGCAAATGCTCCCGCTTCCGAGGGTGTGAAAAGGCCGAACCTGATTCCGGCAATAAGAATGACGGGGAATATCAGGGCGAAGATGTTCTCCCACAGGGCCGACACGACCTCACGGGCGTCCGGTTTCCTGGCGCTCTCGGACGCCACGTATCCCCGCCGTTTCGCCGTGAAGTTCACGGTGAACATCATCATGGCCATCATGAGCAGCCCGGGGATGACCCCCCCGACGAAGAGGCGGCCGATGGAAACCTCCCCCACGGAGCCGTAGATGATGAAGCCCATGCTTGGCGGGATGGTGCAGGTGATCATGGCGGTCAGTCCATTCACCGCCGCACCGTACCCCCGGGAATACCCCTGTTTGATCATCTCGGGACCGAGAATCCTGCACTCCATGACGGCATCGGCGTTGGCCGAACCGGAAACGCCGCCCATGAGGGTGCTGAGGATGACGCTCACCTGGGCGAGGCTGCCCGCCATGTGTCCCACGAGGACCCTGGACAGTTTCACCAGCCGCGCGGTGATGCCCGTGGCGTTCATGAGGTTTCCTGCGAATATGAAAAGCGGAATTGCAAGAAGGGTGAAGCTCTGGGTCTGGGCCACGATGCGCTGCACGGAGATGGAGATGGGTATGTTGGGCGTGGCCAGCATGAAGGCAAAGCCCGCCAGCCCGATGGCGAAGGCTACCGGCATGCCGAGGAAGAGAAGCACAAGAAAAACGCCGAAGAGAAGAAGCATTCCGTCCTCCCCCTTCCTAGGCCACGTCCCGTCCGCCGCCCCGGAGGGTCGACGGAAAGTCGGTGATCTGCAGATAGAGCCTGATGCCCGTCGATATGGCCATAAGAAAGGCGCTCACGGGAAGAGACGCAGTGACGAAGGAGTAGCTCAGGGTGATGTTCTGGAACTGCCGTTTGAAGTTGGAGATGCAGAGGGGGATTCCGTAAGCGATGAGCACCAGCAGGAAGAGGATGATGACCACGGACCACGTGATGGCGATCCCCCTCTGCATCTTCAGGGGAAATTTCGACGTCAGGAAATCGACATTGATCACCCTGTTTTTGCGGATTCCCACGTCCGCCCCGAGAAAAGCACCCCATGCGAAAAGAAGCAGGGAGATATCCACCGCCCAGTTGATCGGATGGCCGATGAATCTCCCTAAAGCGGAAATGAATATCAGAACGGTTATCGCGCAAAGAAAGACGGAGATGGCCTTCTCCTCGAGCCTGCAGGTGAACTGGTAGCTTCTTTTCAAAGCGTCGGGCACGGTCATGCGCATCCTCCTTCCGGCACCGGATTGAAAAAAGCAGGACCACCACCCCGGAAAGGGGCGGCTGCCTGCGGTCCAATAAATAATCCGTAAAAAAACTACAGGCAGGTTATTCCTTGCCGATTTCCTTGTAGATGGCCTTCCGCTGCTCCGCGAAGCCCAGTTCCTCGTAGGCCGCCTCGGAAGCCTTCTTGAAGGCCGCCAGGTCCACCTCCACTACCTCCATGCCTTCCTTGACCATCATGCCCTCGAAGACATCGGACTTCTCTATGACTTCAGCGGCGGTAATCTTTCCCTGCTTCTCGAACTCCTCGAGGAGAAGGGCCTGGAAGGACGGGGGAAGGGTGCTGAACCACTTCTCCCCCACGATGAGACCGTTGAGGAGCTGGAAATGGGCGGTCTTGTTGATGTACGTCAACACTTCGTAGACCCGGAGGCCGTAGCTGGCGGAATGCTGGGCCTCGCAGCCGTCGATGGCCTTCTGCTGCACGGCGTTGTACACGTCGGTCCAGCCCATGGTGACCGGGGTTGCGCCGAGGGCTGCCACGGAACGGGACCATGCGGGAGCACCGGGGGTGCGGATGCGGACACCCTTGAGGTCTTCGGGCTTTTTCACGGGCTTGTTGGTGAGGAAGTGGCGGGCGCCGTCGAACCAGTTGAAGGAAAGGACCCGGATACCGTTCTCGTCGGCCAGTTTTTTGATGTTCTCTTTCCAGAAGTTTGTCTGCTGAACCTTCATTACCTCGTTGTAGTTGTCGGCGAAGTAGGCCATGCCGACGATGCCGATATTCTTCACATAGTTGGCCATCCGGCCTGCGTCGGTGACCACCGCCACGTTGACGCCCTGGATCGCCTGCTCGATGACGTCTTCATCGCTGCCGAGCTGGGCGCTGGGGAATACTTTCACGGTCAGCTTACCGCCGGTTCTCTCGGCCACGCGCTTTGCGATGGCATAGAAACCCTGGCAGAAGGGATGTGAATCGGCCAGCTGGGTCGAGACCATGAGTTCGTAGTTTTTCCCGTCTCCTTCAATGAAATCCGCCGGTTTTTCCGCAGCGTATGCAGAAATTCCGAACGCAAGGATCAAGAAACACATCACCAGAAACAATGCCTTCTTCATACTTCATACCCCCCTGGATTTATATAATTACAGGCTGTCGGCCGGTAATCCGAAGCACGACCTTTCCGGAAAGGCCGGAAAAAGGTTTGCCCTGCAGCGGGAACAATATTCAAAAATATGCGGTTGATTCAAACAAGGCCGAATGTCTTGTCTAATATATTAGTATCTTAGAAAAAGGCTGAATGTTTGTCAAGATATTTGAAGCAGAGAATTGAAGCAGCCATTAAGTTTTCTAAAAGGGGTTCTCTTTCGAATCCATAATGTAGGAAGTAGATGGTCGGCATTTTTGTGGTCAGGTTTTGAAAAAAACTATTGACATTGATAGTTTTCGCTGATATAAAGTGAACATTATTTTGAAGGAGTGAACTGATATGGAGTTCAGTTTATCAGTTTTTGACGGCATAAGTCTCGTTCTTTCCTCTTCCTCTTCCGGCTGGTCCGGAAGGGCTGGTCTTTCCGTGCCGGCAGGGGAGGCGCCGCAGCCGTAGACAAAGACACCGCGACAGGAAACGCAGGGATCGATCGCAGGAAATACAGGCCGGAAGGGATTTCCCTTCCGGCTTTTTTCCATTTTCAGGGGAGGTCTATTGCCATGCAGCTCCATCGCATCGTTTCGTAACAAGTGGACAAAGGAAGGGGAATGATGAAATGAAAGTGTTAGTGACGGATACCGTATCGGAAGCGGGTGTTGGACTGCTCCGGAGAGAAAAGGACCTCCAGGTGGAGGTTCAGACCGGCCTCACCAGGGACGAGCTGCTGGATGCCGTGGCCGACGCGGACGGAATGCTGACACGCAGCGGCACTCCCCTCGATGCCGAAGTGCTCGGGGCTGCGAAGAAACTCCGGGCGGTAGCCAGGGCAGGCGTCGGCGTGGACAACATCGACCTCGATGCGGCGAGCCGCCGGGGAATCGTGGTGATCAACGCCCCCACGGGAAACACCCTCGCGGCGACGGAGCACACTCTCGCCATGATGCTCTCCCTGGTCCGGAAGGTTCCCCAGGCGTGGAATTCCGTGGCATCAGGCGAATGGAAGCGGAGCCGGTTCATGGGGATGCAGCTCTCCGGAAAGCGGCTGCTGGTTATCGGACTGGGACGGATCGGGACCCAGGTGAGCCTCCGGTGCCGGGCTTTCGGCATGGAGGTGTCCGCCTACGATCCCTACATATCGAAGGAAAAGGCGGACCGGGCGGGGGTCCGGCTCCTGGATGACCTGGCCGGAGCCCTCTCCCTCGCCGATGTGGTCACCCTCCACGTGCCTCTCACCGCCGAGACCAGGCGGCTGCTCGACGGCCAACTTCTCAAAGCCTGTAAACGTGGAGCCTTCCTTGTGAACTGCGCCCGGGGCGGCCTTGTGGACGAGGAAGCCGCTGCCGACGGCGTCCGCTCCGGACTTCTCGCCGGGGCTGCCTTCGACGTGTTCGACGGCGAGCCCGTGCGGACCGACCATCCCTTCCTTGCCCCGGACCTCCGGGAGAAAGTCATCCTCACCCCCCACATCGGCGCGAACACGGAAGAAGCCCAGTCCGCCGTGGCGGTGATCGCTGCCTCCAATCTCGCGTCCGCCTTCCTGGGCAGGCCCTATGAACACGCGGTGAACCTTCCCTTCTCCGAGCAGCTTCTCAGTGACGGACGGAGGGCCTATCTCTCCCTCGCCCGGAAGATGGGGTACCTTGCCGCCCACCTCCTTCGGGAGCCTGTGAAGGAGATCAGGGTCACCCTCCGGGGGCCCTTCTTCCCGAAAGGGGACGATCCCATCTGCTTCGAGGTTCCATATCACTACTCCCCCTTCACCGTGGCGGGGCTCAAGGGCATGCTCGAGGTCTCCCACGGTCCGGAGGTGAACTACATGTCCGCTCCCCTCCTGGCCTCCGACAAGGGCATCTCCGTGGAGGAGGGCCGGGGGGAAGGAGGCACCTACAAGAACCTCCTGGAAGTGGCCATCAGTGCCGCAGACTCCCATGGAGGGGTGACCGTGGCGGGCACCGTCACCGAGGAAGGCCGCCAGCGTGTGGTGAACCTCAACGGGTACTGGATCGAGTTCGTCCCGGAGGGAACGGTGCTCCTGTTCAGCAACCACGACCGGCCCGGGGTCATAGGGAAGGTAGGTACCATCCTGGGCGAGGCGGGGGCAAACATCGCCAACTTCGCCCTGGGGCGGAAAAACGGCAGCGGCCTTGCCGTGGGGGTCCTCCAGATCGACAGCGACATCCCGCCGAAGGTCATCGAGACCTTCAAGGCCGACGCGGACCTTCTCTGGGCCGTGAAGGTGAACTTCTCGGATGCCCTGTGATGAAGCGGATCTTCCTTGTGCGGCACGGCGAGACGGACTGGAACAGGGCGGGACGGTTCCAGGGGCAGATGGACGTCCCGCTGAACCTGACGGGGCTGGGCCAGGCCCGGTCCGTCGCGGAAGCGCTGAAGGATGTTCCCCTGGACAGGATCGTGGCGAGTCCCCTCTCCAGGGCTTTTGAAACGGCCCGCCCCCTGGCTGTGCGAAAAGGATTGTCCGTAGAGACGGAAGCGGATTTCCGGGAAATCTCCCACGGGCTCTGGGAAGGGAGAACGGCGGATGAAGTGGAGAAAGAGTGGCCGGGTATGCTGTCACTGTGGCACAGTCACCCCGAAGCTGTGGAAATGCCGGGAGGCGAGAGCCTGGCCGACGTTCACAAACGTACCTGGAACGCTTTCCAAAGGCTTTCGAAGAGAGTGGAAGGATCTATTGCACTTGTCACCCATGACGCCGTTCTGAAGGTGCTTCTCTGCGCCATACTCGGCTGTTCTTTCGGCAGCTTCTGGAGGTTCCAGGTCGCTAACGGCAGCATCTCTCTTCTGGAGCAAACTGATAATGGCTGGCGCATCCCGCTTTTGGGAGAGGCTTCCCACCTGGGGGATCCTTTTTTCAGGCGGGAGCAGAAAGGATTATAAACAGGCCGCCCCGATTTTTCCGGGGCGGCCTGTTTCGTTCTTTTTTGTTCAGTCTTTCTTTTGGCCCCGGGTCTACCAGCCTTTGACCGTTTCAAAAATACTGTCGGGAATGTCTCCGGCGAAGAAATCTTCAAAGGATTCCTCGATGATATCCACCGCCTGATCTGCCTGTTCTTTCGAGATCACAAGAGGGGGCTGTATTCTCAGGACGCTTCCGCTGAAGAAGGAGAGCAGCAGTCCTCTTTCCCATGCACGGTAACATATTTTTGCCGCGGCTTCGCCGTTGCGTTCTTTTGTTTCACGATCCTTTACAAGGTCTACACCGATGGAGAGCCCGATTCCTCTCACGTCGCCGATGATTTCATATTTTTTCTGCATTTCGAGAAAACGGTTCTTTATATGCGCTCCGAGATCGACAGCGTTCTGCAGCAGATTTTCCTCCCGTATAACGGAGATCGTGGCAAGGGCTGCCGCACAGCAGACCGGACTGCCTGCGGCAGTGAAAAGGTGGGCCGGGGCCTGCCATTTTTCCATAAGGTCAGCCCTCGCAACCACTGCTCCGAGCGGAAGTCCCGAAGCTATGGCTTTTCCCATGACAATGGCATCAGGCACAACATCGAAATTTTCGATGCCGAACCATTTGCCCGTACGGCCGAATCCCTGCTGGACTTCCTCGGAGACGAGGAGGATCCCGTATTCGTCGCAGAGCTTCCGAAGGGACTGCATGTATTTCTTCGGGGGAACGACAAGTCCTGAATCGCCCTGTATGGGCTCGATCACAATAGCAGCGGTCTCATCAGGGGGAATGTTCGTTGAAAAGGCTGTCCGTATCTGCTCGATGGCGAAGTCTGAGACTTCATCTTCAGTCATCCCGGGGAAAGGGGTGCGATACGGATCAGGATATGGAACATGGTAGATATCCGGAAGCAGCGGGCCCAGCCCCCTGTGCATGGGCAGGCTCACGGCGCTCATGGAAAGCGCTCCGTATGTGCTGCCGTGGTATGCCCTGAGGTACGCAAGAATTTTGGGACGCCCCGTGGCTATCCTGGCGAGCTTGATAATTCCGTCGTTTGCATCGGAGCCTGCGAGGCCGTAATAGGCTCTTTTGCGGAAATCTCCGGGGGTTATGGCGAGAAGTTCTTTCGTCAGCTCGATGATAGGTTCATGGTACATGTAGACGTGAGTGTAAAGGATGAGATCCTCCGTTTGCTTCCGGATCGCCTCCACAACTTTCGGATGGCAGTGCCCCGTGTTCACCGCACCCGCGCTTGCAAGAAAATCGATGTACGTGTTTCCGTCCACATCTTCCACTGTTGCGCCCCTTCCTCTTTTGACGACGAGGGGATAATACGGCAGCTTTGCGGCAGGTGATGTAATGGCCCTGTCCTCTTCGACCAGGCGGAGGCAGCGGCTGATATCTCTTTTTCCGGTAAACATTTCGTGTTCATCTCCTTGCAGTTGTTTTCAGGCGCGGCTGTATCCGCACGATAGTGACAAAAAGGCGGGAGGCATGCCGGACATAGCCGCTGCCTCCCACCTCTCTAAGGAGCAAAGATCAGCGGGCTATGCCCGACTCCTTGTAGATCCGGTCCATAAGATCCTTGCCGACGATCTCTTCCATCTTGGGCCACACTACCTTGCGGACATGGCCCGCTACTGCGTCAAGCTGTTCCTGGGTAAGGATCACTATCTCCCAGCCGTATTCCTTGACGAGTTTCTGACGGTACTCTTCGTCAGCCTCTTCTGCACGGGCCCACTGGATGTCCGATTCTTCCTGGGCCGCCTTCAGCATGACTTCCTGGTCTTCCTTGGAAATCTTGTTCCAGAGGTCCATGTTGATAGCAAACCACCAGGATTCAAAGTAGTCGTTGTACTGGATCCAGACCTTGTTGACGTCCTTGAACTGCCATGCCTGGAAAGGAGGCCCTCCCATCTGGCCGTCTGCGATCCCGGTCTGGATTGCGCTGTAGGCCTCGGCGTACGGAATAGGCGTAGCGATGTAGCCGAGAGCCTCGTAGGTCCACTCGCACGGCTTGATGGGCATAACGCGGACCTTCAGTCCATGGCTTGCTCCCGGTTCGGCGAACTTCTCGGGAACCTTGTTGAGGGAAACACCGGACATCCCTATGGGCACCACTGCCAGGGCCTGAATATTGTGCTTCGCCCACAGGTCCCGGATGATCTTGTAGGCCCAGCCGTCCGGGCCGTAGACCTTCTGTGCTTCTTTTGCGTTTGTGACGATGTATGGGAAATAATAAGCAAGGTTCAACTGCGGATCGAAATTGGCATTGGCCTGCGCCATGCTCATCTCGATGGTTCCCCTCTGGACCATTTCGAATATCTCGGTCCAGTCACCCAGAACGCCGCCTGAGAAGACGTCGATCTGGATCCTTCCGTTGGTCCCCTCGAAGACCTTCTTCGCGAAGGATTTCGCTCTCAGGTCGTAATCGCTGTCCACAGGATGGACCTGGGCAAGCCGCATCTTGAACTGAGGCTCTGCCGCCGAAGCGATTCCGAAGAAGGCGACGAGAAACGAAAGGGCCAGAAGACAGACCAGGAATTTTTTCGTGCTGTTCGTGAACTTCATGCTATACCTCCTTTTGAGTACGTAAAGGTTTCACGTCCGATTGGCATTAAATGGGCTCCAGGTGCTCTGCGCCAGTCTCTTTTCCTTTAATCGCCTCCTTTTTCCCCGGGTGAGAGTTCGTCTACTTAATGCCCATGATCAGCCTGGGAAGGAAAAGCGAGAGGTCAGGCACATAGGTGGTCAGGATGATGACGGGAATAAACCCGAAGATCATGTAGATAAGGGCCGGTTTCAGGTATTCGTCTATCTGGACGTTGCCGACCCTGCCTCCAAGATAGAGAATGGGAGCCGTAGGGGGCGTGACGTTGCCGAGGCCGAGGTTCGTTCCGAGAATGGCCGCGAAATGAATGGGATGCACCCCTATTCTCAGCATGAGGGGCATGAGAAGCGGTGCGGCGAGCATTGTGCCGCTCAGGTCGTCCATGAGCATTCCGATTATGACGAGGAAAATATTCACCATGAAGAGGATGACATACTTGTTGCTCGATGTTCCCAGGAGAAAGTTCGCTATCTTCATGGGAACTTGCTGCATGGTGTAGAGCCTGCCGAGGATGGTGACGAAGAAAAGCATGAGAACGATGACGCCGCTCGTTGTGGCCGCTGACCTGAGAGAGCGGAAGAATACGGTCATTGTCAGTTCCCTGTGGACGAAAAAGCCGACGACGATGGCATAGAAAACAGCAACTGCAGCGGCTTCCGTCGGTGTTGTGACTCCGCCGTAGATTCCCCCGAGAATGATTACAGGCATGAGGAGGCTCCAAAAACCTCTCTTTCCCGCTCTGAGCACGAGCCTGTTCCGTTCCTTTCTCGGCAGAGGATCGTCGACTTTGATATCAGGAAATCTTCCCACCATGAAGTAGTTGATTATGCAAAAAATAGTGGTAGTGATTATTCCGGGAACCACTGTTGAAAGAAAACATGCCGCAACTGACTGCTGGGTAACCCATCCGTAGAGGATCATGGGGACGCTCGGAGGAATGAGCTGGCCGAGGACCGAAGCGCAGCTCAGCATTCCTGTTGAATAACCCCTCGGGTAGCCGAGCTTCTCAAGCCTCGGTATCATGATGCCGCCGATGCATGCAACTGCCGAGGATGCTGTTCCCGAAATCGCCCCGAATATGGCGCAGGCCACGATGCTTGCGGCCCCCATCCCTCCCCGGAGCCGCCCCAGCATGGAGTTCGCGAAGTTCGTCAGCCTTTCGGCTATACCCGCCGAACTCATCAGAGCCCCGGCAATGATGAAAAAGGGTATGGAGAGGATGGTCAGGGAATTCAGCCCACGGAAGCCTATGGTCATAAGAAAGGAAAAGTCCGGAAAATAAATGACCCCCATGTATATGGATGCCAGCATAAAGCAGAAAGGAACAGGAATGCCGATGACGATGCTCGAGATAAGTATGACGAGGTCTATAGCTATATGGTCCATGATGTCCCTCCTTCGCCGCCGCTATTCATCGTACGGGGCCCTGGGCAGTGCAAGGCAAGGTCTGCCTGAAGCCTGGCGGATATTGTCGAGAAGCTCGATAAAAAAATAGAACGCCATGAGAGCAGCCGAAACAAGCAGACTCATCTGGGAGTACACCATGGGGATCATCAGCGCAGGCGACCGCTCCCATGATTTGATCGACCAGGTGATGTAATTCCAGCACCAGTTTGTCATCACGCATGCAAGGATGAACGTGATCAGCGTGACCACTGTCTGGATCTTCCTGTACGCCCTTTCATTCTTCATCACCGAATGGATCAGGTCGGCGCGTATATGGTTCCGTTCCCTTGCTCCTGAAGCCGAACCCATCATGTACATCCAGAAGCCGGTCATGGTGGCGAGCTCTTCGACACCCATGAGAGGCATCTTGAAGATGTAGCGGAGAGCCACCTGGGTCAGTACGAGAGCAACCAGGATGACGGTGCTTGTAATCATTATGAAGTTTTCGATCTTCCTGAGCATGATCCAGAGCATATCGAACATTTTTTTCATTCCATCAGCCTCCTCGGGGTATCGCCTGCCGTTCAGAGAGATTTCAGCACATCTTCAACGAATGGGGTATCCCGGCTCACTTCCCGGGCCAGGAACTCAAGATCTGCATTTGAAAGATCAGAGGGACTGACGCTCCTGTTTTTGAGCGCGTTCCTGATCAGGGAAACCCTCAGGGGGTCGAGGTCAACCTCACGGGCCCGTATCATGTCAGGATGTGAAGGAAAAACAATGCTCCTGCCTGGTACCTCTGTCTCCGGGTCGCCTGTTTCTACCAGTATGCCGTTTTCCTTCGCGAAGGCGAGCTGGGCGTAATGGTGTTTCCCAGCCCCTGTATACTCGGTTTCCTGAACGACAATGAACTGGTCCTCATCGAATTCCCTCGCAAGGGCAAACGCCGCGGTAAGGGCCGTGTTCCCTGCGGGACCCCGTTCGAGTCCTTCCAGGACGGCCAGTGCCTCGGTAATATAGAACACCTCTCCCTGGTTGACGGTAACATACCGTTCCAGGTAGCGCAGAGGCCGTGCGGCATTGCGGGGAACATCCGAACGGTCGGGCCAGGTTGCGAAGGGAACACCGAATCCTGTATGGCCGGTGGTGAAGGACTTGAGATTGAAATCCCGATCGCTTGCCATGTGGAGCCCTTCCAGGTTTACGCTCGCGCCGATGACCCTGACATCATCCGCTCCGGCTTTGCGAAGTCCCCGGGCTGTCCCGGTCACATTGCCTCCCCCGGCGTGAGTGATCACCACGGCGGCAGGGAGTCCGCCCTGAAGCTTTCTGCACTGCTCGGCGATCTCATACCCGATCGTCTCGATGCCTGCGATACTCAACGGTGTATAGAGCGAGGCGTTAAAAAAACCGGTTTCCTCAAGAACCCTGAGAAGATAGTAGAAAAGCTCGGGACCGACACTTGTCTGAATGACTTCCGCTCCCAGGGCCTCGCATTTTCTTGTCTTTTCCACGATTTCAGGCTGCCCCCTGCCCAGGCTGTCAAATACTTCCTGGACAATGATGGTCTTGAGGTTCCTGATATTCGCCTGGGACGCAAGTGCGGCGCCGTAGTTTCCGCTCGTGGCCGCAGCCACTCCCGGGAAACCCTTCGCCTGTGCGAAATGGCACGATACGGACGCCCTGCGGTCCTTGAAGCTCCCGGAAGGGTTCGCTGCCTCATCCTTTATCATGATGCGGGCGCCCTTCCCCCTGGGGGAGAGTGCCCGGGCTGTCCGGGTCAGGTTGTGAAGCTCTATGAGGGGAGTATCTCCTACATGGGCGTCCCTCTGGATTTTGCGTATCTCCTCGAGGGTGTATCCGTACTGATTCATCATTCCCTCGTAATCAAAGGAGATCTTCCCCTGCTCGAACTGCCCGAAATCCATGAGCAGGGATTTTTTCATGATTTCGTTTTTGCGGGCCATGACAGCCGCATAGGAATTATTCATCCCGATTCCCCCATAAAGACCGAAGTGAATCACCGAGCCCTATGAACTCCGGGATCTGAGGCCCGAATGAATGGGTAAAGGGCGGATTTTCCGCGACAAGTGTTCCGCTGAGGATGCGGCCGCATGTGGAAAGCACCCTTGCAGTTTCTCCCGGGGAAGCGTCTTCCTGGAGTATGCCTTTCGCCCTCATGCGAAGCGGCACTTTGCGGGTTTCAGGGGGAAGATGTTCCGGGCGTTCCCAGGGTTCAAGGAGCGTCCACTCGATCTGAACCCAGCCGCCTTTCCTGATTTTGTTCACGATGCCTTTCTCCTTTCGGGGATCTTCTGTGTTGAAAAAGCACATCCTTTTCATTTCCCGGTGAAATTTTCCGTGACGTGAGTTTTGTCCTGAGAGTACCGGAATGCATTTCTCTCCGGAACGATGTTGGATAAGGATACAACACATCGTGGTGTTTTTCAATTCTGGCACACGTAAATGTTGTAATTGATATTTATTTAAAGAAATATATATATAATAATATATAATATAGCCGGATAATTAAAAGCCCCCGGAATTTCGCGGGGGCTTTCAGTGATTCATTATTTCTCCTTCAGCCGGTTCAGCATATCCTCCGTCATCCGGTCAAGGTCGTACTCGGGGGCGAATCCCCATTCCTCACGGGCCGCGGTGCAGTCGAGGGAATCAGGCCACGATTCGGCGATGCCCTGTCTGAGAGGATCAACATCGTAATCCATGGTGAATTCCGGCATGAATTTCCGAATCGATGCGGCGATCTGCTCAGGTTCGAAGCTCATGGCGGAGATGTTGAAGGCGTTCCTGTGGACCAGCTTCGAAGGGTCGGCCTCCATGAGCTTCACCACTGCCGCGAGGGCGTCGGGCATGTACATCATGTCCATGTAGGTGCCCTCGGCGATGAAGCTTGTATAGCTGCCTTTTTTCACCGCATCGTAGTAAATATGCACGGCATAGTCCGTGGTCCCTCCTCCGGGAAGGGCCTCGTAGCTGATCAGTCCGGGGAAACGAAGTCCACGGGTGTCCATGCCGAATTTTTTGTGGTAGTAGTCGCAGAGCAGCTCCATGGTCACCTTTGCCACGCCGTAGATGGTCGTGGGGCGCTGGATGGTGTCCTGGGGGGTGTTCTTTGATGGGGTCCCTGGTCCGAAGGCCGCAATAGAACTTGGAAAGAAGAAGGCCGCACCTTTTTCACGGGCAGCTTCCAGTGCGGTACAGGAGCCGCACACGTTGATATCCCACGATGTGAGAGGGTCTGCCTCCCCTTTTGCCGAGAGAACGCCTGCAAGGTGGATCACAGTATCCGCCCTGAAGGAGCCGATAAGATCCGAGAAGGCTTTTCCGTTCCGCACGTCGAGCAGCTCGAAAGGGCCGCCCTCGGAGACCGGACCGGGTATCTTCCTCCGGGCCGTGGCCAGTACGTTCTGCGCACCGTAAATTTTCCTCAGGTACGGGGTAAGTTCCACCCCTATCTGCCCTCCTGAACCTGTAACGATGATCCTCTTCATGAAATGATCCCCATTTCCCTGCCTACTGCCGCGAACTGCTCAACTGCGAACCTCAGGTCATCCTCCGAGTGGGCGGCCGATACCATTGCCCGGATCCGTGCGGTGCCCTTCGGCACGGTGGGGAAGACGATGGCCGTGGCGAAGACTTCCCTCTCGAAAAGTTTCGCGCTGAAAGCCTTGGCGTCTGACGCTTCGCCTATGATCACAGGCGTGATGGGTGTCTCGCTGTGTGCCGTGTCGAAGCCCATGGCTTTCAGTTCCTTCTTCAGGAAATCTCCGTTGCTCCACAGTTTCTTCACGAGAGCTTCGCTCTCCTGAAGGATTTCCACAGATGCGAGGTTGGCGGCCACGTCGGGGATGGTAAGGGCGCTGCTGAAAAGGTTCGGCCTGGCTTTCTGGCGGAGGTAGTCCACGAGGACCGCGCTTCCCGCCGCCATGCCGCCCATGACGCCGAATGCCTTGGACATGGTGCCGATCTCCACGTCCACCCGGCCGTGGAGGTGGAAATGATCCACGATGCCCCGGCCGCCCCGCCCCAGGACGCCCTCGCCGTGAGCGTCGTCCACCGCCACGATCACACCGTGTTTCTCGCACAGGTCCACGATCTCGGGGAGTTTCGCAATGTCGCCGTCCATGGAGAACACGCCGTCGGTGATCAGGAGTTTTCTTCCCTTCACCGCACTGTTTTCCTCAAGTTTTTTCGCAAGGTCGGCCATGTCGGAATGCTCGTACCGGATCACCTTCGCCTTCGAAAGCCTGCAGGCGTCGATGATGGAGGCGTGGTTCAGGGAATCGCTGAAAATAAGGTCGTCGGCGCCTCCCGCCAGGGTGGGGATCACAGTGAGATTGGCGCAGAATCCCGACTGGATCACGATTGCTGCCTCCGCACCCTTGAAGGCGGCGAGTTTCTTTTCCAGTTCTATGTGGGGGCTCATGGTCCCTGCTATCGTTCTTACTGCACCCGGACCGACGCCGTACTTATCGGTGTATTCCTTCACCTTGGCGGCCAGCCGGGGATCGTTGCAGAGGCCGAGGTAGTTGTTGGAGCATAGGTTCAGGTATTTCTTCCCGTCAATATGGACCCAGGCTCCCTGGGGGCTTTCGAGAGTCCGGATCGTTCCGTAAAGTCCGGCCTGTTTCATGGCATCGAGTTCTTCCGAGAGAAACTTCATGGGAACCGCCATGGAGATCACTCCTTTGTAATATTGGGGTATGCTGCCTCAAGTATGGTTATGAAGGGCTCTTTCTGTCAATGGGGTATAATTTTCCTGTTTTTCATATATTTTAGGGTGGGATAATATATCGTTTTACTGAGAAACAGGAAGCAGGAGCCTGTTTTGAGGCTCCTGCTTCTTTTGAAAAAGAAAAAGTATTTTTTACCAGGGACCTACCATTTGCGGACCGAGCAGTACGGTCGGCAGCCAGCAGGACAGGGCAGGAAT
>Ga0228535_1002792_pt1 | contig 15094 bp, 14 predicted proteins | sample SJ1metagenome_FD_168457 | JGI IMG/M metagenome (GOLD analysis project Ga0228535, IMG submission 168457) | Enriched culture of PCE-dechlorinating microbial communities from Ithaca, New York, USA - SJ1 | ecosystem: Engineered > Modeled > Simulated communities (microbial... > Unclassified | place... | reverse complement strand
TGGCACCTCGATGTCGGCTCATCGCATCCTGGGGCTGGATAAGGTCCCAAGGGTTTGGCTGTTCGCCAATTAAAGCGGTACGTGAGCTGGGTTCAGAACGTCGTGAGACAGTTCGGTCCCTATCTGTGGTGGGCGCAGGATATTTGAGAGGAGCTGTCCCTAGTACGAGAGGACCGGGATGGACGAACCTCTGGTGTTCCAGTTGTCGTGCCAACGGCAGCGCTGGGTAGCTAAGTTCGGAAGGGATAACCGCTGAAAGCATCTAAGCGGGAAGCCCACCTCGAGATAAGATATCCCTCCTGATGGAGACATCAGGACTGAAGACCCCTCGTAGACCACGAGGTTGATAGGTCAGGTGTGCAAGCACAGTAATGTGTTGAGCTTACTGATACTAATCGGTCGTGCGGCTTGACCATATTATTATGGTTTAATCGTGATGCGACTCAGTTCACCTTCACAATATGCAGTTGTTGCCATTATAGAGATATTTCGGTGGCTATAGCGGAGAGGACCCACCCGTTCCCATTCCGAACACGGAAGTTAAGCTCTCCAGCGCCGATGGTACTGCATGGGCGACTGTGTGGGAGAGTAGGTGCCGCCGGGATTTAAATCGAAGCCCCCTCAAATATGAGGGGGCTTTTTTTATTTACATAAAACTCAGGCTTGTGATAATAAGGCGAGCCGGTTTTCAAAATCCCAAAGAGGAGACCTACTGTCATGTCAGGGCATTCAAAATGGAGCACGATCAAGAGAAAAAAGGGTGCCATCGATTCCGCGCGTGGCAAGCTCTTCACTAAGCTGATCAAGGAGGTCACTCTGGCGGCGAGGCTTGGGGGCGGTGATGTGGAGGGGAACGCCCGGCTCCGGACGGCAGTACTCGCCGCCAAGGAAGTGAACATGCCCAAGGACAACATCGAGCGGGCGATCAAGAAGGGAACGGGCGAACTCGAAGGCGGCGCTGCCTACGAAGAGGTGACCTACGAGGGATACGGGCCTGCCGGTGTCGCTGTGATCGTGGAGGTGATGACCGACAACAAGAACCGGACCGTGGCGGAGATCCGGCACATCTTCTCCAAGCATGGCGGCAACCTCGGTGAAAACGGCTGCGTCTCCTGGATGTTCGACAAAAAGGGGAGCATCGTCCTGGACAAGAAGACGGTGGGAGAGGATGCCCTGATGGAGGTGGCCCTCGAGGCCGGGGCCGAAGATGTGCGGGACCAGGAGACCGAATGGGAGGTCATTACGGACCCGGCGGCGTTTGAAGCGGTCAAGAAGGCGATCGATGACAAGAAATGGAAATACCTTGAGGCGCGCGTCGGGATGATCCCCCAGAATACGATCCGAATGGAAGCGGGCAAGGCCGAACAGATGCTGAAGCTCATGGAGAAACTCGAGGACAACGACGATGTCCAGAACGTCTATGCGAACTTCGACATCCCCGACGAGATCATGGAAAAGTTGAACGCCTAGGGGCGGAATCCCGGTGAAAGGTTCCAGAGCGGTCCGAAATCCGGAGCAGAGGGGCGGTTTGAACGGCCTAGGAGGGGGCAATCCGTTCAACAGGGTGTTGGGTATCGATCCTGGAAGCCATGTGACGGGGTACGGTGTGGTCGAAAAGGCTCACAACGGGCTCTGCTGGGTTACCCACGGGGAGATCCGGCCGAAGAAGAAGGCCCCGCTTTCCGAGTGCCTGCAGCTCATTTATGAGGACCTTCGGGAGGTGATCGAGACGACGACGCCGGATGCCCTGGCCATTGAGGATATCTTTTACGGCAAAAACATCCAGAGTCTGATCCGGCAGGGGCAGGTCCGCGGAGGGGCGATTCTGGCGGGAAGGCTGATGGATGTCCCCGTCTACGAATACAGCCCTGCGGAGATCAAGAAGTCCGTCGTGGGGTATGGACGGGCGGAGAAGGGGCAGGTCCAGACGATGATCAAGGCGATCCTGAAGCTCCCAGATCTTCCCCCGCCCGATGCGGCAGATGCCCTGGCCGTGGCCATCTGCCACATTCACTTCGGGAAACAGGATCCCATTTGAACATTCCGGAACGCGCCACGAAAACGAAACCCTTCTTTCCGTGAGAAGATCATGATCGCCAGGATCAGCGGCATCCTCATCCAGAAATCTGTCACCCAGTGCATCGTTGACGTGAACGGGACCGGCTACTGTGTCGTGGTCCCTCTGACCACCTTCTATGAGTTGCCCGAGGTGGACCAGGCCGTCGTCCTCCATATCCATACCCATGTTCGTGAGGACGCGATCAGCCTATACGGATTCCACAGCCAGGAGGAACGGGAGGTCTTTGAGCTCATGATATCGGTGAGCGGGATCGGTCCCAAACTGGCCGTCAACATCCTCTCCGGCATTGCCGCCTCGGACCTCGTGCGCGCCGTAACGGAGGAGGATCTCAAACGTCTGACCGCCATCCCCGGCGTGGGCAAGAAAACGGCGGAACGGATGATCCTCGAATTGAAGGACAAGGCGGCTAAACTGGACCGTGAGGGGATCACGGCCGGGGGGCCGGCCAAAACGGGCGACCAGGTGCAGGAGGACGCCCTCTCGGCACTGGTCAACTTGGGCTACCGGGCCCCTGCAGCCAAGGAGGCCATCGAAAGGATCGTGAGGGAATCCCCGACAGCCCCCTCGCTGGATCGGCTTCTGAAGCAGGCGCTCCGTCTCCTGGCAGGCTGAGGAGACGATTAGGGCCCCGAGACCCGAAAACGTGGGAGGATTTAGGTCGATCGTGAAAGAGCCCGTTGGCCATGTCTCGGCAAAGAACCCCCTGACGATTCCGCAGGGTCTTGACGAGGACGAGGGATACGACGTATCTCTCCGTCCGAGATCCCTTGCGGAATATATCGGACAGGAGAAGATCAAGAAGAACCTCTCCCTTTTTATCGAAGCGGCCAAACAGAGGCGGGAGGCCCTCGATCACGTCCTCCTGTACGGACCGCCGGGTCTGGGAAAGACGACCCTCGCCTACATCATGGCCCGCGAGATGGGAGTGGACATCAAGGTCACCTCGGGGCCGGTGGTCGAAAGGCCTGGAGATCTGGCTGCCATCCTCACGAATCTGCACGAGCAGGACATCCTGTTCATTGACGAGATTCACCGCCTGTCGCACGTCGTGGAGGAGATCCTCTATCCAGCAATGGAGGACTTCCACATCGACATCCTCATCGGCCAGGGACCTTCGGCCAGGTCGATGAAACTGGATATCCCCAAGTTTACCCTGATCGGTGCCACGACCCGGGCGGGACTTCTGACCTCCCCCCTCCGTGACCGGTTCGGGATGAGCTTCCGCTTCGATTTCTACACGCCCGAGGATCTCGCGGTGATCATCCGCAGATCGGCGAAGATCCTCGGTGTCGACATGGACGAAGGCGGGGCGGTTGAGATGGCCCGCCGGTCCCGGGGGACGCCGCGGATTGCCAACCGCCTCCTCAGGAGGGTCCGTGACTTTGCCCAGGTCAGGGCCGATGGGCGGATCACCCGGGAGGTGGCGGTGGAGGCCCTGGGGATGTTCGAGGTCGACGAAAAGGGATTCGACCACATGGACCGGACGATCCTCCTGACCGTGATCGAAAAGTTTGACGGCGGTCCGGTGGGGATCGACAACCTCTCAGCGGCGATCGGCGAGGAGAGGACGACGATCGAGGATGTCTACGAACCCTTTCTGATCCAGGAGGGTTATCTGCAGAGGACCGCCCGGGGCCGGGTCGCCACCCGGAGGGCCTACGAGCACTTCGGCAGGCGATGGGTCGGCGGCAACCAGAAAGAGCTGTTCTGAAGTGAAGATTCTGCTCCATATCTGTTGCGGCCCCTGCACGATCATCCCCCTGCAGGTCCTGAGGGAGGAGGGGGATGAGGCCTGCGGTTTTTTCTACAACCCCAACATCCACCCCTATCAGGAATACCGGAAACGGCTTGAAACGCTGGACGTTTACGCCGGGAGGGAAGGACTCCGGATCATCCGGGAGGAGGGCTATCCCATGGAGGCGTTCCTCAGGCAGGTAGCCTTTCGCGAGGACGGGAGGTGCCGCTCCTGTTACCACATGAGATTGACCCGAGCGGCTCAGGAAGCCATTCGGGGCCGTTTTGACGCCTTCACGACGACCCTTCTCTACAGCCGTTTTCAGAAGCATGATCTCATCCGGCAGGTCGGCGAACAGATCGCCGTGAAAGAGGGCATCCCTTTCCTTTACAAGGATTTCCGATCCGGATGGTCGGAAGGGGTCCGGATCTCCAAAGCACTCGGGATGTACCGGCAACCTTACTGCGGCTGCATTTACAGCGAGAAGGAGCGGTTCTTCCGACCCGCAGCGGCCGAGGATTTGGCGGGGGGGCGCCGGACCGATGAGTTTCCCCATACGGAACATCCTGGGGTGTGAAAGAAGGGGCTGTAGTGTTTTCGACACACCACCAAGGTCGATCCTCCATGTACACGCCGGTCCGCATGTCGGAACTTAAAAATCGTTATACATATCATCATGTTATAATGTTGAAAATCATTCCTGCAGGGGGTGTCCGTGGTATGGATATTGCTCATGGGAAAGTCATCAGGTGGTCCAGATCCGCTTGATTCAATGACTGGAAGAAATGGGTGCTTATGTTTTTTCAGAGGACCGTCAAGCAGGAAATCAGATGTAAAAGCATTGGATTGCATTCCGGCAGGAAGGTCGGGATGGTGATCAAGCCGGCCGGCGTTGACGAGGGGATCGTCTTCGTCCGTACTGATCTGAAGGGGGACAACCGGATCAAGGCCGATGTCGACAACGTCAGGGACACCACCCTGGCCACAACGATCGGTCTGAATGGCGTGACCGTTTCCACGGTAGAACATCTGATGTCAGCCTTCTGCGGCATGGGGGTGGACAACGCGCTCGTGGAGGTCGATGCACCGGAGATCCCGATCATGGACGGTTCCGCCCGTCCTTTCGTGGACTTGCTCAAGGATGTGGGGACCCAGATCCAGGGCAAGTGCAAGAAGCTGCTCGTCATCAACAAGGAGGTTTCCGTTTCGGATGGTGATAGCACGGCGAAGCTCCTCCCTTCCCCGGAATTCAGGATCACTTACAAGATCGAATTCAACCACGCCTCGATCGGGGTGCAGTCCTATGAGATGAAGTTTTCCGATGTCTCCTACGATCAGGAGATCTGTGACGCGAGGACTTTCGGTTTCCTTAAGGACGTCGAATACCTGCAGGCCAAGGGGCTGTCACTCGGGGGGTCGCTGAAGAACGCAGTCGTTCTGGACGACCATCGGATCATCAACAAGGAAGGCCTCCGCTTTCCCGATGAATTCGTCAAGCACAAGATCTTGGATGCCATCGGGGATCTCTCCCTGCTGGGCATCCCGATCATCGGCCATTTTGTGGCTTACAAATCGGGCCATCGCCTGAACAATACCCTCCTGAAAGAGTTGATGGTTCGGAAGGATTGCTGGACGATGGTGAGCCGGTTCAGCAGGGAAGGAATGTTCAACGAGTTAGAATCCCTGCGGATTCCCGCCTTCAGGGTCCTCGATTCTGCCAACGCCTAAGGCCCTGCCCAGAGGAAATCCATCCGCTTCCCACCTGCCTCGTGACACAAATAGGCCTTGCATTTTGACATCCAGTCTCTTAGTATACCTGCCAAACTGCTAAAATAACAAAAAAAACGATTGGTTGTTCGCCGTGAAGGCCTCAGGTGCCGTAACGGGACTTCGGGAAAATGGATACGGGGGTAGGGCAGGGATGCCGATGTCTGGAAAACGATCCTATTTCGCTTTTCTTCTTTTCATGATGACCTGTTTGCCCTCCTGTTCTCTCCTCCACGCCGAGGATGCGGAGATCAAGGATCTTCTGGTCACCAACAATGCAACCCATGTCCTTCTGTACGCCAGGGTCACGAACTGCTTCACCAGGGAGATCGAGGCCGCGATCCTGGCTGGCGTTCCCACCACCTTCACCTTCGTGGTGGACCTCTTCGAGGAGCGGCCCCGATGGCTCGACAAGCGGCTGGTCCGGCTGACGGTTCAGCACACCATCAAGTATGACAACGTCAAGAAACTCTTCACCGTCTCTTCCGACGGGGAGAAGGAGCCGGCGTCGTTTCAGGATTATGAGAGCGCCAAGCGGGCGATGACCGATCTGAACGGCGTTCCGGTGGCCCTGCTCAAGACGCTGAAGAAGGGGGAATCCTATTATGTCCAGTTGAAGGCAAAGCTGGACAAGGTCCGGTTGCCCCTGCATATGGAGTACATCTTTTTCTTCGTCTCCCTCTGGGACTTTGAAACCGACTGGTACCGGGAGGGATTCTACTACTGATGGAAAAGAAGCGAGTACCGGTCAAGCTGGATGTGCAGGAGGCCAGAAGGCGAAAGCGGGAGCGGATCATCATCGTCGCGACGGTGGCCCTCATCGCCCTGGTGACCTATATGGAGACCCGGGTCTTCCGGGGTGAGATGTTCTCCCTTCCCATCTCCGGCAATGCCCTGATCTTCGGTCTGATCAATATCAACATCATCCTGATCATCCTCCTGATCTTCCTGATCGTCAGGAATCTGGTGAAGCTGATCTACGACCGCCGTCGCGGGGTCATCGGCTCCAAGCTCAGGACCCGTCTGGTTGCTGCATTCGTCGGTCTTTCGCTCATCCCGACGGTCCTGTTGTTTCTGGTTTCAAGCAATTTCCTCTCCTACAGCATCGACAACTGGTTCAGCATCCGCATCGGAGACGCCTTGAACAGGACCCTCGAGGTCGCCCAACTCTACTATCAGCAGTCGGCCGACCAGGCGAAGTACTATGCCCAGCAACTCAGCGCCGATATCACGAAAAATGGTCTCTACGAGAGTGAGAAGTCCGTCTATCTGAAGGCCTTGGTTGAGAGGCGCCACAAGACCTACAAATTAAACATGCTGGAGATCCATATCCTGAACCAGAAGGAGACATTCGTCGTCCGGGATCAGGAGTATCCCCAGATGGTCCCCAAACCCCTTGCCCCGAAGTCCCTTGAGGAGCTGTACGCCGGCAAGGAGGTGACAACGATCGAGCAAACGACTCAAGGGGACCTGATCCAGGGCGCCGTTCCCATCTATTCCCTTGCGAATCCCAGGATGGTCATCGGTTTCGTCATGGCCAGCTACTACTTCCCGGGCGGCCTGGTCGAAAAGATCAACGTCATCTCCAAGACCTCCGAAGAATACCGGCAACTCACCCTTCTGAGGACTCCGATCAAGTTCGGTTACATCATCACGCTGTTCATCGTAATGCTCTTGATCATCTTTTCGGCGACCTGGTTCGGGATCTACCTGGCCAAGGGGATCACCGTCCCCATCCAGGACCTGGCCGAGGCGACCCGGAAGATCGCCCAAGGGGATTTGAACCATCAGATCGAGATTGCCGCTGACGACGAAATCGGCGTGCTGGTCACTTCATTCAATCAGATGACCCGGGATCTCAAGAAAAGCAATGAAGGATTGGAGCGGGCCAATCAGGACTTGGAGCAGCGGCGTAAAGACATGGAGACGATCCTGCGCAACGTCTCGGCGGGCGTGATTTCCGTGGACCGCAACGGCGTCATCACCACGATCAACCGGGCCGCCGAGCGGATGTTCGGGATCATCACCCACAAGGTCCTCAATCGACGCTACGACGAGGTCCTCATCCCGGACCATCTGATCCTGGCCGAAGAAGTGCTCAAGGAATTGCGCGAACGGGGGGAGGGGTTTGTGGAAAAGCAGATCGATCTGACCCTCCGGGATCGGGCGTTGACGGTCCTGATGACGATCACCCTGATCTACGACGATGACGGCAATGATATGGGTATGGTCCTGGTCTTTGAGGATCTTACCCAGCTTCAGAGGGCGGAGCGGGCTGCCGCATGGCGGGAGGTGGCCAGGAGGATGGCCCATGAGATCAAGAATCCTCTGACGCCTGTGCAGCTTTCCGCGCAACGGCTCCAGAAGAAATACGGTGACCGCCTGGCCGACGACGGCGGCGTCTTTCAGGAATGCACCAAAACGATCATCGACCAGGTCGAGGTCCTCAAGAACCTGGTGAACGAATTCTCCCGCTATGCCCGGTTGCCGGTGACCCGTTTGACGCTGAGCGGTTTGAACGAGGTGATCCGCGACTCGGTCATCCTTTTTGAAGACGCCCACAAGGGGATCGCTTTCGAGTTCCAGCAGGGGACCGATATCCCCCCGCTGATGCTTGATCCGGAACAGATCCGGCGGGTGATGGTGAACCTCCTGGACAATGCCGTGGCGGCCATCGACGGAAGCGACGGACGGATCGGAATCCGGACCAGCTTCGACCGGAACGGCCGAAAGGCGAGGGTAGAGGTGGCCGACAATGGTTGTGGCATTCCGCCCGGCTATAAGGTAAAGATGTTCGATCCCTATTTCTCCACGAAGCGGACGGGAACGGGGCTGGGGCTGGCGATCGTCAATTCCATCATCGCCGATCATCACGGATGGGTGAGCGTAGCGGACAACTATCCCCGGGGGACCGTGGTGGCCTTTGAACTTCCCGGGGGGGATAGCGGAGATAGGCCCACGCAATGATACCGGAGAGAAGCAGAGAGATCTTAAAGGGAGACGATGAACAAGGCCATTCTGATTGTTGATGATGAAGAGAGCATCCGCCAGGCCCTCGTGGGGATTCTGGGAGATGAAGGGCACGAGGTTCTTACGGCCGCCACGGGCGAGGAGGCCCTGAGGGTTGTTGAGGACGAGCTTCCCAACCTGGTCCTTTTGGACATCTGGCTTCCCGGGATCGACGGCATCGAGGTCCTCAAGACGATCAAGACCGGGCACCCCCAGATCCAGGTCGTTATGATGTCCGGGCACGGGACCATCGAAACGGCGGTCAGGGCCACGAAGCTCGGGGCCTTCGATTTCATCGAAAAACCCCTGTCCCTTGAGAAGGTGATCCTGGTGATCAGCCACGCCCTGGATCTGGTCCGTCTGGAAGAGGAAAACCTCCTTCTCAAGCAGAAGGTCAGCCACGAATACGAACTGACGGGCGCCAGTGCTCCGATCCAGGAGCTCAAGGAGATGATCGACATCGTGGCCCCGACCAATGCCTGGATCCTGATCATGGGCGAAAACGGGACGGGAAAGGAACTCGTGGCCCGTTCCATCCATCGTCAGAGCAGGCGTTTTCAGAAACCCTTCGTCGAGGTCAACTGCGCGGCCATTCCGGAAGACCTGATCGAGAGCGAATTGTTCGGCCACGAGAAGGGGGCCTTCACGGGGGCCACGGCGAAGAAAAGGGGGAAGTTCGATCTGGCCAACGAAGGGACGATCTTCCTGGATGAAGTGGCCGACATGAGCCTCAAGGCCCAGGCAAAGGTCCTCCGGATCCTTCAAGAGAAGAAGTTCGAGCGGGTCGGCGGCAACCGGCTCATCCCGACGGATGTGCGTGTGCTGGCAGCAACGAACAAGGATCTGGAAAGGGAGATGGAGGAGGGCCGTTTCCGCCAGGATTTGTACTACCGCCTGAACGTCATTCCGCTCCGCATCCCCCCCCTGCGCGACCGCAAGGAGGACATCCCCCTTCTCGTCGACCGGTTTCTCAAGGATTTTGCCCTCAAGGAGGGGGAACCGGAGAAGCAGATCTCAGAAGAGGTCCTGGCCGTCCTGATGAAGCACAACTGGCCTGGAAACGTTCGGGAACTGAAGAACATCATCGAGCGGCTGGTCATCATGACCCCTACGGGAATGATCTCCAAATGCGACCTTACGCCCTTGTTCGAGGACGTCAAAGGGGTGGCAACCCCCGCCTCGGAGTCGGAGCCAAACGGCGACGCCGATTCCTTCCGGGAGGCAAAGCAGGATTTCGAGAAGCAGTACATCATCCGAAAGCTCAAGGAATACGACGGCAACATCTCGCGGACCGCAGAGGCGATCGGTCTGGAACGGAGCAACCTGCACAAGAAGATCCGGAGTTATGGCCTGGAGGCCAAGGGGGATTCCTGAGAGGGGTCTAAGGAGTTGTCTCCTGGCGGATATCGGAGAGGGAAAAGCGGTTGAAGGGTAGAAAGATCAGGCCGAGGGCAATGACGACGCCGATCGACAGGAAGTGGAAGAGGATCGCGAAGCTGAGGGCCTCGGTCTTCGGAACGCCGAACAATCCCAAGCCGAGAATGCAGGCGTAGTGCCAGCTTCCTACAAACCCGGGCGCCGTGGGGATGGCGATTCCGATGATCAGGATGATCATCAGGACAAAGCTGGCCGAGAACGGCAGTTGGAAGCCGAAGGCCAGAAAGGTCAGGTGGATCGCCAGGACGTAGACCAGCCAGGTGAGGAGCGAAAGCCCCGCCACGGAGGCCAGGAGGGCCGGGTCGACCACCATCCCGAACCCCTGGATGAACTGGTGGATGAGGCGATTGGCGGCCCCCCCGTAGCGCGGCGGGAGTTTCCCGATCAGTGGGGTCAGGACCGCCAGGGAGGCCTCCCGCTTGACGATCAGCAGGATCATGCAGACAAAGACCGCCAGGGTGATGACCAGAAAAAGGATGCTTGAACGAATGAGCCAGGGGGGGAGCTCGGTGAAGAAGACGGCCAGCGCGGCAATCATCAGGACGGTCAGGCAATCGAAGACGCGTTCGACGAAGACCGTGCCGAGTGCGGAACTCATGGGGACCCCGCACCGCTGCCGAATGAGGTAGGGGCGGGCCAGCTCGCCCAGACGCGCTGGGATCGCGATGATCGCCAGGAATCCGACGCTCGTGACCGAGAAGAGCGGAAGCGGATCGAGCCTCGCAATGGGCCGGAGGATCAGCCCCCACCGGAAGGATCGAAAGACCTGCATGAGCAGCAGCATGAACAGGGCGGGGAAGAGGTAACCGGAGCGGACGGCCTTGAAGGCATCGGCCACGCCCTGGAACTGGATCCCCCGGACGGAGAGATAGATCAAAAGGGCACTGAGCGCGAGTCCCAGGATCACTTTCTTTTTCATCGGCAGATTCCCCTATCCCGGAAGCAGCGCCGCATCCAGAGCCGGGACCCAGGCCTATCGCTTGGACAGGTTGTCCAGGATCTTGTCATGGATCAACTGCGAGGAGAGCTTGTTCCCAATGAGGCCGACCCGGATGGAGACGGTGGTGACGGCCCTGGCCTTGTAGGTCACCGAGATGTGGACCTTTTCGTCGTCTATAACGGCGGTGATCTTCCCCTTGCCGATCTCCTTCTCCGGCAGGACGTCCAGACCGCGCATGTCCGCCACCGTCTTCTCGCAGGCGCTCCACACCTTTCCGAAATCGTAATAGTAGTCGGTTTTCAACTCCCCGTTGATGTAGAAATAGGTGCCCGTGCCGGCGCCCATGGCCGCGCCGCCCACCAGCGCCGCCGTGCAACCAGAGACCAGAAAGGCACCCATCACCAGCAGCGCGATCCAGCTTGTTCTCGTTCTCATGAAGTTTCCTTTCTTCAAAGAGGGATGTCTACGACCTGTCGGGCCTTCCCGTTTCCATGTCCAACTTTTCGAATTCCTTGAGCAGTTCCTCCTGCTTCTTGGTGAGTCGCGTCGGGACGGTCACCACCGTCTCGATGATCTGGTCCCCCCGACCGTATCCCCTCACATGGGCGATTCCTTTCCCTTTGATGCGAAAGGTGCGGCCGGTCTGAGTACCCCGGGGGATCTTCAGCTTTTCGGACCCCTCAAGGGTCCGGACCTCCACATTTGATCCCAGGGCGGCCTGGACAAAGGTGATGGGGAGCTGGCAGTAGAGATCGTCCCCGTTCCGTTCAAAGAACTCATGAGGTTCCGTTTCGATGAAGACGTACAGATCCCCATTGGGTCCCCCGAAGTCCCCTTCTTCACCTTCACCCCGGAGCCGCAGGCGGGAGCCCGTTTCCACGCCGGCAGGGATCTTGAGCTGAACGGTTTTCGACGCCTTCACCTTGCCGATCCCCGCGCATTCCGGACAGGGGGTCGTGATGATCATGCCTTGTCCGCGACACTGGGGGCATGTAGAGCTGATGCTGAAGAAGCCGCTGGACTGGGTCACCTGGCCGCGCCCCTGGCACCGGCTGCAGACCTGCGGAGAAGTACCCGGGGCACAGCCCGATCCGCTGCATGAGGGACAGCGGGTGTACTTCTCCAGAGTGATTTCGGTCTTCGTGCCGAGGGCGGCGTCCATAAAGGAGATCCTCAGATCATACCGCAGGTCGGCCCCCGCCCTGGCCGATGTGCGTGAACGTGAACGTCCGGGCCCGAAGCCGAAGACATCCCCGAAGATGTCTCCGAAGCTGGAAAAGATGTCCTCGAAACCGGAAAAGCCCCGATAACCGGTCCCGTTGAGCCCTTCGTGGCCGTAACGGTTATAGATCTCCCTCTTTTCCGGATCGCTCAGGACCTCGTAGGCTTCGGCCGCTTCCTTGAACCGTTCCTCCGCCTCGGCGTTGTCGGGATTGCGGTCCGGATGGTACTGCATAGCGAGCTTGCGGTAACTCTTCTTGATCTCATCGTCCGAGGCGCTGTGTTCCACACCCAGGATTTCGTAGTAATCACGTCTCGTCGTCATTCGACCCTGTCATTTCCTCCCGTGTTGATTCTCCCGATATCCCGGGAGGGTTCCCATCGTCCCTCCCAGGACGGGCAGGCCGGATGACGGCCATCCCACCCTGAAGCCCAATGCCTGCAGGCCAGGGCTTTTCCTAAGGTTCCGGCCAGTCATCCTATTGCGCCCCCTATTCCCGACCGTGTGCAAGGTTGTCGGTTGCGCCTCCGGTCAACTCGGGTAAGATAATAATCTCCCTCCCTGCTGTCAATTGGGCCCGTCAACGGACCAGACGGTTGAGCGCCTCTTTGTATTTTTCCTCTGTTTTTTCAATGATCTCAGCCGGAAGTTCCGGGGCCGGGGGCTTCTGAGTCCACCGGATGGAGAGGAGGTAGTCCCGCAGGAACTGCTTGTCGTAACTCTTCTGGGGACGGCCCTCCTCGTAGTCGTCCCGGGGCCAGAAGCGGGAAGAGTCAGGGGTAAGCAGTTCGTCGATCAGGATGAGATCCCCGTCCAGGAGGCCGAACTCCATCTTCGTGTCAGCGATGATGATCCCTGCCTCGGCTGCGATCCCCACCGCCCGCTCGTAGATGGCGATACTGGTCCGGATGATGCGGTCGGTCACATCGGCGCCGATCATCTTGGCCATCTGTTCACGGTCGATCGGCAGGTCGTGTTCCCCGTCTGTCGCCTTGGTGGAAGGCGTGAAAAGAGTTTGGGGGAGACGTGAGGACTCCCGAAGCCCTGCGGGGAGCCTGATCCCGGAAACGGGTTTCCCCTGGCTGTAATCCTTCCATCCGGAGCCGCTCAGGTAACCCCGGACGATACATTCGACGGGTAGGGGTTTGGCCTTCTTGACCAGCATGCTCCGGCCACGCAGGGTCTCCCTGTAGGGGGCGCAGGACGGAGGGTACTGGTCAGGATCCGTGGTCACGACATGGTTCGGGATGATGTCCCCCATCTTCGAGAACCAGAAGGCGGACATGCGGGTCAGCACCTCACCCTTGCCTGGGATGGGGTTTGGCATGATGTGGTCGAAGGCGGAAATCCTGTCGGTCGCGACGATCATCAGGTGGGGATCGAGGTCGTAGATGTCGCGGACCTTTCCCCTGCTGACGAGGGAGAGACCCTCAAAGTTGGTGTTCATAATGCCGATGGAATTCATGGGGATCTCCTTAATATTGGGTTTATCGTAGAAAAGGATTGTACTTTTTTTCGTGACCGATCGTGGAGGTGGACGAACTCCCGTAGTTGTGTCCCGGAAGGACCACCGTCTCGTCCGGGAGTGTGCAAAGCCTGCGCTGGATGGAATCGAACATGACCTCCCCGGATCCGCCGGGCAGGTCGGTCCTTCCCACGGCCTCCACGAACAGGGTGTCGCCTGTGAAGGCGTAACCGTCCAGAAGCAAGACCATGCTCCCCGGTGAATGCCCCGGGGTATGGATCACTTTCAGCGTGATGCCCCCGACCTGGATGAGATCCCCGTCCGAGACCGTCCTGTCCGCCGGAGGGGAGGGCTTGGCGCCGAACATCCTGAGCATCGCGGCAGGGGTGTCGGTCAGCATCCAGGCATCGTCCTGGTGGATGATGATCTCGGCACCTGTCTGCTTTTTCATGTCGACATTGCCCCCGATATGATCGGCGTGGCCGTGGGTGTTGATGATATACTTGATCTGGACCTTGTTTTTTTCTGCCGCTGCCAGAAGCCCTTCCGTATCCGCTGCCGGATCGATGACGAGCCCCTCACCCTGCACTTCGTCGCCCACCAGGTAGGCAAAGACCGCCATGGGTCCGACCTGACGCTGTTCGATGAACATGAATCCTCCCCCCTTATTTCCGTGCTTGCCGGACTCGCCCTTCACCGGCCGGAACTCCACCCGCTTGGTGTGAGGTGACTTGCTGCAACTATCATTTTTCCCTTTTCCAAGTCAATGGGATTCGCGATGGGATAGTCCTCAGGCCCGGCGGATCAGGAGGGCCCCGAAGAAGCCATCCATGCCCTGCCCGACCGGCGAGGTGCGAAGATACCCATCGGGGTCGACCACGGCGGGGGCGAGGTGGTCGGGTCGCAAAAGACGAAAATCGGGGCGATTTTTCAAGAGATGGCTGACGGCAACCTCGTTTTCTTCCGTTGTTGCGGTGCAAACGCTGTAGATCAGCCGGCCGCCGGGCTTCACCCATTGGGCGGCGCCCGTCAGGAGCTCCCGCTGTAGATCCAGATGCCGGCGGATGTCCGAAGGGGAGAGCCGCCAGCGAATCTCGGGGTTGCGCCGTAGCGTGCCGAGCCCCGAGCAGGGGGCGTCCAGGAGGACCCGGTCGAAGGTCTCGTTGAGGGAGTCGGCCAGCCTGCCCGCATCCCCCTGCCTGGTCTCCAGGATCGTGACCCCCAGGCGTCCGGCCTCTGTCCGGAGCATGCGGAGCTTTTCCGATTGGAGATCGACGGCCGCAATCCGACCCCGGTTCTGCATCAGGGCGGCCATGTGCAGGGTCTTCCCCCCGACACCGGCGCAGAGATCGAGGATCTGTTCCCCTGGTCTGGGCGCAACGAGATGGGCGATCAGTTGGGACGCCTCGTCCTGGACACGGATCCAGCCTTCCCGATAG